>Ga0209800_10000587_pt1 | contig 53233 bp, 43 predicted proteins | sample Higcelweek8metaG_FD_187174 | JGI IMG/M metagenome (GOLD analysis project Ga0209800, IMG submission 187174) | Freshwater pond sediment microbial communities from the University of Edinburgh, under environmental carbon perturbations - High... | ecosystem: Environmental > Aquatic > Freshwater >...
AAACTTGAAAATGGAATCCCCCCTTTATATAATTGGGTTGGTACAGTTTTCAGAAATCGTAATCAGGATACCGGTAATGAAAGATTCATCTTCGGATCACCTCTTAGCCGGCGCTCTTTCCGGCGGAGAGGGCGGGTCTTCATCTTATGAAATTGCGATTCTCAAAAGATGCCTTACCGCGGCTGCCGGGGATGCCTTTTTCGACGAGATTATACAAATTCTCAGAAAAGCCGCCGGGTGCTCTGCCGCAGCTCTGCGGGTGATCAGCGGCGGCTCACTTCGGCACTTCAGTTCAGGCGGCTTTCCCGATACATTCTTCTCTGCCGATTTGCCTCTTGCGGACTGTGAGCAGCTTATTACGGACGCGATGATTTCGCGAGACATCGAACAGGCTGCGTTAAGCGGGTTCAATTCATCAGAGACCTTCCCCTTGACGGTGAATGGCGTTACTGCGGGCTATGTGCTGTTGTGTGACAGGGCGCGGGATCTCTATGACGGAAACTCGCGGCAGATAATGGAATCTTTCTGCGGGTATATATCATCGGCGCTTCAGCGCTTTTCCGACGAGGAGGCGCTTCAGGTAAACCGTAACGTACTTCGCGAAACACAGCGGATCGCCCGAGTCGGGCGGTGGGAGCTCTCCCGTAAAAGCGGCCTGATTAAATGGTCTGAAAGCATCTACGAATTATTCGAACTCTCTCCCGCGACGACGATTCCTTCGCTTGATCTGGTGATGAGCTTTGTTCCCGATGATGAAAAGTCAGTTCTTGAGAAAGCGATCAGTGATTCGGGCACAAGCGGCAAGATATATGAGATCATACACCGGCTTATCATGCCTGACGGGCGTACAAAGTGGGTGAAGCAGGCGGGCCATACCATTTTCGATAAAGAAGGAGCTGCACTCGGCATCATCGGCACCATTCAGGATATAACTGATTTGAAGCGGGTAGAGGAGGCGCTGGATGAAAGTGTAACGGCCTCGCGGCTGATTTTTGAATCGGTTCCAGTGGGAATCGGTATAAGCAGCCTGGACGGTATTCAACTTGAGGCCAATATCGCGCTGGAGAAGATTTTTGGGTATGACCGGGATCAGATGAAGGGGTTGCCGGTGAGCAGCGCATATCTGAATGCGGAGGATCGTGAGCGATTAGTAGCACGCCTGCAAAAAGAAAAGAGTATCCGGGATTATGAGGTCGATTTCAGGCGAAAAGACGGCACGGTGATAAATGCTCTTCTGAATGTTGACCTGCTCGAGCTGCCGGGCGAAAAGGTTCTTATTACTACTGTTCGTGATGTAACAAAAATGAACAGAATTATTGAATCGCTCCGGGCAAGCGAGAAAAAGTACCGCTTTCTCTTCGACGCGGTGAGTGTGGGTGTAACCATAACGGATATGGAGGGCAGAATTCTCGACAGCAATGTGACTGCCCGCAATATGCTCGGTTACTCGGTCGATGAGATGCAAACTCTGAATATAAAACAGGTGTACGCGAATCCTGAAGTGGACAGAGAACGCTTTATGAATCTTTTCCTTCGGGATGGTTTCGTCAGAAAGGAGGAGGGTGTCTTCAGAGCCAAGGACGGATCTCCGGTTATATGTGCGGTAAATCTCGAGCACATCGATGTTCTCGGTGAAAATTATATACTCGCCATTGTGCTTGATATCACTGCCCGGAAACAGGCGGAGGAATCTTTCCGTAAAAGCTATGATCTTCTCACTAATCTTGCAAGCCGTGTGCCCGGGGTTCTCTTTCAGCACCGCTTTCATCCCGACGGCCGCTCGGCAGTACAGTATGTCAGCCCCGAAATATTGAATCTTTACGGACTCTCCGTAGAAGAGGCTCTCGCGGACGGAGAGTCCATGTTCCGCAAAATTCACCCAGAGGATATGGAGTGGGTAATCAGCGAGGTGAACAGGTGCGGCAAAAACCTTAATTTCTTTCATGCTGAATTCCGCCTTATGAAGAGCGAAGATGAGATTATCTGGGTTTCATGCGACGCGAAGCCTGTTCGTACGGAAGACGGCGGCACGCTCTGGCACGGTATAATAATCAATATCGATGAGCGAAAGATAAATGAGGAGGATCGTGAACGTCTTCGCGCGCAGCTTAACCAGTCGCAGAGAATGGAGTTTATCGGAAGGCTGGCGGGCGGCATCGCGCACGATTTCAATAATCTGCTTACGGTTATCATGACAAATGCCGAGATCGCGCTTTTGTCGATGGGTGATCCACAGACCGGCGCTGAAGAGATAACTGAGATAAAAAAAGCCGCGACAAGGGCCGCGGACCTTACCCGTCAGCTTCTGGCTTTTGCCCGCAAACAGGTTATTGAGCCTGTGGTGATCAACATCAATGAGACGATTTCAAGCATGATGAAGATGATAAACCGGCTGATCGGCGAGAATATCGCACTCGTCTGGAGACCCGCCTCAAGTGTGTGGCCGGTAAAGATTGACCCCACGCAGCTCGATCAGATACTTGTTAATCTCGCAGTCAACGCGCGCGATGCGATAAGCGGGGTCGGCAGCATTACAATCGAAACCGAAAACACCACCGCCGATGAGGCCTTTTCTATCGAGGGCGGTGAGTTTGCTCCGGGTGACTATGTTCTGATTACCATAAGTGACACGGGAACGGGCATGCGACGCGAAGTGCTCGAGCATGTTTTTGAGCCCTTCTATACGACAAAAGAAATCGGTAAAGGCACCGGACTGGGGCTTGCCACGGTGTACGGTGCGGTACGGCAGAATAATGGATATGTAAGTGTGTTTAGTGAACTCGATATCGGAACAACTTTCAGAATCTATCTGCCCCGAACTTACCTCTCGTCAGATGAGCTTGATGCCCATGTCGAAACAGCTGCGGCCGGTGGCACCGAAACAATTCTTGTCGCTGAGGATGAGCCGTCAATACTCGAACTTTCAAAAACAATACTTGAGCGTTTCGGCTATACAGTGCTTGCCGCCGGTTCGCCGAAAGAGGCTTTAAATCTGAGCACGGTCAGTGAAACTATCGACTTGCTTTTGACGGATATTGTGATGCCCGAGATGAACGGGCGCGAGCTCTCGCAGATAATCGGCAAAACCCATCCGCAGATCAAGGTTCTGTATGTCTCGGGATACAGCGCGGATATAATAGAGCATCAGGGTGTAATTGAGGCGGGTGTCAATTTTCTGCACAAACCCTTTTCCATTCGGGCTCTTCTCAATAAGGTGAGGGATATTCTGGACTCGCCCGCCTGATGCAGAGGAATCCTGCGCTGAAATCCCCCCGTGTAGCTTAAGATCACCGCCCCCCGCAAAATTTTGTTGTGCTGCAAAAACCGGCTTGCTATTGAGGCCGCCGGCAAAAAAATTATATTGTCCGGGCGGCTTACCCGCGGCAGGAAGTGCTGTGATCAGATTGGCAGGTATAGGCGGCTTGCGAACAGGAGAAACAGATGATTACTACAGAAAGAGAAAGCGCGATACTTGCGGATGGCTGTACAATTATGCAGGCGTCGGGAATGACGGGGCTCTCCTCGCATACGATTCGTTACTACGAGAAGGAGGAGCTGATACCTCCCGTGAAGCGTGACTATAACGGTAACCGCGTTTTTGCGGAGGGTGATATCGGCTGGCTTCGGCTTGTCAACTGTCTGCGCAAAACGGGCATGCCGATCGCCGAGATTCGGGCGATCGCCCAGCTTTCAATTCAGGGAGACCGCACAATTACCGAGCGAAAACACATCCTTGAAAATCACCGGGCAAATCTCGAACTTCGCCTTGAAGAACTTCGGGATGCCTTTGAGCGCATTAACAGCAAGATAGAGTGGTACTCCCGGATGGAGAAGGAGAGTAAAATCGGGCAGAGGTGATTTGATAGCGGAATAATAAAAAGCTCCCTTTCAGGGAGCTTTTATGTCTTTGGGCACGCATGGAAAAAGCTTAGCTGTGAAGAATCAGTTCTGCGCTGCCGGCTCCGCCGCCGATGGGCTTTCAGAGGGGGTATCCGACAGATCAGCCTCGGTTATCGCTCCCGATTGAAGGGCCTCATCTTTCATGGCGAGATATGCCTTGGTAAAAGAGAGAGACATGTAGGGAATGAGCCAGAACAGCCCGATAAACAGAGTGAAGACGCTGAGCAGTAACCATCCGGTAAAACTTAAGGCCATGATGAAAATGTCGGCGAGATGGCCCTTGGTGATCTTCATGCTCAGCTTCATGGCTTTGCGAACTCCGATTTTGGGATTCTCGGCCAGAAGAAAATAAGTCTGTGAGTATGAAATCGCCTTGATGATGCCGGGAACAATAAGAAGCAGCGCCCAGAGGAAGACCCACAGAAGAATCCATAGATGGGCGAGAAGACCTTTAAGCCAAAGTGATGTCGCTCCGTTCACGAAGGTATTAAATGAGGTGTTCTCGCGATCCTTTGCAAACGATATGAAAAAGAATGAAATTGAGATGGAGAGGATTCCCCTCAGGAGAGTCTCCAGCAGTGTCGCTGCCCTCTCGAGAGATTTGTTCTGCACGCCGATGGAGCTGATGAGCAGACTCACCCCGAGGCAGACAAGCATGACAAGGAGGGGCTGCTTCCAGTTGCCCTTTAAGAGTTCTTTTGCGCTTTTTTTGTAAGAAACACGATCAAACATTTTTTCACCTGCCGCTTAGAATTGCAGCTCTGCCCGGATCATCGTTTTAAATTAATGGTACAACGAAGACGTGCGGAATGAAAAGGACGAGCTGACTCATTTATAGCGGCGGCAGAAAACACAAATTGCAAGCAAAAAACGGCGCAGCATGCCGCCGCTGACCCGCAGCGAAGATTGTTACAGAAATCCCCCCGCGCAAATAAATGATAAAAAAGAACTTGCCTTAGAGTTTACTCGAAGGTTTATTACTCGAGTATTCTTCAGCGCGGAAACGGCTGAACAAAATTTCAGATTGAGGTGTCTTCAATGCAATTACAGGCGATTTTTGAAAAACCGTTTGTGCCGGCGCAGCGCCGACTCGCGGACATGAAGCTCTATCTTTTTTGCGCCGCCTTCGCTGCGGGAAATCTTCTTCTGCCGATGGCCGTACACACGGTTCCCAACGGCGGTCTGATCTTTCTTCCGCTTTTTTTCTTCACGCTCGTGGCCGCATACAGCGAGGGCCTTCTCGCGGGGATACTGGTCGCTCTTGCCTCGCCGCTTATTAACCACGCCCTCACGGGGATGCCGGCTGTGACAATGCTGCCGACTGTTCTGTTCAAGTCGCTGCTGCTTGCGGCGTTAGCTGCAACTATTTCTTCGAGAATGAAAAAAATCTCTCTGTGGGCGATCGGCCTCTGTGTCGCGGTGATGCAGCTGGCGGGTGCGCTCTTTGATTACCTGCTGTCGGGCAGCGCACAACGTGCTCTCGGCGCGCTGCGGCTCGGCGTTCCGGGTATGCTGCTTATGGTTGCGGGCGCCTATCTTGCGCTGCGGCTGATTGCGAAATTGCGCGAGGGGGTAAACCAGCGATGATATACAGAACACTTGCCGGAGAAAAAGTATCACAGCTCGGTTTCGGCGCGATGCGCCTGCCTCAGAGCGGCGGCCAGATAGACGAAAAAGAGGCGATCCGTATGATTCATCACGCGATCGATTCGGGTATAAATTACGTGGATACCGCGTGGGTCTATCATAACGGCACCAGCGAGGCCCTTGTGGGCAAAGCGTTAAAGGGGGGATACCGCCAGAAAAGCTTTGTCGCGACCAAGTCGCCGGTGTGGCTCATCAAAAAGGACGAAGACTTCGAGGAGTATCTCGACAAACAGCTGGCCGCGCTCGATGTGGACTGCATAGATTTTTATCTTCTGCACGCGCTCAACAGCTGGTCATGGGGTGTCTGCCAGCAGCATAATGCGATCGAATTCGGCGAGAGGATGAAGCGCAAGGGAAAGATCCGCCACTTCGGATTTTCATTTCATGACGCGCTCCCCGTTTTCAAGACGATAGTCGACGCCTACGACTGGGAGTTCTGTCAGATTCAGTATAACTATCTTGACCGGAGCGAACAGGCGGGCCTGGAGGGGCTCAATTATGCCCGTGCAAAGAATATCGACGTAATTGTAATGGAACCTCTCCGCGGCGGAAATCTTGTCGCGCCGGTTCCCGCAGAGGTCACCGAACTGTGGAAAAAGGCGGCGAAGCAGCGATCGGCCGTCGAATGGGCACTCGGGTGGATCTTCGACAAGAAAGATCTGTCGCTCGTTCTCAGCGGCATGAGCACGATGGATCAGCTCACCGAGAATCTCGAAATCGCGAACACGGCGGAACCCGGCTCATTTTCGCAGGCCGAGCTCACCCTTATCGACGAGACCGAGCGGCTCTACCGCAAGAACATCAGAATCGGCTGTACGGGATGCCGCTACTGCATGCCCTGTCCTTCGGGTGTGGATATACCCCGCAACTTCGCGGTGTGGAACGAATATTATATGTTCGGTAAAAGTGAGAATGCGCGCGGCGCCTGGAACTGGATCGACGCGCCGGTGCGCGCCGACAAGTGCACCGAGTGCGGCAATTGCGTCAGTCACTGTCCGCAGCAGCTTGCCATTCCCGGCGAGTTGAAAAATATGGCGGCAGATTTTGTTCGTTGACCGTCTTCCCGAAGGTGTTACCATGAGGCTCTATCTTCGCCCGGTCGGCGAGGATAGAGAGAGCTCGAAAATACTTTTCTCAAGTTCGAAGAAATGGCTTCATCCCCTCTTCGAGCTTGAAGAATTTCTGAATGCGCACCGCATCAAGGGGGGAAGCCGCGACCCTGAATTCAAATTTGACGGTGGTACGGGAGCCTCCCGCGGCGAGCTGCTGCTGCGGGACAGGGTTATCGGACGCGCGGCAGCTTTTCTCGCGCTGCGCATGAATATCAGCCGTATTGAAACCGACCTTCTCAGCGCGAGAGCGGTTTCACTCTTCAGCGAGTACGGTGTCACCGCCGTCGCCGCAGAAACCATAGAACGTATAGGCTGCATGACTGAGGATCTTCTCAATGAAGTTGCTGATTTTGATGAAGCGTACGCGATCCTTTCACAGCGGCGGAAAAAAGCTCTTGAGAAAACCCTGTCATAATTCTCAGATCCGTGACTGATAAATATGCAGGGGAAACCGGAATATCCAGGTTACACCGTTTTTATTTATATAATCTGCGCTGCCCCTCAGCTGCTTTTCCGCAATTTCATACAGAATCTGAAGCCCCAATTTATTGCTTTCGCGGGGAACGAAACCCTTTTCAAAACCCGTGCCGTTGTCTGAAATATCAAGTTCGGCGGTGTCATTATCTCCTTTTTTAAGTCTTATTGAAATCCTGTTTTCACGCCCGGCTGCAAAGCTGTGCTTTACGGCGTTCGTCAGAACCTCATTGATTATCAGGCCGCAGGGTATGGCCGTGTCGATAAGCACAGAAATATCTTCGAGATCTTTTATTATCTCCACAGGAAAGGAGAGCGAATCTTTGTCCAGAAGAAGGTCGGTGATCTCTGAAATGTATTCTCCCAGATTGATCAGTGAAAGGTTATTTGACTGATACAGTTTCTGGTGCACCAGCGCCATAGTGTAGATTTTATTGCGCATATCGGTGAGGATTCGCGTGACTTTGTCGTCGTTTTCGAATATCGCGCGAAGATGCAGCAGAGATGATATTACCTGCATGTTGTTCTTCGTGCGGTGATATAGTTCTTTAATCAGAATTTCTTTTTCGCGGAGGGCCTGCTGGGAAAGGAGGTAGAGCTCTTCTGAACGCAATTTGCTAGCCTGAAGCTCCGCGATGGTCTGGTTGAGCATGAGGTTCTTGCGGTTAAGTTCACTATTGGCGTTCAATAGTTCGCGGTTGCGCTCTTGTATGATGTCTTCGAGATTTTCATACGCGAGAGAATTCTTCAGCACCATGGTAATGACATGCGATGTGTTATTCAGTGTGTCCAGCAGTATCTGAAACCGGTTAAGTTCGAGCAGGTCGAAGATGAACAGGGCACCGAATTTCTCCGGGCCCGATTGAAGCGGGATGACAAGTACATTGTTCCAGCCTCTGCGCCGCAGGATTTCCGAAATCTCGCCCGATGCGGTATCGCTGTTCCAGAGTGTCCCCGTACTGAGTCCTTCAGAGAAGGGGAGTAGAGAAAAGAAATCACGATGCTCGACGCTTTCCTTCATGCGCTTCGGGCAGACACTCATAACCCTGGGAGATGCGTCGGGCTTCGAATATTCGGCAAGAACAACGGTTTTCCCCCCGAAAATCTCCCGCATCTGGATCACGAGGTTCTCGGCAATCTGTTTGGGACTGCCCGCCCTTTCAAGCGTGTTATACAGTACATCCTCTGTGAGCAGTAAAAGGGCTGCCCGTTCACTGATGTTTTTCTGATCGCTCGGCATCTATGATGTTCCTGACTAGATTTAATATTGTCTCTCGGAGAATTGAATCGGTAATTTGTTTTACTGAATAAGGGAGCCCGGTATATTCAGAAAGCGAAATGAGCTTTTCTATGGGAACTTCCGATTTTCCGGTATCCAGATACAACAGGCCCGTGTGCGACTCTCTCATTATCTCGCGGGCGCTCCTCGCGTCAAGGCCGAGATTTACCTCGAATATCTCTTTCCATCTCTGTGTCCACTCGGGAAGCAGAAAAAACCATCCCTCTTTGCGCAGTTTTCTATAGACTGCCGGCCCCAGCATGATCTCAATGCAGTTTATCCCCGGGCACCTGTTGACCCCGCTGCCGCATCCATCGATAAAGGGGTGACATTCGCCGTAAAGTAAAAAGATGTCAGACCCTTTTTCGCGAAAAAGTGAAATCTGTTTATCAAGAATAAGCTTTAATTTATCCGGATAAATATGAAGCATTGAATCGATATAATGTACCGATACTCCTTCCGGCAGCGGCAGGTCGTCGATGATGCCGCCCAGTTCTCTTTTAAAAATGGAACATGCGATTATTTCAATGTGTATCATTTGCGGTGTCAACCTTGTGTCCGGATCTTTTTACTGACCGGACGGAATGTACAACCGCCATTATGTTTTCAAGCGGAGTCGACAGGGGGATATCCGCGCTGCTTGAGGCGAATATGAAATGGGAGTCATCCGCACGCTCAGTGAGGATCGCCGAGCAGCGGGCTTCGATTTTATCAGGGGTCGCCCGGTGAAGTGTAGGTCCGTCGATGTTTCCCATCAGAACCATCCCCCCGCCCACACTCGCTCTGCACTTGCTGAAAGAATCTTTGTGATCCAGAACGATGGCCGCGACATTCGGCAGCCCGGCCATGGTGTCGATGAAATCAAAAATGGGCGCGCCGCCATGGTGAATGACCAGGGCCCCGCCGACCCGTTTGAAATACTCCTGAAGAAACGGAAGCGAAAGTTCGGTGATGACTCTTTTTGTCACAATGGCGGGGTTGCAGAAAACCATCGGGAGAGCAATGAAATTGACCCCCGCATCAAAAAATCTAGCAACCATTTTCTCAAAAAAATCACCGCATTTGCGGCACAATTTCTCCGCGACAGATGGTTCAAATAGAACGGTTTCGAGCCAGCGGTCGATTCCGATGATAAGTGCGGGCAGGTCGACGGGAGAAAGAAATATACCGGCAATGGCCTTGTCTGCTCCGAGATTGCGGGCGGTCTTCTCTGTCGCATCGATGAGATATCGGATCGACGGGTGATCGGCAGCCTCTGAAAAATCGAAGGCGGCCGCATCCTCCGCGGTTTTGAAGCCGGGGCTTCTCATATTCGGCGGCGCGTCTTCATACACCCTGACGTTTCCCCCGAAAGCCTCGGTTATTGCTGTAAGTTTGAATGGTGAAAACAGAATATCTGGATCGATTAAATCGGCAACAGCCTGTTGGCCTTGCGCGTATGCCGAGGCGTCAGAAAAGTATCTGTCAAGCGGAGTGTCGATGAGTTTTGCGCCGTAAAGAGATAAGGTCAGCGCAAAGGGGGGATGGTCACTGCTGTCTCCCGAAATGGCCGCAAAGACTCTCTCTATGCTTTTCATGATTAATATCCGCACATTCTGTCAAATAACGGGGGAACCTGTATTGCATTCGAGGCGGTACCGTCGCCGCCCACCTCTTGCACAAGTTCAGGCCTGAGCTTGAAGACGGCTCCGCCTACCGCCAGCTTCGGCCTGTCCGTGGTCATTCGTCTTTGAATTTCGTCGTGCAGTTTTATTATATTCGATGCGGTCGAGTACATCATCGCTGAGACTCCGATGATTCTAGCCCCCGATTCGATCGCCGTATCCACAAAAGCCGAAGCGACGACATCGTTGCCAAGGTCGATAACCTCCCAGCCGGCCGATTTCAAAAAGATCGATATCATATTACGGCCAAGCGAGTGATAGTCGTCCTCGATGTTTCCCAGAATCACGGGCCCTTTTTTCTTCTGACCTTCGTGCGGAGGTTCGGCGGAAAGGGATTTTCTCAGAAAATCCTCTGATATCTTTGCGGCTACATAGGCTTGTGCGAGCGAGAGGGTCGCCGTTGAATCCCAGTACTCGCCGATCTTAGTTAATACAGGTTCGAGAACCTCGGAGACAGTCCGCGATGCCCCGATCTCGGCGGCGTTTTTATCGAGCAGCGAGTTTGCCAGTTCCCTGTCGGCATTAAGGATTGCTTCGATCAGCCTGCTTTGCAGCGCATCATTCATTTTTGATTCTCCGGTTCCGGCTGGGTGTAGAAGAGCCCGCAGCGGATCACACAAGCGAACAATAGCCGCAGGCGAAGCGATCACACTGTATAAGGCATCGCAGATAACGTTATTACCACTTTCAAGATAACAAGACAGCCGGAAAAGTCACTCACGTACCGGTGTGTTGCGCAAAATATGAGTGTGATCGCATTGAAACTGCGGCGGTAAGGTTCCCTTATGTCAGAGCAGGACACAATTCATGGGGATGCTATATAATGAGTTGACAAATAGTGTAGCAGCTACACTAATGCCGCATGAAGAAAGAAGGCGAAATGTTGGCCCGCTCATTCAAACGGCTGATTCATCTGTTGACAACCGGCAGAAAGGTTCCTTTTGATTATGGAGGGGTGACTCTTTTCAGGGCTGAGATTCATATTCTTGAATTGATTGCCGAGAAAAAAAGGATTACCGCAACCGAAATTGTCGCAGGTTTGGATGTCACCAAAGGGGCAATTTCTCAGATAGTAACCAAGCTGGTAAAAAAAAATCTGGTCAACCGTTCTGTCAGAAAGGATAATCTGAAGGTATATGAGCTCTCTCTGTCAGAAAAAGGCAGAGATGTTCTTCTCTTTCATCAGAAGCATGAAAAGAATCTTCTTGATAAAGTTGAGACACTGCTCGGGGAGTGCAAGGCGGAAGAGATCGCTCGTTTTACTGAAGTGGTTAATGCGGTATGTGATTTTGTAAAATAAATGCTGATCGCGACAGCATTTATTTTATTATACATATAGTATAGAAGCTATACTATATCTGAAAAGGAGAATAAGATGAGTAAAAGAAAACCAATGTTTACCGCTGCAGCGATTTTGGGAATATGCGGCGGGCTGGTGGTGATTGTCGGATTCACGTTGCTGAAAAAAGTATTCGGATATCCCCAGATAATAAGAGCTGAACCGGGAGTTATTCTGGAAAGATTGTATGATCACATCAATCTTGTTCCCTACCTTTATTACGTCGGTGTCGGTGGCGCAGGGGTGTGTCTGCTTTTCTTTTCGGTCATATTTGAGAAGATACTCAAAAGCGAAGGTGAGGATCTGTTCTCGTCGCTGGGCAAAGTCTGCGGTATAATCGCCGGCATTCTGTTATACGCGGGTATTATCCGTTACAGCATTCTTTTTCCGCGGCTTGCACAGATGCGTCATGACGGGGTGTACACTCCCGAGACAATTGATCTTGTGTTCAAAGCCATGAACACCTATATCGGCGATTCGCTTGCCGAACACGTGCAGTTCACCTTCTCGGCTCTGATGTTTGTTTTTTTCGGTATTTCAATAATCAGGACAGGTGTGGTTTCGAAATATATTGCACTGTTCGGTTTCGTCACCTCGGTAATCATCCTCATCGGCAACCTTGAACAGTTCGGCGTCAAGTTCGCGTTCATGTTCAACCGGGCCGGCGCCAAGATGCTCGCGGTGTGGTTGATTGCTGCAGGATGCGCCCTTCTGGTGAGTAAGAGAGGAGACTCGCGTATTTGAATTGATATTGATTACCCGTTGCGGAGATTTCGCGGCGATTGCGCAAGATCTCTGTTCCCGGCCGGGATCGCCGGAATTAATCCGGCGATCTTTCGCGGCTTGAAATGATCATGCTGAAGGAGATGCCTCGTGAATTGCCCGGAGAATTTCCGGCAGTAGTTGCTTTTTGCGTGATAGTACCCCTTTGAGACGGTAGCTGTGTGCGTTTATCGCCTCGTATGAAAGACGGCTCTGATAGAGCGGGGCTTCGGTCATGACAAGAATGCTTTCCTCCCGCATGACGTTAGTAACCAGCAACATCGCCCATTTGAGGGCTTTCTCGATTCTTATACTTTCAATAGCCTGCATTATGGACTCTTCAGCCTCGTCGTAATCCTGGAAAGTACTGACCTCAACCTGCCCGATACCTATTGCGACACTCTTTTCGGTATAGATTTTAAAATCTGAAAGAACCAGTTCCCGGTAATCGCTTACCACAAGGGATGAGGTGTGCGCGAAAAGCTGCGCTCCCCAGTCGTCGATGGTGACGCCGACAAGATTGGCAAGAGAGGCGGCGCAATTGCGATCGTTTTGTGTGGTTGTCGGTGATTTCAGGCGAACCGTGTCCGAGAGAATCCCCGACAGAAGCAGCAGCGCCGCCGATTTTGACGGGACTAAATTATTCATACAGTAATGCGAATAGACGATAGTGCAGGTGCTGCCTTCGGGACGCACATCGATAAGGATGGGGAGCATGGTGGTCGCGGCGCCAAGCCGGTGGTGGTCGATTATTTCGACTATCTCGGCGGCATCGGCCCCTGTCACACTCTGAGAGAGTTCGTTGTGGTCGACAAGAATCAGTTTCTGACGCGGCATGGTAATGAAACAGCGGCGGGTCACTATCCCCCCGTACTCGGAGCCGTTCATCACGGGAAGGCCCCGGTAGTGAGAGTTGACCAGTGTGTCGCGCGCAAATGTAAACAGTGCGTCAGAGGCGATGGTCAGCGGCTGACGGTTCACGATTGAACTGACCGGCGTTGATATGCGAAGGCGCCTGACGGTTTCCGCGGTATCGATGTGCGAAATATAGACACTTCCCCGGTAATCGGAAAACAGTTCATCGGGGAACCCATCCTCGCATCCGGTCAGAACGATCGCCGGAAAATCGCGTTTCACCGCATATTCAAGAATGTCAGGACGCACTCCCGTGATCAATAGCGGAAGTCCCCCTTTAATCGAATTGATTCTTGCGATGCTGGTGTCGTAGGGCATCGCGCCGATCATGATGGGCGCGGTAAATTCGTCCATCCCCCTTTTGAAAAATACACCGGGCACCGTTTCGCCGAAATTGGCGGTGAGAAAGCGGTAGACCGGCCGTTCGTTGATATCGCTCTGTACGAAAAATTCCGCGATCTCGTCGATTGAAAGCAGTCCCTCGAAATTGCCCTTTGAATCGATGACAGGCAGTATCGAGAGGGTGCGGGTATCGAGCGTGCGAAGGGCACTGAATATCGAAGTTTCACCGGTAATGGGGGGAATGTCATTGCGGGCGACCGAGTGTGCGCGAGCCCTGACATCCGTCACGAGCGGCGGCAGAGATGAAGCCGCATGCTCGAACACAAACTGAGTCTGCTCGTTGATGTTTCCGCAGCGGATAGCGGCGTATCCGGAAGATTTTGTGAGAATATTCTTCAGCTCGGCGTAGGCCGCCGCAGCACAGACCGAGTCGGTGTCGGGGTTGCGGTGACCCGTGATGAGAATTCTGGATGAGAGATCCTGCACTTGAGCGCTGTTGTCCATGGGTGAATTATCCATCAGTTTGATAGCGCTAATGAATAAGCGCATCAGAAAAACTTCAACTCGTTTTCGCACCGGTGCGATGACAATTCATATTTGCGTGTGAGCGAATCAGGTGCCCTGAATTCCGGCAGTTGATAAAACAATCCGCCGCACGTAAAAAAAGCTCCGTCACCAGGAACGGAGCTTTTGAATACTTGAGCAGCTCTTTTGTCCTGATGAGCGCATATCCTGACGGAATGCGCTCACTTACGGGCAAAAACACAAAAAAGCCCTGAAACAATCAGGGCTTTTAATATCTGAGTGACTCTTTTGTCCTGATTCGCCGTTTTGAAACTTGGAAAAACGGCGAACTTACGGACAAAAGATAACCTCAACAGTTAGCAGAATCATTCACTTCATGCATGATTCGCGGAGCCGAGGACGTTGATGTTTTTGGCTTTGTAGAGATCTTTGAGCGCATCGCGTGCCGGTCCGAGGTATTTGCGCGGGTCGAACTCTGCGGGTGACTCTGCAAATACTTTGCGGATTGCGGCGGTCATCGCGAGACGTCCGTCCGAGTCGATGTTGATCTTGCACACCGCTGATTTGGCGGCTTTGCGAAGCTGTTCTTCGGGAATACCGACCGCATCCTTCATCTTTCCGCCGAACTGGTTGATAAGGGCAACCTGATCCTGGGGAACAGAAGATGAACCGTGAAGAACGATCGGAAATCCGGGAAGGATCTTCTCGATCTCTTCGAGTATGTCAAAGCGGAGCGGCGGCGGAATAAGAATGCCGTCGGCGTTGCGAGTGCACTGGTCCGGTTTGAATTTCGTCGCGCCGTGAGAGGTTCCGATAGAGATCGCGAGTGAATCTACGCCGGTCTTGCTGACGAAATCTTTCACTTCAGAGGGCTGTGTGTAAGATGAGTGTTCAGCAGAGACATCGTCTTCGATTCCCGCAAGCACGCCGAGTTCGCCTTCAACGGTGACATCGTATTTGTGAGCGTATTCAACGACCTTTTTTGTCTCTTCGATGTTTTTCTCGTAGGGGTGGTGCGATCCGTCGATCATTACAGAAGAAAAACCGCTGTCAACGCACGATTTGCAGATTTCGAAATCCGCGCCGTGGTCGAGGTGCAGCGCTATGGGGATAGCGTAGCCGAGCTCTTCGGCAAATTTAACCGCGCCCTGCGCCATGTAGCGCAGAAGAGTCTGGTTTGCATACTTGCGTGCGCCGGCCGATACCTGCAGTATAACAGGTGATTTGGTTTCAACACAGGCCTGAATGATTGCCTGCATCTGCTCCATGTTGTTGAAGTTGTACGCGGGAATGGCGTATCCGCCTTTAATAGCCTTTGCGAACATATCTTTTGTGTTCACGAGGCCGAGTTCTTTATAGCTTACCATCTGGTACTCCTTGGAAGGATATTTTTTGTCACATAAAGCTACTCATCTATAATTGCAAGGATTTTATCCCTCTGCGGGAGCCGCTGACCTGGATTCAAAGATGAAGTGCAACGGACAAAAAAGCTACCTGTCGCGGCCGAGGGCCATGAGCCGGTAATGATTGCCGTTTTTATCGAAGAGAAAATAGTACTTATAGGGTTTCGTTTTTGAACTGAAAAATATGGACGAGGGACTCGTGCTCATTGTCGTTGTATCTATATCGGAAAAGCGGATATAGCGAGGTAAATTCTGCGGGGCGACTCCCCATAGAAGGCGACCATTGTCGAGACTTACCTGACAGCCGGAAATTCTTGTGAGAAAGGAATAATCATTTTCCAGTATGCTTCTGACAAGTTCCTTTTCAAGCGCCCGGTAGGTAAGTGCCGGTATTTCCTTCTTTTTGCATGATAATATTTTTATCCTGTTGTCAGCATAATCAGAGTAGACGCCGAAACAGTCTTCAGCCAGCAGTTCGCGAGCTTTCGGATACTCTTTTATAATGTGCCGGTATGTGTGTATCGCTTTCTGTGGATCCTTTTTTTCGAGGGTGAGGGCTTTGTTATAGAGGTATTCCGGACCCTCTTTGTAGTCTATCAGAAATCCGCTGAAAACCCATCCCCGTCTTCCGCCGGACAGTTCAGATCTGGAAATGAATCCGTCATCTACTTCAACCCAGTAGCCGGTAATGCCGTTCACAACCGAGGTGTGATCGAGACTTGAGTAAACAGTGAGCCGGTCACCTCTGTATTTGCGGGCGAGCACTCTTCCGTTAACGCCGGGAATATCCCGAACCGCGAGAGCCGGTGTGGCGACAATCTGCAGATAGTGGTTCTGCGACGCCTCAGAGAGAGAGCCCAATAAAAAAATTATCGCTAAAATCGGAAAAATTTTTCGCAAAACAAATTTCTCAAGCGTCATAGTGTAGGTCTCTTCTCTGGAGGTTAATAATGATTACCACTCTTAACCTATCGGTATTTCTGCTGGATTATGTAAGCACCAGGATCGAGCAGATTGATATCAGTGTCGAGGAGTTTATTGCGCTTTGCCTGAAAAGGAAAATTGCCGCCATGTGCAGGTGCAGGTACGATTTTTTCCGCAAGGCTGTGGTATATCAGCCCGAGGGCGGCGGTTATGTCAAGGTCAAGGTTGGTTTTTCATGGGATGAGTATGATTCCAATCTCCTTTGCAGGTTTATCTGGAAGGCTTCCGTCTCGTTTCTTGCGGCGATGGCGGTGCATGATTATTTTGAGGAAGTTCTTCGAGAACTGAATGGTGAGGCGCCGTCAAAAGATAACTGTAATGGCTTTTTAGTCTTTATAGATAAAATAATGTTGTCAAAAACAGATAAAATGTACAAATTAATAGAAAAATACCAGGTGACATTGAAAACACACCCCCCGAAGAGATAACGCACACCAAAAATCACATCAAACGCAAAATTTTTGATTGAACCCGCACTCCACCTGTACTCACCTATCAAAAACCCGAACCGGCGGCGCCATGAACATATCACAACTCGCTCCATATCTGAAAGAAAACGAAGAATTCATGAAAAACGTGACAATATGGGTCACGAACGATGCCAAAGAGGGGCGCTACGAGCCCTTCCCTGATACGATTGACCCGCGCCTGGCAGCATATTACAAGGGCAGGGGGATAACTGAACTATACCTGCACCAGAAGAGATCTTACGACAGCGTCACCGCAAAGAAGAACACTGTTGTGGTCACACCGACCGCATCAGGAAAGACCCTGTGCTACAATCTTCCGGTAATCGATCACATGCTGAAAAACGAAAAGGCCCGCGCCCTATATCTTTTTCCTACAAAGGCCCTTGCACAGGATCAGATGGCCGAGATCGCCGCACTGGTCGACGCGATCGGCTGCGATATCCGCACCTTCACCTTCGACGGTGACACTCCGGCAACCGCGCGCAAAGCGGTGCGCGAGGCGGGAAACATCGTCGTCTCGAATCCCGACATGCTCCACGCGGGGATACTTCCGCACCACTCTATATGGACAAAGCTCTTTGAAAATCTCTCTCACATCGTTATCGACGAGCTTCACACCTACCGCGGGGTTTTCGGCAGCCACTTCGCGAATGTCATCCGCCGGCTTAAACGGATCTGTGCCTTTTACGGATCTAATCCGACCTTTGTCCTCTGCTCGGCGACAATCGCCAACCCGAAAGAGCACGCCGAAAATCTCACCGGTGCGGAGGTTCACCTGATCGACGAGAACGGCGCGCCGCAAAGCGAGAAACACCTTGTCGTCTACAATCCTCCCGTGGTGAACAAGCAGCTTGGGATCCGAAGCTCCTCGGTTAAAGAGGCCGCATCCATAGGCACTCTTATTCTAAAAAATAAAATACCCTGCATCATCTTCGCCCGCTCGCGTGTACGGGTGGAAGTCCTGACCAACTACCTCAAAGAGCGCGTGAAGGGGGCAAAAATCGTCTCCTACCGGGGGGGCTATCTTCCCAATGAGCGGCGCAGAATCGAGCACGGTCTGCGTCACGGCGAAATCGAGGGCGTCGTGTCGACTAACGCGCTTGAACTGGGCATCGACATCGGCATGCTTGATGCGGTTATCTCTGCGGGATACCCCGGCTCGATCTCGTCACTGTTTCAGCAGTTCGGTCGCGCCGGAAGGCGCGGCACGCCCTCGATCGCGATACTTGTGGCGACCTCATCCCCGCTGGATCAGTACATAGCCAGCAACCCTTCGTTTCTGATCACCTCAAGTCCAGAGCGCGCCACGATAAATCCCGATAACCTTCTCGTGCTCATGGATCATCTCAAATGTGCCGCGTTCGAACTTCCCTTTTCACCCGACGAGCGCTTTGCGGCGCACCTCTCCACCACGAAAGAGATGCTCGACTTTCTCTCGCAGCAGGGCGTGCTCAAATTCACCGGCGACCGCTACCACTGGATGGAGCAGATTTATCCTGCAAACGAGATATCCCTGCGCACCGCCTCGCAGGAGAATTTCGTGATAGTGGACACCACCCGCAACAATCAGGTGATCGGCGAAATCGACTACAACGCGGCGCCAACTCTGATTCACACCGACGCGATCTATCTTCACCAGGGACAGCAGTTCTATGTCGATAAGCTCGACTGGGATCGCCGCACCGCATTTGTCCATGCGATAGATTCTGATTACTACACCGATGCGCAGAGCAAGGTTGACGTGCATATAATCGAAGATTTTGACTGTCGTCAATTTGCGCTACCTTCAAGTTCCGCGGATCAAACAGTGCGGCCGGCGGCGGCGCTTCACCGGGGTGAGGTCAATGTCAGAGAAAAGGCGATGATGTTCAAAAAAATACGCTTTCATACCCACGAAAATCTCGGCTGGGGTAAAATCGATCTTCCCGAGTCGGAGATGCATTCGAGCGCCGTGTGGATCGATTTTGAAGAGGATGTGCTCGCCTCTTTCGGCGGCCGAGAGAATTCCGGCGCGCTTTTGTATGCGCTCTCCTATCTTTTTCAGAATATCGCGCCGGTTTTTACTTTTTGTGATGTGCGTGACATTCACTCAATGCAGATGGCCCGCTCAAACTACAGCGGCAAGCCTGCGGTGGTGATCTACGACGCGATTCCCGGCGGGGCGGGAATCGCCGAGCGGATTTTCGAGATTCTGCCGATGATAGCGGATGCGGCCCTGCGTGCGGTCGAACAGTGTCCCTGCGAAACAGGCTGCCCCGGCTGTATCGGTCCGATGATAGACAGCGAGGCGCCGGTCAAAAAACTCGCCGCACAATTGCTGAGAATTTTCGCGGTTGAGTAAGAGCAGTGAATATCAATATAAGGAAACTACGATTTCTTAATTATAATATTTTTATTATTATAAACGATATGTCGTCCTTGTAGTCGCACGTTGCATCGTTTTCCCGGCAGCAGTGTACAATCAGGTCCTTCATTTCGCCGACCTTTTTACCCGCATTCTCCTGTACCATTGAAAACAATTTTGTACGCGCGTTGTGCAGGTCCCTGAGATTAATGCGGTCGGTCAGACCGTCAGAAAAAAGAATAATTACATCATCCGTGTACATCTGCAAATTTACAGAGACCTCGTTGGGATTATTCTTGAATAGCCCGATCGGAACTCCTTCAAGCTCGATCTCCTTTATTCTGTTTTCAACGCGTGAGAAATAAATAAACGGACTGTGCCCCGCATTGAAGAATCGGACAATCTTGTTCTTTTTCTCGTAAAGAATAAACGACAGAGTGACATAAAAGTCATCCTCGTAATCATCGTGAAACATCGTGTTTGCAGACTCGATTATATCGTGCGGATCGTTCTTGCCGGCCTTGATAAGCGAGAAAATAAGCGTCCGCAGACTCATCATCAGCAGAGCGGCCGGTATGCCCTTGCCTACCACGTCACACAGAACAAAAGCGGATATGTCTTCATTTATATCAAAATAATCAATATAATCGCCCCCGATGCGGTAGGCCGGTTCGTAGTAAAACGCAACCTCGTAATCAGCGGTGACTACGTCATGTGAGGGTATGATCTGCATCTGAACCTGCCGCGCAAGTTCAACCTGATACGAGAATCTCCTGTTCTCCTCCGCGAATTTTTCAGAGAGCTGTAGCCGTTTGCGGTAATCGGAAGAGAAATATTCGTAAATGTAGACGGTGACGCAAAGAGCTATGTAGGGCAGCGTCATCGAAGCGATTTCCTGACATTTGTAATATCTGAATTCAGCAATCCCGAATCTGGAAAGCAGACACAGAAAAAAAACACCGCCGCTCAGAATAATTGTCCAGACAAGTCCCGCCCTCGAGCCTTTCACGAAAAAGGCGATAAGCGGAAAGATGAAAATCCACAACGCTCCGCCCCGTCCCGGCACACCTCGCAGTACGAGATAGAGGATAAGCACCGTCATAATCGCGAGAATAATATCCGTGTGATGTCCCAGAGAAAGACGGCCTTTTGTATAGAGAAGATAATTTACAAGAACCAGCGTAAGCAGAGCTAATTTGGCAATGCTGTCGAAATAAGAAGCGGTGAACAGCAGATCGAAAAGGGCGAAACCGGCGAAGAGCGTTATCGCTACCGGCGCGAAGATACGTGCGGCTAATCTTTTCCTGGACTCATCATGCATGATCCTAAGCTCTCCTGATCGTGCGCAACAGCGATCTCGCGCACTTAGTGTTTTTTTCGGCAGAACAGATGGTGATTTTGATGGGACCGGCTGCAGCTCTCAGACGCGCGGGGGGATACTTCATGCCCCTTCGACGGCCGCGTCCGTGTCATACAAAACCATCGCGTGCTCACAGCGTTCAATCACAGATCGCGCCGGCATTGCACGGTCGCTCTCAAAAAGATCGCGAAGAATTGGCCGTTTCTCCATTCCCGTTACAAGAAAGATCAAAAGTTTTGCCGCCGTAAGAACCGGCATTGAGAGTGAGATCCGATCAATAATTGACTCACCGCGAACGTGAATCGCGAATCGGTCGGAAATCTTATCGGCCCCTGTTCCGGGAAAAAGCGATGCCGTATGCCCGTCATTGCCGATGCCTAGAAGCACCAGATCAAACTGCGGCGTTCCCCCCTCGTTTTTTTTAAGATAGGGTGAAGTTGCCAGCAGCCGGCCGTAGGCTGCCGCCGCAGTCTCGGGGTTTTCACAATCGGTGTCGACGGGATACCATGCGGATATTTTCGCGGGATTGATGAACACCTCTTCTATCATCCGCCGGTTGCTCTCAGAATGTTCGGCGGGGACGAATCGCTCGTCAACCTGAAAAAAGGCTGCACACGAAAGAAGCGAAGAATCAATGACACGGGCTGCAAAATGGAAAAATTCTTTCGGTGACCTTCCGCCCGAAAGAGCGATCGAAAAGTGCTCTTTCATCTGCACAGCTTTGTGAAGCTGTGACTGCATCATGTGCGACATGAATCTATACAACTCGGGAAGTGAAGCGAAACACCTTCGTTCGTATTCATGTTTCATAAAATATGCCACCCGTGCCCGTTACTGGCGGGAAGAAGTTCCGCTGCCGGAGGTCCCCATGAAAATGGCGCATAATCGGGAAAATCGGGAGCGGTGTTCTCCCAGAAGGTAATAAGGGGGTCGACAAGCTGCCACATTAATTCTATTTCATCCTGCCGGGCAAAAAGGGTCAGATCTCCGCGCATGCAGTCGAGCAGCTGCCGCTCATATGAGGTGAATGGCTTTATCCCGAAGGCCTCGGCATAGTTGATCTTCATCTGTGCCGGATAGATGCGGTTTTCGGATTTCGGGTATTTGACACCCATAAAAAGAGAGATGCTCTCTTCCGGCTGAATCGAGAAGACGAGAAGATTGGGGTCCGGATTATCGCAGCTTCTGCCGAAGAGGTGAAGCGGAACCTGTTTGAACTGTATAACAATCCGGGTAGTCCGCTTTGCGAGACGCTTCCCCGCGCGTACGTAGAACGGGACACCGGCCCATCGCCAGTTGTCGATGAAAAGCCGTGCGGCCATAAAGGTCGGTGTGTTCGAGCGGGGGGATACCTTATCTTCTTCGCGGTAGCCGTTTATTTTCATGCCGTCAATTACCGCGGGGCCGTATTGCCCTCGCACATAATCGGCGCTTCGTTCGGGCGAGAAGGGTCTGATGCTCGTATATATTTTCGCCTTTTCATTTCGCACGAGATCCGCTTCAAATCCGGCGGGTACCTCCATCGCGATAAGCGCCATAAGCTGCAGCAGGTGATTCTGTACAATATCGCGCACAACGCCCGAACTCTCGTAGAAATCCCCCCGTTTCTCGATGCCGATATCCTCGGCGACGGTGATCTGCACATTGTCTATGTATTTTGAATTCCACAGCGGCTCGAATATCGAGTTGGCGAATCTGAAAAAAGAGATGTTCTGCACTGTCTCTTTGCCCAGATAGTGATCCATCCGGTAGATCTGATTTTCATTAAAATACTCGCGAAGACTCGCATTGAGTTCGGCAGCGCTTTTGCGGTCGGTGCCGAACGGTTTCTCGATAACGATCCGGCCGGTAAAGCGGCATCTGGTCAGATGGTTGCGGCCGAGTCCCGCGACGATCAGGGGCATCAGTGCGGGCTGGACGGCCATATAAAAAATAAGGTTTTGCGGACAGGTGCTGCCGATGCCGTGTAACGTGTCAAGTTTTGCGAGCAGGGCGAGGTACAGTTCGTCACCCGTTACGTCGCCGTCGCAATGATATATGTGCGCGGAGAAATCATTCCATTTTGACTCGTCAGAAGTTTCAATTTTTTTAAGCGAATCAAAAAGTTTATCTCTGTATGCCTGATCGGAGTAGTGTGTGCGGTCGACACCGGTAATTGAAAAATCCGCGGGCAGCGAACCTTCAGTAAAAAGACGGAACAGCGAGGGAAAGAGCTTTTTCTGTGACAGATCTCCCGCGCCGCCGAAAATAATCAGATAAAACGGGGGCGGCGCCGTGTTCTCGGGCAGCTCGCATGATTTCAGAAACCTGCTTTTGACCGGATGCGGGGGGATGAGAATTGACTCGGACATTTCAGCTCCCTTTTATGCTGTGACCGCCGAATGCCTTGCGCAGCGCCGCAAGCGCGCGCGCAGCAAAAGAATTTGTCTCTCTCGAATAAAAACGGGTATAGAGCGCCGCGGTGATAACCGGAAGCGGCGTTCCGCTTTCGATCCCCTCCTGCACTGTCCATCGGCCTTCACCTGAATCCTCGACCCAGGGATTCAGTGTCGCAAGAGAGGAGTCTTCCTTGAGCTCGCCGTGAAGAAGATCAAGCAGCCATGAGCGCACGACACTGCCGTGACGCCAGAGATTGGCGATTTTAGCCGCGTCCAGAGAAAATTCTTTCTTGCTGTGCATAAGATCGAAGCCCTCGGCGTAGGCCTGCATCATGCCATATTCAACACCATTATGAATCATTTTTACATAGTGACCCGAGCCGGAAGGGCCGGTGTACAACAGCGACTCTCCGGGAGCAAGAGTTTCCAGCATGGGACGTATCTTCTCAAAGATACTCTCGTCGCCGCCGGCCATGATGCAGTAGCCTTCCCGCAGACCCCAGATGCCGCCGCTGGTTCCCGCATCGATAAAGTGGATTCCCTTTTCTGCGAGCAGTTTCGCGCGGCGTATCGAATCCTTGTAGTAGGAATTTCCCCCGTCGACAACGATATCGCCCTCACTTAAAAGCGGCAGCAGCTGCGTGATGACCCCTTCGATCACCGCCGAGGGAACCATTACCCAGATTATCCGCGGACCGGCCAGCGTCTTCACCAGGTCGGCAAGTGAGGCGGTTCCCGTCGCGCCGCGCTGACAGCTGGCCGCGACCGCCGAGGGGTTCGTGTCATAGACGAAAAGAGTGTGACCTCCCCCCAGCAGCCGCTCAACCATGTTTGCGCCCATTTTTCCGAGGCCGAGAAATCCGATGGTCATACCGTGAACTCCTTTTGAATTTCGTTCAAGGCAGGGGGGAAGCCCTGTCGCTGATATTAATTTATTTTGAATAATTAATCATTATCCTTGATTCCTGAGAACTCATCCTTCTTCGCGCGGGTCATAAGCGAGTTGACCGCGCCCCGAAGGTCGTAATCTTCGTAGCACACGCGAAATACCGCTTCACTGATCGGCATTTCGACGCCCAGTGAGAGCGAAAGATCATGTACGGGTTTTGCCGTAACATACCCCTCGGCGACCGCGAGCTGCCCTGCGATGATCTCTGATGCCTTCATCCCCTGCGAGAGCTTCATGCCCAGCGTGCGGTTGCGCGAGAGATCGCCCGTGCAGGTGAGAATCAGATCGCCGACACCGGAGAGTCCCTGAAAGGTGAGGGAATCCGCGCCGAGCTTCGTGCCCAGCCGCGTGATTTCCGCCAGGCCGCGCGTTATGAGGGATGCGCGCGCCGATAGACCGAGGCCCAGCCCGTCGGCCACGCCGCAGGCTATGGCGATTACATTTTTAAGCGCACCGCCGGTCTCAACACCGATGACATCGCTGTTGGTGTAAATGCGAAGTTCGGGCGAATGGATCATCTCCTGAATGGCGCGCGCCGCCTCGATCGGATTTGACGCGCACGAGAGGTCAGTCGGTAATCCCCGCGCGACATCCTTGGCGAACGAGGGGCCCGATAAAAAGGCTGTGGCGGATGTGTGTTCATGAAGCTCGCTCTCGAGAACCTGGCTCATCAGGGCGTAAGTGCCGTTTTCAATTCCCTTCGCCGCCGAAAGAATAAGAGTTCCTTTTTTTATATGAGAGGCAAAAAGCCGTGCGGTCGGGCGAAGATAGGCCGAGGGTACGACAAAAATCGCCAGTTCGCATCCGTCGGCCGCCTCTACGGGATCAGTGGTGAAGGTGATATCCTCGGGAATCTCGAATCCAGGCAGAAATTGTTTATTCTCTTTCTCCGTTCTGACAAGATCGGGCAGCTCTTTTTCAAAACACCAGACAGTCGGGTTGTGGCCCCTGCGCCGCATGTACAAAGAAAGGGCTGTGCCGAACGCACCGGCTCCGATGATCGTAACTTTCGACATTTAAATCTCCTGCAAATTGTTTGTCGGATCAGAATTATCTGTCCGAATCTGTGATTGAGTGCAAATTCAATTTTTTTATGTGACTGACATTCTATAGTACCACACCCCCATTTTTGCAATAAATAAAAAGATTCTACGGCTCGACGCATATCCGGTGAAAGAAGACCGCAGTCACGATCTTTTGTTACAGAGGGGTGAATTCGCAGGAATGTCCGGTACGGTACCGTGTGAAGAGCTTGACACTTGCGGGGAATGCCTGAGTGTCGGGGTAGTTTTGCGTCCATACATCTATCGCGAGGGTGAAGAGTATGCCACTTTACAGTGATCCGCTGATTATCTTTACCATCCTTCTGTTGATAATTCTTTTCGCGCCTTTTCTGATGAAGCGTATTAATCTTCCCCCGGTGGTGGGGATCATTCTCATAGGAATGCTGCTTGGGCCCTACATGCTGCACGTCATTCCGCGCAGCGAGACCGCGAAGCTCTTCGGAAAAATCGGCATAATCTGTATCATGTTTCTGGCGGGGCTCGAACTGGATCTGAACCGGCTCGCCCGCCAGCGCGGCGAGACTCTTGTCTTCGGCCTTTTGACCTTCACCATCCCCCTTGCCGCGGGAATCTTCGGCGCCGTGTTTTTTTTCAATATGCCGCTGATGCCGGCCGTGCTTCTCGCATCGATGTTCTCGTCGCACACGCTTTTAACCTATCCGACGATCGGCAAGTATTCGCTTGCAAAAAACCGGGCGGTGACCGCGACGGTGGGGGGAACCGCGATCACGAATTTTCTTGCGATGGTCATACTCGCGGTCTGTGCGGGGCTCGCGCACGGTGAAGACAATCTCTTTTTCTGGATCAGAATGTCGGCACTCATGGTTGGGTACACCATTGCGGTTTTCACCGTACTTCCCTGGCTGGCGGATAAGGCGCTGAAGCGGCTCTCCTCGTCGGACGAGCTGCAGTTTCTGATGATCTTTACTCTTGTATTCGCGGTGTCATCGCTCGGGGTGCTGGCCGGTGTCGAGCCGGTCATCGGCGCCTTCTTCGCGGGGCTCGCCCTAAACAGGCTCGTTCCCGAATCGAGCCTTCTCATGAATCGCCTTCAGTTTATCGGCAATACTCTTTTTATTCCGCTTTTCCTTGCCGATGTCGGGCTTATCATCGATCCGAACGCGCTGCTGAAGAATCCCGCCGCGTGGCTTTTCGGCATATTCATGGTGGTAACGGCCCTGATAACGAAGTATCTTCCTTCGCTATTTACATCTCTGATATTCAAGTATACAAAAGGTGAACAGGGCCTCTCTTTCGGGCTCTCGGTCAATCAGGCCGCGGCGACGCTGGCTGCGGTGCTTGTCGGACGCGAGATCGGCCTTTTTGACGATATCGTCGTCGCCGCGACGATTCTCATGATTCTCGTCACCTGCGTCGCCGGCTCGGTCATCACCGAAAATGCCGCGGTGCGCACCATGAAAGAGCGCGACGCCCTGCCCGCAGAGGGCGCGAAGATTACCGAAACTCCGCGCATCATGGTGACGCTTTCCAATCCAGAGAGTGCGCCGCATCTTATCGATCTTGCGACCATGCTTGTTTCCAAGGGGCACACCGAGGTGGTCTACCCGACCGTGGTGGTCCGCGACGGCCCTGACGCCGAGCGCGATCTTGTTCACGCGGAGGCAGTTCTTGCGAAGTCGGTCGCGCGCCTGATTACGCTCGGAATCCGCGCGATTCCGGTGACGGGACTTGACGAGAATATCGCGGACGGAATGCTGCGCGTCTCGAAGGCGCGGCGCGCGCAGGTGGTCATACTCGGCTGGAACGGCAGATTCGGTGTCGACCGCGCTCTCTTCGGAAGCGTTCTCGACCAGTTTGTGCACAACGGCTATCAGCGCATGGTTGTCGCGAAGCTGACGGCGAAGGGACTGCACGGGCGTCTGATCATCATCCTTCCCCCCATGATCGAGAGGATGAGCGACCTGGCGGGCTCGTTCGCGATGGCGCTTCACTTTGCCGAAAACACCGGTTCACAGATATGTGCTATCATGACCGGCAGAGAGGATTCGATCGTGGCGAAGCGGCTGGAGCAGATGAGGCGCACGATACCGCTGAGCGTCAGAATGATTGAAACGTGGCATAAGATCGAGAGCGCACTCGGGCAGGAGGTCCGCGCGAACGATGTCATAATGCTCTTCAGTTCCCGCAAACATCAGCCTGCATGGCAGCCGAGCCTGGAGCGGCTCCCCAGAAAGCTGACCGGACTCTTTCCCTCTAATGATCTCATATTTGTATACCCCGCTGATGCCGGCCGTGTCGATTTCAGCGACAACCGCGAGCACGCCTCTCTGCAGCCGGGACCTATACAAAATTACCGTCAGGAGGACGGCGAAACTCTCGACGATTCTCTGATGCGCGTTCTGGTTTCGCAGATTTCGCGCGAGGGCGCTGAACGCGGTCTTGCTGAAATGACTAAGCTGGGTACAATTCTCGATATCGAGCTTCGTCCCGGAGTATTTCTTCTTCATATGCACACCGCTGAACTCAATGATTTTTTTATCTCACTGATCCGCTTCTATGATCCCGCACAGCAGAAAGGTGCGGGGGGAACACAGCTGCTGATCGTTCTTCTGAGCCCCGTTGACCGCCACCCCGACGAACACCTCGAAATGCTCTCGCGCATCGCCAAATGGGTCGCCGGTGCAGAGTTTTATCAGGGACTTGAGGGGTGAATAGAAGAAGGCCGCAGAGGTGCGGAGGGATTTATTGGGGAGATGCCCTCTTTTTTTGCATAAATTCAAATACCAACGTAAAAAACCACTTTACAGCCCGCCGGTGCTTTTATAGCAGTTGATCATATCGATCGTCTATTGACTGCGAAATTGTTTCTATTCAATATTTTCGTCATAATTAAACCGTAACGACGGACGATTATTATTCGTGTGCAGAGGAAATGTATAAAATTTTTAGTTTCGGAGGCCTTATGAAAGCTGCAACTTCGCGGTTCTTTTCTCTCTCTCTCTTGTAATTCTCTTATTTCTTGCTAGTTTTTTCCTATTATCATGCGGCGGCTCGGGCGGCGGTGATGGAGGTGATGGAGGTGATGATCCCTCAGATGAGATGACTGCCGCTTCGGTAGACACCGATGGAGACGGCGAATCTGACGGTGTGCTTGTCGACGAAGACGGCGATGGCATCTACGAGGGCGCCGATACCAATGGTGACGGCACAGCCGATATCTCAATTGACGAACTTGCTGCTGCCGGTGCGAAGATTGATCTTGACGGCGACGGCACGTATGACGGCGCCATAATCGACAGCGACGGTGACGGTATTGCCGACGGCCTTGATACCGACGGCGACGGAAGCAGCGATGTCTCGATAGAAAATCTAGCGGCGGCAGTTGACGGCGATACCCTGACCGATGCTGAATCGGTCAGCGATGATGCGGCGAAATGCGCGCCAATTCTTTCGGGGAGCGACACGACCGGAGGCATTACCCAGAGTATCACGCTGCCAACCACGGGCGATAACGGGACCACCATTATCTGGACATCGTCTTTACCCGCGATTATTGCCGTTGACGGCACGGTAACACGGCCGTCGTACATCAGCGGCGACGCGACGGTAACGCTGACGGCAACGATTACGAAAAACGGCGTCAGCGAGACGAAGACATTTACCGTGACTGTCAAAAAATCGCCGCAGAGCGCCGCTGAAGCGGTGACCGAAGATACAACGAACCTCGCAATTGCTTATAGCGGCACCGATTCTAACGGCTCGGTTACACAGAATATTTCTTTGCCAGCCAGCGGCTCAAACGGTACGACAATTACCTGGTCGTCATCGAATACTGCGGTGATCGCAACAGACGGCACCGTGACACGCCCCGCATTTACAAGCGGCGACGCGACGGTAACGCTGAGTGCGACAATCACCAAAAACGGTGTTTCTGAGACGAAAATCTTTACATTGACCGTTAAGCGCCAGCCCGCGACCGCCGCCGAAGTGGTAGCTGAGGACAAGACGAACCTTGTGATTGCATTTGGCGGCACAGATTCGACCGGTAGTGTCACGCAGAACCTGACATTGCCAACAAGCGGTTCAAACGGCACGACGATCAGCTGGGAGTCAAGCAATGCATCAATTGTAGCAGCAAACGGCACGGTGACGCGGCCAACGTATGGCAGCGGTGAAGAGTCAACGGTGAGCGTTACCCTGACGGCGACTATTACCAAAAACGGTGTCAGCGAAACCAAAACCTTTACGCTTACGGTCAAAAAGATCTCGACTAACGCCATGCTTTCGGCACTTGCAGTCGGCAAAGGCAAGCTGCAGCCCTCGTTTTCATCATCTACCACCAGCTATCTCGACGCGCCGGTGCCCTTTAGCTCGAATGCAAACCCCGCTTATAACGATACACAGTCGGTCACGATTACCCCGACGGCAAATAGCGGTGCGACCATAACCATTAACGGCACCTCAGTACCATCAGGCAGTTCCTTTACCATGGATAACCTTGCAATCGGCTCAAACAGCGCGACCATTGTGGTGACCGCCGAGGACGGGGTAACGACAAAAACCTATTCGGTCGATGTGTACCGCGCGATACCTATATTCAAGACCGGTGCGAGTGTGATATCGGGCTACACTCTTGACCCTCGTGAAGACGGTGCGACCCAGCGAGGCGTCAGCTGGCCGGCAACACGCTTTACCGCAGTCGGTACAGACTCGATAAAAGATGAGATGACCGGCCTTGTCTGGCTGAAATCGCCCGATGCTACGGAGCGTAACTTCGCAGATGCCATCACCTGGTGCGAGTCTCTTTCAAACACCTACAGTGACTGGCGAATGCCCAACGTGCGGGAACTGCGCAGCCTGGTGCATTACGGAAAAGCTGCACCCTTCACATGGCTGAATACTGCAGCCCAGGGTTTTACGAATGTGCAAGATAATTATTACTGGAGTTCGACGACCTATGCGTTCGATACGTCCGGCGCGTGGCGCGTCATTATGTCTAACGGCGTCGTTGGCAACAGCAATAAGACGAGTAACAGCTTATACGTGTGGCCTGTGCGCTCCGGACAGTAGGTGTAGTGGTTGCCGAGCCTGCCGAGGCATTGAGTATTTGGTTATTAGATAATTCGGAACACTATGGGGTAATATATTATGGCGCGTTACGAGCATTTACCGATTTTTAAGGCTGCGCTTGACTGTTCGGTTTTGATTGAAAACCAGGTAAACGCTTTTTCACGCGCTCACCGTTTTTCGATCGGTGCCGATCTGCGCAGCCATTTGCAGCAGATACTTTTTTGTGTGCTGAGTGCCCAGTCGTGCGACAAAAAAGTGCCGTATCTTGATAAATTATACGCGGCGTAAAATAGCCGTAAATATGATAGTTACAATGGAGGAACAATGAAAACACTGCAAACCAGAATACTGAAGCTGTCGTTATTTGCCATACTGATCGCGGGTGCCGCGGTGCTGTACGCGGCCGGATCGGGTAAGCAGCTGCCGGTTACCGGTCAGACAACAGTGCATACGGCAAACGATGACGGCACCTATCAGACAGGCACCAGTGTGCCCTCGACGCGCTTTAGCGACAACGGCGACGGTACCGTTACCGACAATATGACAGGGCTCATGTGGGTGAAAAATGCCAATGCAATCGGCACCCTGCATAAAGCCTTCGATGCGGATGGTGCGGTGGTGTGGTCAGACGCGTTGTCGTTTGTCGCTGCGGTAAATAGCGGTACCTATAACTGCGGCGTTACATCGTCCTATACCGACTGGCACCTGCCGACAGTACACGAGCTTGAAACGCTTGTTAATTATGCCCAGAACGAACCCTACAAATGGCTGAATGCCCAGGGCTTTACGAATGTGAAAGATAGTAATTACTGGAGTTCGACGACCTATGCGCCCAATACGGCCTGCGCGTGGTCCGTCAAGATGTCTTTCGGCAACGTGGGCAGCAACAATAAGACGAATATCACCTACGTGTGGCCTGTGCGCTCTGCGGCAGCGGATTGATTATTTGGTCATTTGGTTCTTTGGCCGGGCACCTGAATCGCGAAAGTGATTCAGGTGCTGAATTGGTTATTTTGGGCGGAGGCGGTGTTGCGATAGTCTATGGTGCTCGGTAAGCGTGTTGACGGCAAGCTATTCACCGTTGACTTGATGTAACTTGAATTACAGCCGGCAACCTTACCTGCCGCAAAGCTGATTGTGAAAAATGAAAATGGATTTTATGAAAGAAGAAAGGAGCTGGTTGAAACACAGTTTCTGGAAGAAAACAAAATCCGGATAATTCGAGCAAAAAATGCACCCGCTGATTCAAATATAGAGTTTGGCTGGGGGGACTGAACTTCTCCAACAACTCAAGTAACAACATTTTCGGCGAAGCAGAATAAAAGCCAACTGCTATTATAAAAATTACCAAAAAAAGGAGACTCCCCATGAGCCAGCAAAATCTCATCTCGCTTACGATCTCCGATGCCGATCTTGCAGAAATCAAAGGCGCCCTCGCGACGCTGAAGACGAAATTTTCGGCGGTCATGAAAAATGTGACCGTCGGGAATAAAAAAGAGCTGCCCAAGATGGGCGACAAGACCGTGGCCTTTGTCGAGAAGTCGCTGCAGTACTGCGCCACCTATCCCGCGCTTGTCCCCGCCTATCTCGATGTGGCCGAATTCAAAAGCGATGTCGATAACATCGTCAAGCTGCGCGAAGTGCTGCAGTCGCTCGAAGGGCTCACCGACATGCTCGACGACACCGTCACGCTGCTGGGCAGCGACGCCTATCAGGCGGCCCTCGTCCACTACAACGCCGTCAAGGGGGCGATGAAGACCAACGTCGCCAATGCCGCAACCGTCTATGCCGACCTCTCGCAGCGCTTTCCCGGTACGGTAAAAAAAACGCAATAAAACCACGCGCATACATCTTCAATTTTACGACGGGGGGGATCTCTCCCCAGAATCCTCCCTCGTAGATTGTTCCCCTCCCTCATGCCGTCAGCCGCAGACGCAAGCGAAACTCTCACGACAGAAAATAGTGCGGCGCCGACATACTCGTATCGTGCGCTGATGTAATTTCTGCCGGTACCGAAATAAAATGAGTCGACACCGATATAAATTGACCCGGCGCCGATATAAAATGAGTCGACACCGATATGATTTACCCCGGTTCCGATATAAAATAGGTCGGCATCGATAGTAGTTGTGCCGGTGCCGATAAGATTTGAGTCGGCGGCGATAAGATTTGAGTCGATGTCGATATGATTTGTGTCAGCATCGATATGATTTGTGTCGGCGCTGAAATGGTTTTAAACTGCGGGGCCGCTTTCCAGCATTTTACGATCGGGTAAAAGGCTTTTGACTATTTTGTTTCTGCTCTGCGGCACTTGCTGCAGCAACGAGGAGAGTTTCAGTTTTATCAAGCAGGACCCGGGCGAAGCGATAAAATTGCCCCGCAGTTTCAATAGCCGGTTTTCCGTTCGGTAACAGACCAATTGCTGAGGGATATCGCGAATCAATGACGGCTTTGCCGCCAATAGGTGTATACATCGTTTATAAGTGCAAGAAGCTCTTCATCGATTTCGAGCGATAAATACGGTTCAATCATCGCTTTCAATGTGATGATGTTGTGAATACGCGGGACTTTCGCTTCGTATTGTTCAAGAATACTCTTTAGCGTTTTCTCTATCGCCTGCTGGCAATGGAAAGCCGCCATATTGGTGAGCGTTGCATCCTCAAAAATTCCGTTAACCATTCCCTCGACACTGATATCCTCGTCGATTGTCTCCCGGCGCGGCGCGCTGCCGTTAGCCCGAATTCTGACCCTGGCCAGATCCGCATCGGATGATTTTTCAAGGCGTCTGAATTTGTGGTCAGGAAAAGAAATGACTCTGTCGTCATGCAGTGGGATGTTTCTATATACCATTACATTCTCCTTGACAAAAATGGTCACGGCATTTCAGCTTAGACGGTTATTACAGCGGTGACCAGGGTGCATGCCGCGCCGCAGAGGCAGCTTGCGGGGCAAATGGCGATTACAGATGCACGCCGAATTGGTAAATCCGCCGGGTAAAAAATCTTGCACTGTCAGGGGATTACGACGACTCCCGCAGGCTGTGTTAACAATCAGAGGTACACATGCAGACAAAATATGTTCTTAATGAAAATGAAATTCCCCGTCAGTGGTACAATATCGCGGCAGATCTTCCCTCGCGCCCGCTTCCGCCCCTGGGACCCGACGGCAAACCGGTAAGCCCCGACATGCTCGCGCCGATCTTTCCCCCCTCGCTCATCGAGCAGGAGGTCTCTTCACAGCGCTGGATCGACATCCCCGAGCCTGTCCTTGAAATACTCGCGAAGTGGCGCCCGTCGCCCCTTCACCGTGCGCACGCTCTCGAGAAGGCGCTCGGAACCCCCGCGCGCATCTACTACAAAAACGAAGGCGTCTCCCCCGCGGGAAGCCACAAAACGAATACCGCGATCGCGCAGGCCTACTACAACAAGAAGGACGGCGTCAAAAAGCTCACCACTGAAACCGGCGCCGGCCAGTGGGGCAGCGCGCTTGCCCTTTCGTGCGCCCTTATGGGACTTGAGTGCAAGGTCTTTATGGTGCGCATCAGCTTTGACCAGAAACCCTACCGCCGCCTGATGATGCAGACCTGGGGCGCCTCGTGCGTGCCCAGCCCCAGCAACGAGACCGAGATCGGCCGCGGTATTCTTGAGAAGTATCCCGACACCCCCGGAACGCTCGGCATCGCCATCAGCGAAGCGGTTGCTGCGGCGGTCGGTGACCCCAAACATGAAACAAAATATGCACTCGGCAGCGTGCTCAACCATGTCATGCTCCACCAGACCATCATCGGCCAGGAGGCGCAGAAGCAGCTCAAGATGGCCGGCGAGAAACATCCCGATGTCGTCATCGGCTGCGTGGGCGGCGGCAGCAACTTCGCGGGAATCGCCTTCCCCTTCGCGCTTGACAAGATCAACGGCGCAAACATCGACATCATTCCCGTAGAGCCGGCATCGTGCCCGACGCTGACAAAGGGCCCCTTCCGCTACGATCTGGGTGATTTCTCGGGCATGACCCCGCTTCTTGCGATGCACACGCTCGGTCACAATTTTATACCCGAGGCGATTCATGCGGGCGGACTTCGCTACCACGGCATGTCGCCGCTGGTGTCGCAGGCGGTCGAGGACGGCCTCATGAACCCGCGCGCGATTCCTCAGATGGAGTGTTTCGAGGCGGCTCTTCTTTTCGCGCGCACCGAGGGTATCATCGTTGCGCCCGAGACCAGCCACGCGATTGCCGCGACCATTCAGGAGGCAAAAAAGGCGAAAGAGGAGGGCAAGGAGAAGGTGATCCTGTTTAACCTGAGCGGTCACGGTTTGGTTGACCTTAAGGGCTATGACGATTATCTTTCAGGTAAACTCGCTAATCATGCGCTTTCCCAGGAGACCATCGATGAAAACCTCAAAGCTATCGAAAAATTTCCAAGGCCGACCGACGTCAGATCGGGCCTTGGCATGTAATATCATGAGAAATGAAAAAGAGTCGCCGGCGTCAGTTCGCGCCGGTGCCCCTTTTCACGTCTGCTCTGCGACGGGGCGTTTGTTTTCAGGCGGGGGGAAGCCCGGCTCTCTCCTCCGTCTCGTTCTCGCACTGGCGGTGCCGATTATCACCGCGGCATCCCTCTTCGCAATCGATGTGCTGCCGAGCTGCCCCGAGTCGCCCAACTGCGTCTCTTCAAAGGCTGACAAGTCGGATGTGCTGCACTATATCGAGCCCTATCCCTTTCTTTCACAGGACAAAGAGCTTTCGTACAACAACCTGATGAAGATTCTCAAGAAGAACCGTTATTGCACCATTGTCAGCAGCAACGATGTGCTGATCAGTACCTATTTCACCGACCCCTACCTGCGCCTCAAGGATGACGTCTTCTTTTTCTTTGACGCCTCGCAGAAGGTGATTCACGTCTATTCTGCCACTCGCTCTGAAATCATCTATACCGATAACGGCAAAAACCGCGAACGCATCGAGGGGATCAGAAAGAAGTATCTCGATTCGGTGAAAGATTAGCGTCATTGCCGAAAGATGCCTCGCAGCGGCATCTTTGAGCGGTGTGGGGCTCGAAAAGACGATTTGCGGTGTGCGAGTTTTCGCTGCGGCCTCCTTCGGGCCGCTTTTTTATGGGGCGAGGCCGGGCAGGTGAGCCCGATCAGCTTCTGTTTCGGGCCTATGCGGCAGAAATCCCCCCGCCGTCTGTTAAAAAAATTGCACAGGTGTCGGGTAATTAGCGAGGAAAACGTTTGCATAAAACCCGCCGGTGTCTATTTTTATAAAAAGTAACACTTTTTTTAAAAAAAATAGCTTATTAGTGTTACTTGCCCTTGACACTTTCGTGTGATGTCTGTATTTTCAGGAAAACTCTTACAAACAGCAGGTTTACCATGCAGCTACTGAACAAAAGTGTCGAACCGGATTTTGATTCTCTCTACACAGATGATATCCGTGAATCAGAAAAACATGAGATAATCTCGAAGATCTCGCAGTGTGTCGATTGCGGCGACCTTTCGTTAAGCAAAGCGGAAAAGATATTTGAAGAAGTTAAATTCGCTATGGCGAATTTTGTGATGAAGCACGAATATGGTGCAGCCTATTATGATCATCAGGATATGCACTTCTGGCTTGAAGAGAAGGCCAACCCCGAAGGCGCTGCGCAGCTTGATTCGATTATCAGCGCATATTTGAAATAATTGCCCGAACTGCTATTGCATGCCTGCTGTGCACCCTGCCTGAGCGGGGTGCTCTTTCAAGTCGCCGGACACTCCGTGACGGCGTTTTATTGTAATCCAAATATCTCTGAAGATAATGAGTATTTTCTTCGTCTCGGTGAGCTTGTCCGCTATTGTGAAACGGAGGGGCTTTCGTGCGTTGAGGGGCCGCGCAATGGTGATGAGTGGCAGAGTCTGGTTTCACCCCTCTCGTCTCTGGGAGAGCGCTCGCGGCGCTGCTACATCTGCTATCACTATCGCATGGAGCAGACCTTTCTTTATGCGAAAGAGCACCGGTTTGATGCCGCGGGAACCGTTCTGTCTGTGAGCCCTCATAAATCTTATGCGTGGATAAATGAAATCGGCCTGGCTCTTGAGAAAAAATACGGGGTCGCGTATTACGACGCCGATTTCAAAAAGAACAACGGATTTCTTGCCTCGGTGCAGAATTCGAAAAAGTTCGGATTCTACCGGCAGAGTTACTGCGGCTGCAGCTGGTCGCGCATTGAGCGCGAAAACAGGGGGCAGGAAGTGCCGTTGCAAGTAAATTCTTGACAATATCGACCGGTGAACTTTAGATGACCTAATCGGCGTCGTACCCAAGTGGTAAGGGGCAGGTCTGCAAAACCTTTATTCAGCGGTTCAAATCCGCTCGACGCCTATTTTTCTCTCTTTCTGCTTTGCTGCCCATGTGGTGGAATTGGTAGACACAAGGGACTTAAAATCCCTTGACCTTTTTGGTCGTACCGGTTCAATTCCGGTCATGGGCATATTAACCGCCGGATAACTTTCCCCCTCTCTTTCTAACCTGTCAGTTCAAAATCAATATGTGCCGATGTTCCCTGATCGTTTGTGATAAAGAACTTCGCGCCGATCTGATCGCAAAGCATTTTTACAAGTGTCAATCCGAAGCCATGGTGAGAGTCCCCTCCCGGGCCTGTGGAGAATCCGACCCCGTTATCCCTGACTGCGAGCGTTGCCATGCTGCCGGTTCTACTCAGGGTGATGATAACCCTGCCGGGCCTGTTGTCGGTAAAGGCGTACTTCATCGTGTTGGTCAGCAGTTCATTCGCGATGATGCCCAGAGGAAAGAGGAGTTTTGTTGAAATTTGAAAATCATCGATTTGTTTATCGACTGAAATATCCTGTGTGCGCGCGAAAAGGGAGATAACCGCGTCGATCAGATCCAGAAAATAATCCCTCGAAGAGAGATTCGTGTAGGTGTCAGAGATTAGCAGCTTCTCGTATATCAGCCGCATCCCGGTTATGCTCGTCTGCGCGTCATGAAGAACGGCCACTGTCTCCGGATTCGTAACCGATCGTACTTCTGCCGAAAGCAATCCCTGAAGCACCGCAAGATTATTTTTCATCCGGTGGTGAGTCTCTTTGAGAAGTGCGCTTTTTTCCTGAAGCTGTCGTTCCACCTGAAGTTCGAGGAGTTTTCGCTCGGTGATGTCGGTATGTGTGCCGTACATCATCAGCGGCTTTCCCTCTGAATCGAAGCTCACGATTTTACCCTGGTCGTGTACCCATACTTCGCGGCCGAGCTTGTGTTTCATGCGGTACTCATGCGAGTAGTAGGGCAGCTCGCCCGCCAAATGACGCGCAAGCAGCTCTTCTGATTTCTGCAGACCTTCTGTATCCGTCAGCTCTTCCCACGTCCTGATGCTGACAGGTGAAAGCTCCTCAAGTGTGTATCCGACAATATCCGCCCACCGCTCGTTGTAAACGGTTTCGCCCGTCTGTATGTTCCACTCCCAGGAACCGACCATGGTCACGTCGATGAGCGTCTTCAATTTGCGGAACTTGTCATCAAGTTCAGCCTGAAGCCGTTTACTCTCTGTGACATCCTGAATCATTCCCGAAGATCGGGCGATGCGATTTTCTTCATCTCTTTCGTGAGTACACTTCTGTTTCACATACCGGATCTCTCCTGTTTCGGCGCGGGTAATTCTGTGTTCGATTTCGTAGCCGGCATCGTTGCGATTGAGCGATTCAGCATAGGTGCTCGTTACTCTCTCCCGGTCTTCGGGATGAATCGCCGCAAAAAAAATCTGATTGCTGTCACCCTCCGGCCGCTCATCGTATCCGAAAATGCGGTAGACCTCGTCACTCACGGTGATGTGACGGGAGGGCAGCTCAATCTGCCAGTAGCCGATATGCGCCATCTGCTGCATTTTTTCAAAAAGGGCTCTGCAGTGCTGAATTTCCCGCTCCGCTTTTATGCGGTCGGTGATGTCACGGCTGATGCCTTCGATCGCTGTTCTGGCTCCGGTCTCGTCAAATTCGGGCACGATATTCTGTTCTGTCCAGATGGTCGTTCCATCTCTGCGAAGCCAGCGAATTGCGACAGGGGTAAGGAGCATGTCAGGATTGCTGATTGATTTCTGCAGAAAATCAAAATCATCCGGGTGAATGACCTTCTTCCAGAGACCGGGATCGGCGTAGTGATCCTCGGGCGTGTAGCCGATCATGCGTGCTGAGGATGGGCTGACATAAGTGAACCTGATTTCGGGGATCAGCTCGAGCCGGAATATCAGATCAGGGGCGTTGTGTGCAAGAATACGCAGCTGCTGATCGATTTTTTTGCGGTCGGTGAAAATTTCCACGTAGATGATGATTCCCCCGATCGATCCATCCGCCTCATGCCAGGGACGGCACTCCCAGCCGTTACAGCCGGCGATATTTTCGGCAGCTCCTGCTATATCACCTTCAAAAATCACCACTTCGCCCTGAAGTGCCCGCCGGTGCGCTTCGCGGATTATTCCGGGCAGATCAGGAAATACTTCGTAGTGATTTTTCCCGATGACGTCGATTCCCATGATTCTGAATTCTTCGAGAAATCTCTCGCTGACAAACATGAAACGCATCTCTTTGTCAAAAATAGCCACCGCGCTGGGGTCGTGGCGGATAACGTACTCAAGCAGCCGGTGACGCCACTCGATAAGCATGGTGTTTTTTTTGCGCTCGGTTATATCGCGAACGAAGACCAGAGCGCCGTTTTTTCCCTCATATTCAATCGGTTCGCCGGTTGTCTCTACCCAGATCTCACTTCCATCGAGTCTTGACCATTTCTGTTCAAGCACCTCACGAACGGGTTGACGTTCAACGTTCTGCAGGCGTATCCGTTCTCTCGCTTTTTCATGATATTCAGCGTGAACCCGTTCCAGAATCGGTTTTCCGATAAGAAGTGACTCGTCGGTCGCGCCGAACAGTGACAGTGCCGCAGTGTTGAGGTAGGCAAAGCGGTAATCGGTCTGGATAAAGATCGGTTCGGGCGCGCCTTCAACGATTGAACGGAAACGGAGCTCGCTCTGATGCAGTGCAAGGTCGCGGAGAACCAGCTTCTCGTTTATGTCCAGAAGCTGAATATTTGCGAGTTCCATTCTTTTGTTTTGCTCGGCGATATCGCGGTGTGCCTGAAAGAGCTTGAAGGCCATTCTGATCGATGTAAGAAGGACCGTCTCTCCCGAGTTCTTGACCACGTACCCGTATGAGGTTATCCCTTCGGTTTTTTCGACAATTTCAGGCTCGATGTGTGAAGAGAGAAAGACGATGGGAATCTCGTGCGTCCGGATGATCCTCTGTGCGGCGACAGTGCCGTCTATTCCCGGGCCGAGATCAATATCCATGAGAATAAGACTTATGCCGGGGTTTTTCTCCGCAACTTCAATTGCCTCCTCGCCGGTGGAAGCGGTCAGGACGGAGTAACCCTCTCTCTCTATGAGTTGTCTTTCGAAAATCGAAATAATCGGCTCGTCTTCTACAAGAAGAATTGCTGCTTTTTTGCCATTGTTCATCAGAAAGACACTCTCTGCGAAGATGATGCGGCGGTGAGCCACAAGAAATAAATAAAAAATGAGTCACCTGATATAATCATTTGTCGTGAGACCGCCCGATGGCCGGCTCTCTGTATTATAGGCGCAATTCCCCTCTATGTCAATATGAGAAGCTGCAAAAACGGCGGCGGAATATGGGGGAGCTTGAGCGGTTTCAGTCATGAATAAAGTGATTGTCTTTTTAACAATGAGATACTACAATAGAGCGGTATCGCGCCTTTCGGAGGGTATTATGAAAATTAAACTTGAGGCAGTCTCGATTATATCTTCGAAAGGAAGACGCAAATGTGCCGCAGGCGGGGGGAATGCCTGCGCTTTGGGCTTTACTCTTGCCCTGAACAGTGAGACGGTCATCGGCGGCAGAGTTGCAGCAGGTGTCAAAGCCAGGCTTATCCGCGTTGAGTTCGATTTTTCAATTGAGTGCCGGGGTGAGATTTCACTGCTTAAGAACGGGTTTCAGTCGTGGAGCCACACCGCAAGCTTCGGGCGCGACTCGCGGCAGAAGCGGCAGCTCACACGATTCGCCCGAAGCCTCCAGGAGAATCCGGGCAATGCGCCAACGGGAAGGCGCGGAGTGGCGAGCGCGGAGATGTTTGTGCTGCTGCATGATTCGAAGGGGGATGATCTGCTCATCGCGCAGGAGATTTTTCCAGAGATCCCCCCGCACGATTCGAGTGTGCCGGTGATGGAGCAGTTCGTCAGTTTCAGGGTCGATCTGCGGAAAAAAAGGATGACGGTTGTTCTCGATATCGATAAGGATTTTCTGAAGGGAGAAGAGCTTTCTCTGGCATGCGTTTCGGCGGTGAACGGTGAGGGGCTGACAATACTGGACAGCTGGAGCCGCAAAAACGCGCGTGTGCGTGACAGGGCGGTTTCCTTTTTCGGATGGTGTTCGTGGTATCACTATTATGCAAATATAAGTGTCGATGTAATCAGGGCGAATCTCGGCAAGGCATCCGGTCTGCATCTGCCCATCGAGGTTTTTCAGATCGACGACGGATATCAGAGCGCCGTCGGTGACTGGCTGACCGAAAAAGAGAGTTTTGCAGGGCAGATGCCCCTTCTGAGCGCAGAGATCCGCGCAAGCGGATATCAGCCGGGTATCTGGGTCGCGCCGTTTGTCGCGGCAAAAAAGGCCAAGATCTCGGCAAAGGCCGACTGGTTTGTCCGCGACGATTTCGGACGCAGGGTCTGGGCCGGATACATTCCCGGGTGGGGCGGTGAATTTTTCGCACTCGACACGACGCATCCCGAAGTGATCGCCTATATAAAAGATTGTATTACTACGATCGTACGCGGGTGGAAGTTCAGTTATCTGAAACTGGACTTTCTCTACGCGGCGGCTCTTCCCGGGGTGCGGCATGACCGCTCCAGGACAAGGGCGCAGATTTATAAGGATGCGGTCACTCTGGTCCGCGAAGCCGCCGGCGATGAGGTGTACTTTCTCGGCTGCGGCGCGCCGCTTTCGGCGAGCGCGGGGCTTTTCGAAGGGATGCGCATCGGGTGCGACGTCGCCCCGCGCTGGAAAGAGGCCTTTCCCGATTACCTGCTGAACTCGGATTCAAATGTCGAAACGCGCGGCGCGATCCGCGACTCGCTGTACCGCGCGTTCATGAAAGATTGTTTTTTTATGGTTGATCCGGACTGTCTTCTTATCCGCGCGACTGACAATGATCTGACACAGACTGAACAGCAGACCCTGGCCAACGCCATGGCTCTTTGCGGCGGTCTGTTTTTTCTCTCGGACGATCTTTCCGCGTACGGCGCGCGCGAGATGAAGATTCTCGAACCGGTGCTGGATATCTGGTCTGAGTGCCGGCAGGGTAAACTTTGGGTCATCAACTGGGACTCGGTCGGTGTTCCCCTTGTCTGCATGAACACTGCCGGCTACCTGGGGATCTTCAACCTCTCGGATGAAGAACATCACTGTACCGTTCCCGATACGATCTGTACTCCGGACGGTAAAATTTTTGATGTGAAGGAATCAGTCGCGCGCAAGAGCCTTCTTGTGCGGCCGCACGGCAGTGTTGTCTTCGGCAAAATCGGCGAACTTCACTTGTAGTTCAGTTTTTGTGAAATGCTTTTGTCCTGACTTTTGCAGCCGATGAATGCCGGCTGCAAAAGTCAATGGCATTTAGTCTTATTTTTTGAGGTTCTCTATGGCTTTTCGGATTAGAAGCGCTGCCGGCAGATATCTGTTTTTAGCCGCGGTTTTGCTGAGCGTTTGCGGCTCTGTTTACGCCGCGGTCAATGATTACAATGACGGAAAGCGCTTTTACTTTGAGAAGTTTCTGCTAAAATATCCGGACAGGGCGTCGCTGCTCTATACGGGGCAGAGGCTTCCCCCCCCCGAAACGGAGGGAATCAAAACCTATGAATTTTCGTCATCAATCCCCTTTCCCCGCGAACTCGATGGTAAACCGCTCGCCCTTGTAATGGACGCGACTTTTTACTGCGTCGAAATTTCGATCAACGGCTCTCCCGTTTTTTATCAGGGCAGCGTCGAGGATGGCGCGGTCTCGTACATTCTTAACTCTACGGTGATTCCCCTGAACCGGGATATCGCCGCCGCTCAGAAGGATATCCGGCTGACGGTGAGAGTCCATACCGAAAGAGAGCGCCACCCGCTGCCTGAGTTTTATCTGACCTCATATTCAACGGGCGTTGCGGATACCTTTATAAGAAATTTTGTCAACACGGTCATGGTGCAGGCCGGTTTCGTGGTGGCGATAATTATCGCCCTCTATTTTTTCGCGATGTTTCTCACCTACAGAAAACCGCTGTTTCTTTACACCGCAATGTCAGCGTTGTTTTACTCGCTGTCGATGGTTGTCATCACCTTCAATTACGCATCCAATCCTTTTGTACTGCTCGAGAAAATCTCTCGAACGGCGCTGCCTCTCTGTCTGTTCTTTCTGTTTCTGTTTTTTTCCGACTTGACGGGGATATTGAAAGCAAAAGCTCTGCGGCTGGCAAACTGTCTGCTGCTTATTCCCTTTGTGATACGGACGCTGACGGCAGCCGACCGCTTCGAAGTCAGCATGCGCTTCAACGAAACAAGTTTATTTTATATATTGCCGAATTTTGTAATAATAATGTGCATGATTATCGCCTGTGCGGCAACGAAGAGGTTTAAAAACAACCGTCTTGTTTTTCTTTCGTTTTTTATCACTGTTGCCGCCGGTGTTCACGACATCGTGTTTGTGCTGATAGACCGGACTCCCTACGCCTATGTAACAAACATCGGGTACATGTTCATGGTGATCAGTATTTTTATTAATTTATCAAGAGAGCAGTGGCAGATATTCAAAGAGCTGCAGATTGCCAAGCAGGAAGTCGAGCTGCTGAACGCGGGCCTTGAGAAAAAAATCGAAGTGCGCACGGCTGAGCTCAAAGATCTCTCTCTCAGAGATACGCTGACAGGGCTGCGAAACCGGAGATTCATATCGGAATTTGTGATTGAGCTGATCGAGAGTTTCCGGCTGAGCAAAATGCTTTCGCTTGAAAACGAAAGCGACCGGCGTGATCCCGGCGGCAATGACAAGGTGATCGGTCTGGTGCTTCTGGATATTGATCATTTCAGAATAACCAACGATACCTACGGTCACGCCGCGGGTGACAAGGTTCTTGTCTGCATCGCGGATGAACTTAAAAAAATCGTCAGGGCCGACGACATCATCATCCGCTGGGGAGGGGAGGAGTTTTTCATAATTCTCAACAGGACTCTTCCCGAATTTCTGCCGAAGTTCTGCATGCGTCTTCTGGAGCTGTTCCGCAGCCGCAAGTTTCAAATTGATAAAACCGTCGAAATAGGGCAGCGCTGTTCGGCGGCAGGCGTCGCTTTTCCCTTCTGCGAGGAGCTGCCGCAGATTATGAGTTTCGAGAAATGCATTTCGCTTTGTGATCAGGGAATCAGCATGGCCAGAGAGAGCGGCAGGGACCGAGCGGTGCACATCTCGTTCAACCGCGAAGCCGCATCGCGCGAAAATATCATCATGGATCTGCATAATTTTCAGAATAACATGACGCTTGACAATCCTATTGTGCAAATAGAAATAATCAAATAATCTTCGAATAGTGAAACTGAAAAGAATTCTGTTTCTGCGCCGGTGTTTGACTGTACTGACCGGCCGGTATTTTTTCACCGGACATAAACAGGTGCCGGCCGGCGCTCCCGATTTATCTCTTGACTTTTCCTTCCGCGGCAATATAATTATTTTTTTACGCGGCTGATGTGCCTCTGCGGGTGCGGTTTATTGCACCGCAGAATTTCTGCGGTGCACCGCGAATCAATCAACAAATAACCAATCAGTGTTGGTATGGAGATGAAAATGAAAATGAATAAGAGCTGGTTTTTGCCCTTCCTTATACTTCTTGTGCTGGCCTTCGGTGTCTCCTGTGACGAGACCGAAGATGCGGCAGGTACCGTACTTGAAGACATCGCTGATTTCCCGACATCGGGTACCGATGTCGCCCTTGTCGTGGTGAACACGAGCGGCGATGCCGAGGGTACGGCTGAGGATACAGGCGATCTGCCTGTGTCGAGGGCCTTCGGCGGAGCGACAAAAAAATATGCTTCAAAATCTACTGGTACCTTTCAGCAGGCGCTGAAGGATCTGCCCTCGGGCAAGCGTGTACCACGTTCGCTGCAGAACAGTTCACGCGCGGACGCGCGCGCGCTGACCCCCTCGTGGAACGGCATTACTGAAACTTATGACCATGTGTATCAATACGGAGACGAGGGGGTAATTAAAACTACTACGGTTACCAGGGTGTGGACGGGAACGCACTGCTATATCTTCTGCCAGAATCAATTTGCGTCAAAGCTGAGTTCTGCAGACTGGAAGACTCTGGGCGATCAGTTTGATGCCAACTATGAAAAGATGACTGCCGCCTTCGGGCAGCCGACCGATATCGATGTCAACGGCAAGGTTGTTATAACCTACTTCGACATGGCCGGTTTAACCGGTGATCCGGCGATGGTCGATGTCTGCGGCTATTTTTACGGGGGTGACCTCTACGACTTGTCCTCCTATGACATGAAGACCAACTGTATGGATGTGATCAACATGAACTTCACCTGGGGGTATTCTGCCAGTGTAGGTACATATAATGTGCTTAAAGAGCCGATGGTGACGACGCTTGTGCATGAGTTTGAGCATCTGATAAACGAGGGCAACCGCAATTACAAGGGCAAGACGATGATGGACACCTGGCTTGACGAGGGTTTGGCTCAGGCTGCCGAAGAGCTCTGCTATACTGTTTTGAGCAGCCGCATCGAGCAGTTTAACGCCGACTCTGACTACCCGGGGTATGAAGACGACCCCGCCGCCACTTCGTATTATATTCGAAACGGAAACTCGCTTGTCGTCTGGGACCAGGATTACGCGGACTACGCGATGAGCTATCTTTTCATGCAGTACGCGCGCCTGCAATGCGCCGGCGATACCACCATTTATAAAAGCCTCATCGAGGGTGAGAAGGGTGATTACAGCGGTATAACCTCGATCGTCACGAAGGCGAACAGCTCATTTTCAAGCTTCAAGGATATCGTGCGCGGCTACTATCTTGCCAATTATGTGCAGGCGCAAAGCGGTGTCTACGCCTATTCGGCCGACTATCCGCTCACCGTTTCGGCGCCCACTAAAGAGATCGGCGAGCTGCTTCCCTCGTCGGCGGTCTATCTTAAGAGCGACCTGAGCTCGATAGAAGAGGCGGTCAAGCTGGGGGCGCAGGGCGAAAAAATTGAATACGCTCTGGTCGTAGACGGCGCGGTCTACTATGTTGAAAACGGCCGCTGGGTCAAGAAAAACTGATGAGAAACTTTCAACGCATGGCACCGCTGTTTCTGATTCTTTCGGCGGCCTTTTTTTCGGCCGCCATGAAATCGCCTGCGCCGCAACTTGCCAGAAGCAAAAATCCTCTCATGGTCGAGAGAGAGTCGCTGGTCGACAACACGAAGGTCACCGTGGCGGGGCGCCTTCGCCTTGTCGGCAGTGAGCCCTTTACCAGTTACGTGATCACTCCCGAGACCAATTTTGATATTTTTATTGACGAGGATTCAGTCGGCGGCCGCCAGAATATCGCGAAGCTTCAGTATAAGATCGTGCGCGCGAGCGGTATCATACGCGTGCAGCCGCTGCGCAAAGACGACAGCGGAAAGGTTCTGGTGAACCGTTACACTCTTATCGTCAACGATATCGGCGAGTACAAAAAGTGAAATTCTCCCGTCGGTGATCCCCCCGCTTTTTCGCATCATGCGGGGGGATCACTGTGTCGGGCTTCCCCCCTTTAAAAAACGCGCACAGCAAAAATCCGCTGTGCGTATTTTTTTCTTTGACAAATCCCCCCTCAAAAATCTTTATGTTAGTGAGACTTCGCCCACTTTAGTCTGTCCGGGAAACTGAAAACAGATGAAACATGTACTGTCGATGAGAGACCTCACCCGTGCCGATATCACCGGCATAGTCGATCTTGCAGAGAAGATCGAATCGAAAGCTATTACAATTAATCTGAGCGGCTATCTGGCCGCTCTTTTGTTTTTTGAGCCGTCGACGCGCACTGCGTTTTCTTTCGATACCGCGATCAAGAGCCTGGGCGGCAATTCGCTGATGATGCAGAGCCCGGAGAACTCGTCGCAGCAGAAGGGCGAAAGCTTCGCCGATACGGTGCGCACGATCAGCCAGTACGCGAACCTGATCGTCATGCGAAGCGCGGTCGAAGGGGCCGCCCGCTACGCATCCGAGCTGGTGGATATCCCCGTTATCAACGCGGGTGACGGGGCAAATCAGCACCCGACGCAGGCGCTGCTCGATATCTATTCGATAAAAAAAACACAGGGACGGATCGACTCTCTCAAAATCGCCCTGGTCGGCGATCTTAAATACGGCCGCACCATTTATTCGCTGGTGTACGGTCTCGCGCACTTCAAGCCCGAACTCTATCTCGTCTCGCCGCAGCATCTTCAGATCCGCAAATACGTGCGGGACGATCTGGTTTCCCTCGGGGTGAATTTTCACGAGACCAGCGAGATTTCGTCGGTACTGGGCGATGCGGATGTGATGTACGTGACGCGCATTCAGCGCGAGCGCTTTTCGGGGCAGTACGAGTACGAGCAGGTCAAGGATTCGTACCAGATAACGGCGCGCATGATAGAACAGGCCGCCATCAAGAGCAACTTCAGGATCATGCATCCGCTTCCCCGCGTGAACGAGATAACCACCGATGTGGACGCGCTGCCCTGCGCCTATTATTTTCAGCAGGCGAAAAACGGCGTGTACATCAGACAGGCGCTGATAGCGCGCCTATTGGGGGTAGCATGAGACCCGAGCTTAAAGTCGACGCCATCTGCCAGGGAACGGTCATCGATCATATACCGGCGGGCAGATCTTTTCAGATTATCGATCTTCTCGAGATCAGCGAAGAAGACCCGGTCATGATCGGCACCAATCTGGTCAGCAGAAAATACGGCCGAAAAGATATAATCAAGATTGAGCACAAAAAATTAACCGAAGAGGAGCTTTCTTCGATCGCGATAATCTCGCAGGAGATCACCATTTCGATAATCGAGGATTTCAAGGCCGTCCGCAAGTTCATGGTGACACTGCCCGACACGCTGCGCGATATCCTCATCTGTCCGAACCGGCACTGCGTGACAAACGTCGAAAAAATCAAAACACTGTTCGTATTCGAGTCGCGTGACCCGATGAAGGTGCGCTGCACCTACTGCGAGCGGGTATTTGATTCCAATATTAAAAAATATATAAAGTGTACCCATGAGCACCACTTCAACCACCTTTCTCAACCGCAGCCTGAATAATCCGCTTGTCCTGCCCGCGGGGATAATGGATGTCTCGTATTCGGGAATGATGTACGCCGTAGAAAACGGCGCCTCTGTCGTCACGATGAAATCCCTCACGCGCATCCCCCGCAAGGGGCATGAGGGGCCGGTCGTCGCCGAAATTCCGGGCGGCCTTATCAACTCGATGGGGATATGCAATCCCGGTATTGACGCGGGCCTCGAAGAGATAGAGAAATTCAAGGCGAACTGCGACGCTCCCGTCATCGCAAGCATCTTTGCCGTCGCGGCAAAAGAATTTGTCGAGCTTACCGCTTCGGTCAATTCATCACGGGCTGATTTTCTCGAACTGAATCTCTCATGTCCCAACGTGGCGGACGAATTCGGCGTCCCCCTGGCGGCATCGAAAGAGAGCGTCTTCGAGATTATAACCGAGGTGAAAAAGGTTTCGCGCCTCCCCGTCCTGGCGAAGCTTTCGCCCAACACATGGAACGTGGTCGAAATCGCGAAGGGCGCGCAGGATGCGGGCGCCGACGCTCTGGTCATGATAAATACTCTCGGCCCCGGAATGGTTATAGATACAGAGATGCTGCGCCCGGTTATTTCGGCGAAATTCGGCGGACTCTCGGGGCCCTGTGTGCTGCCCGTCGCTCTGCGGCTCGTCTATCTGGTGACCCGCGAGGTCACGATTCCGGTGATCGGAATGGGCGGAGTCAGTTCGGGCGAGGACGCCGTTGCGATGCTTGCGGCCGGCGCGGCTCTGGTCGGTGTCGGCACCGCGGTGTACACCAGAGGTATCCAGATTTTTAACGATATTGCGCGCGAGCTTGACGAATGGTGTGTGCGCCATAAAATTAACTCGATTCGCGACATACGGATGGCATGATGCGAAAGGTACTTCCACTACATGATATCATCGAAGAGAATGCGTCCCACCGCACCTTCGTCTTCAAAACACAGGTGAAGGCTTCGCCCGGCCGCTTTTTTATGATCAGCGACCTGGCGGGGGCCGAAAAACCCTTTTCAGTCTCGGGCTGTGCGGGGGGATATCTTTCGTTCACTGTTAAGAAGACCGGCGTCTTCACCGAGAGGATGTTCTCAATGACGAAGGGCGATAATCTTTCACTGCGCGGCCCATACGGAAGAGGATTCAATCTGCCGCATGAAGGTGCCGCACTTTGTATAGGCGGCGGATGCGGCGCGGGACCGCTGCGATATCTTGCGCGTGAACTGGCGAAGACCGGCAGCGTCGACTATATCGCCGGCGCACGCAGCGCCGAAGAGCATCTCTTCGTTGACGAGATGCTCTCATTCTGCCGCAGCTGCACCTTTGTCAGCGATGACGGATCACTGGGAGTCAAACAGACGAGCATCGACGCTCTTAAAAGTTTCGATCTTTCACAATATACAGAAATATTTCTCTCGGGCCCGGAGCCGATGCTCAAGGCAGGACTTGATTTTCTTGCGGACAAATCGCCTAACGCGCAGTTTCTGATCGAGCGCTACATGAAATGCGCGATCGGCATCTGCGGTTCATGCTCGATCGATCCCCTGGGCGTCAGGGTCTGTGTCGAGGGGCCGGTCTTTCCGCTGGTAACTATGAAAAAACTTAGTGAATTCGGCAAATACAAACGCAGCGCCTCGGGTGAGATAACCCGTTTCGGAGGGTGAGTGTGCACCTCATACTGAAGGGCGGGCAGACACCGGACGGCATTGCCGATATCTATATCGAGGGCGGCCGGATCGCGTCGATAGAATATCGGGAGGACAGCGCACAACCGTCACGCGAAGAGCAGATTACCCGTGAACTGCGCGATCGCACGCATTCATCGGAGAAAACTATTCCCGAGTCAGAAGTTGAAAGCGGGCCGCACGGCAGTATCCCCTCACAATCAGACGTCCGTGAAATCGACTGCATGGGCAAAATCGTTCTGCCCGGTTTTATCGATCCTCATGTGCATATGCGGGATATGAATCTCGCGCGTAAAGAGAGCTTCTTCAGCGGATCATGCGCCGCCCTCGCGGGCGGGGTCACTTCGTTTATTGACATGCCGAACTCTTCGCCCGCGGCCGATACGGCTGAGGGCCTTCTGCGGAAAAAAGAGGCCGCGCGCGCGTCGCTGGTCAATTACGGATTCTACGTAGGGGTAGCTCCCGGCAGAATCACGGCCCTGGCGGCGATTCTTGCCGAGCGGCACAAATACAATATCGGCGTGGTAAAGATCTTCTTCGCCGCCTCAAGCGCGAATGAGGTTCTCTCTTCTGATGACGAAATCGAGGCGGTGCTTTCAATTTGTGCGTCACATAACGTTCCCTGCGTTGCTCACTGCGAGCTTCAGTCGATGATCATGAGTCCCGCCGGGCTTACTGCCGCCGACCATCACCGGGTCAGGCCGGCTGAGGCGGCTGCTGCGGCCCTTCGTCAGATCATCCCCCTGCAGCGAAAAACCGGGGTCAGGCTTTCGATCGCCCATGTTTCGACTGCCGCCGAGCTTGATCTGATACGCCGGGCAAAACGCGAAGGACAGGCTGTCTACTGCGAGGCGACACCGCACCACCTTTTTTTGAACGCGGATGAGTGCAAAAAAAGCGGAAATTTCGCCAAAATAAACCCCCCTCTCAGGGATGAGCGCGACCGCGCTGCGATGCTTGAAGCGTTATGTGACACAACTGTCGATTATATCGGCACCGACCACTCGCCGCATACGCTCGAAGAGAAGAGTCTTGACTACGAAAACGCCCCCTCCGGGTTTCCGGGGCTCGAGACGGGCAGCCACCATCTGATTGATTTCGCGCTGCAGAATTCTCTTCCGCTCGGGCGTTTAAGCCGGCTGCTATCGGGAAACGCCGCTGAGCTTTTCGGGCTTGACGGCAGGGGAAGCTTAAAAAAAAATGCCATTGCTGATCTCGTAATCATCGATCCAAAACTCATCTATACCGTGCAGCCTGACAATTTTTATTCAAAGGCGCATTATTCGCCTTTTTCGGGCCGTACTTTATCCGGCAGGGTGGTGATGACCATCGTGAACGGTGTACCCCTTTTTGAAGAGGGACGGATGATTGCGGCAGACACTCAAACCCATAAAGGAGCAGAGCTTTTCAATGCAGAAACAGGAGTTTATCCGCCGCCTGCATGAGACAGGCGCAATCAAATTCGGTGAGTTCACCCTCAAAAGCGGCATAGTTTCGCCCTTCTATATCAACCTGCGCGACATCATCTCATATCCTGACATGCTCGAAGGCGTTGCGTCTCTTTTTGTTGAAGAGGTGCTTTCAAAAACAGTGTTTGATCTTATCTGCGGGGTTCCCTATACCGCGCTGCCGATCGCTTCGGTCTGCGCGTCAAAAGTAAAAAAACCGCTTGTATTCAAAAGAAAAGAGGAAAAATCATACGGCCTCGGCGGACTCATCGTCGGTTCGTACAAAAAAGGCGACGCGTGTGTGGTGCTCGAGGATCTTATCACCACCGGAGAGAGCGTGCTTGAAAATACCGAAGCCCTCGAGTCAGCCGGCATCGTCGTGCGTGATGTCGCGGTCATCATAGACCGCAGTGCCGACGGCGGCGCTGCGCTTAAAAAGGCCGGTTACCAGCTTCACGCGCTGCTCACGCTTGATGAGATCGTGAAGGTTCTGCGCGAGGACGGGGCAATCAGTGCCGATATGGAGCAGACAATCCGGAATTTTCTCGCGTCACAGAAATCAGGTGAAAAGAAGAGCACACTCATTACCAATCCGCTGACAAAGAAACTCCGCTCGCGCATCGATGAGAAAGAGTCTAATCTCGTACTTTCGCTCGATGTGAGTTCGTCAGAGAAATTCTTCTCGATTCTCGACAAATGCGCCGAGAGCATCGTGATGCTCAAGACTCATGTGGATATGATCGATGATTTCACTCCCGATTTCATACGCCGGCTTGTTGAGTATTCGCAGCGCTATAATTTTCTCATTTTTGAAGACCGCAAATTCGCCGATATCGGTTCGACCGTACAGAAGCAGTTCAGAAGCGGAGTATATAAAATTGCTGACTGGGCCGAATACATCACCGTGCATATGATCGTAGGCGAGGCCATACTGAAGGGCCTTTTCGAGGGCATCGAAAACAGAAGTTCATTTCTTCTCGCGCGCATGTCGGCTAAGGGTAATCTGATAACCGAAGATTATACCCGCAAAGTCCTTGAAGCGGGAATTAAAAACGAGCGTGTCGTCTCCGGATTTATCGGACACGGCGATTCGCCGGAAGATATCCGCCGGCTGCGCAACAAGATCCCTGAGGGAATGTGTCTGATGATGCCGGGTGTTCAGCTGGGTTCGACCGGCGACAACCTCGGGCAGCAGTACATCACTCCGCAGCAGGCAGTCGAAAACGGAGCCGACTGTATCATCGTCGGGCGCGGAATCATCGCCGCCGATAACGTCGCGGCGGCTGCCTCTGAATACAGAAAGATTGCCTTCGACGCATATTGCCGAGGACGCCGCTGAGCTGCAGGTGACCGCGCAAAGCCCGATGGCTGAATGCATCAAGCGAAATTATAAAAATTTTACGGGGAATAGATCACAATGTCAGAAACAAAAAAATCCGGAGTCGATATCGACCTTGGAAACAGGTGCTCCAGGCGGGCCTTTGACCTTTCGAAAATGACATTCAAAAACCGTCAGGGTAAGGCGGGTGCCGTTGTGATGGATGTTGACGGCCTTTTTTCGAACATGCTCGATTTCAACGGGGTGAAAATCGGTATCGCCTCGGATGGTATCGGTACCAAGATCGAACTTGCCGAACGAACCGGTCTCTATCAGACTCTGGGGTATGACTTGCTTGCGATGGTCGCTGATGACCTTGCCGCCGGCGGTTTCGAGCCTACTTCTATTTCGAATATCATCGACTGCGATTTTCTAGATTATGACATTATTGACCACCTCATGATGGGCCTTCGTGAGGCCTGCGATTTTGCGGGTGTCACGATTACCGGCGGCGAGATCGCCGAGCTCGGCAGCCGTATGAACGGCTACGGCGGGCGGATGCACTTCAACTGGTGTTCGACCGCGATCGGCATTCTGCACAAAAATCTCACCGCGCCGTTTGACGGCAGATCGATCAAAAAGGGCGATCTAATCATTGCGCTGCGCAGCCGGGGTTTCCGCAGTAACGGTTTCTCGTTACTCAGAAAGATTCTCTCAGAGAAATACGGTGAGAAGTGGCACGAAGTCGCTTTCGACGAAAATCACTCGTTCGGGGAGATCCTTCTTACTCCCTCATTGATATACAGTCCGCTTGTCACGAAAATTCTCGACGCGAAACTTCCGCTTAAGGCCGCGGCCCATATCACAGGCGGCGGCATTCCCGACAATCTTTCGCGTGTCCTTAAAGTGACAAAGTCGGGCGCGCTACTTGACGGACTCTTTGCCCGCCATGATGTGATGTGCGAGATTCAGAATCTCGGCTCTGTCGAAGACGAGTTCGCCTACCGTTACTGGAATATGGGCAACGGCATGCTGCTCGTCGCCTCACCCGAGAGCGAACATGACATTCTCGATCTCGCACGCGAACTCGGCTACCAGGCTAAGGCTGCCGGCAGCGTTACGGACAGCGGGCTGGTCGAGATTGAAAATAACGGCGCAAGATTATGCTACGAACCGGGGGGGAAATGACGACACATCTGATTCAGCTTACCTTGAAGAAAAGCGAGCGTGATCCTCTCGGAGAAAGTACCGCCCGCACTATAAAAAAAATATTGAATATTGACTGCGGCGCGGTCCGTACATCCAAGGTCTTCTTCGTCCGTTACGATATAGATGAACAGACGGCCCTCGATTTCGCCCGCGGCTGCTTTCTGGATCCGGTCATAAACGATATCAGCGTCGGTCTGCTTCACTCGGACGCCGCGAGTTTTGTCAGCGTGGCGAATCTTCCGGGGGTGACCGATGATGAGGGGATCTCTGCGCAGAAGATGCTTGCCGACT
>Ga0209800_10000588_pt1 | contig 53164 bp, 44 predicted proteins | sample Higcelweek8metaG_FD_187174 | JGI IMG/M metagenome (GOLD analysis project Ga0209800, IMG submission 187174) | Freshwater pond sediment microbial communities from the University of Edinburgh, under environmental carbon perturbations - High... | ecosystem: Environmental > Aquatic > Freshwater >...
TATCAGTTTTTGGTTTATAGTCTAATTTACTAATTTTATTTATATCTGCAACTGTTGAAACTACATCGCCAGGCTGCATCGGTAAGAATTCCTTTATTGCTTTTTTACCTGTATTTTTTTCTATTTCTTCAATAAAATCCATTAATTTTTCAGCTTTACTATTTCCGATATTATAAATTTCATTTTTTTGCGGTGTATTCAATACACATATGATTCCATTGACAATATCATCAATATATGTAAAATTACGCTGCATATTGCCATTATTGAATATCTGTATAGGTTTACCTTCCAAAATTGCTTTTGTAAATATAAACAGTGCCATATCCGGTCTTCCCCAAGGTCCATAGACTGTGAAAAAACGTAACCCTGATGTTGGAAGTTCAAACAAATGACTATATGTATAAGCAATAAGTTCATTAGACCTTTTTGTTGCAGCATATAAAGATATAGGTGTATCAACAGGATCATTTTCAGAAAATGGCATTTTTGTATTTTTTCCATATACTGAAGATGACGATGCATATACAAAATTTGAAACTTTATTTTCTTTTGACAGTTCTAAAATATTAAGGAAGCCTTCAAGATTTGATTTTTGATAAGCAAAAGGATGAGTAATTGAATAACGTACACCAGCCTGAGCGGCAAGATTACAAACTTTTTTTGGAGAATATTTTTTAAATATTTTTTTTAGATTTTCATAATCACAAAGATCAATCTCTTCAAATATAAAATTCTTTTCTTTTTTAAGAATTGATACTCTTTTTTCTTTCAGTGTTTTATCATAATACTCGTTCATATTATCAATGCCTATTATATTATGACCCTGATTCATAAGTGCTTTTGACAGATGAAATCCAATAAACCCGGCAGCACCTGTAACTAATATCAATTGTATCCTCCGATTACTTTAGGTTTTAATGTTGAATCAGCGCCTTTTATCAGTAAACCCTGATGAAGCTCTATTGTTCTGTAATGATATGGTCTTATTAATTGTAAATCATGCGTTGACATTATAATAGTTGTTCCCCAGCTGTTTATTTTCTGAAGTAACTTAAAAATTTCCTGAGATACGTTAACATCAAGATTACCTGTAGGTTCATCGGCAAGCAACACCCAAGGATCATTTACTATTGCGCGTGCAATACATACTCTCTGCTGTTCTCCACCGGATAATTGATTAGGATAATTAAAACATTTATGACTTAATCCTGTCAATGCAAGAACCTCAAATACCTTTCTTTTAATTTCTTTCTCTTTATTACCCGTCACTCTCAATACAAATGCAACATTATCATACACATTCCTATCATTTAATAATTTGAAATCCTGAAATACTATTCCAAGTTTTCTGCGAAGGCCGCTAAGTTGTCTTGTTTTGTTTTTTACATCTTTTGCATCAAAACCACAAACAAATATCTGACCTGATGATGGAAACTCATCCATATAAATATGTTTCAATAATGTAGTTTTTCCGGCACCACTTTCACCTGTTAAAAAAACAAATTCTCCTTTGTCGACAAAAAACGATACGTCGCTTAAAGCTTTATATGTATTGTCAAAAGCTTTAGAAACATGTGTAAATTGAATCATGACTGCTCATTTTCTTTTCAGACAAAAATGAATCCTCTCCGAGCGGGATGAATACTTTTTCATCTTGAATTCATCCCATATTCCCAAAATATCATATTTACTTCCGGGTACTGCTTCTTCTATTAATTGAGGTGGAAACACTTTTTGTTCATGCTTATCTATTAATTTCTCATATAGTTGTAATTCTTTTCGAAATGAAAAAATCGTGAAATCATTATGCTGTGTTGTTGTAAGTTCATCATAATAACTATGCCTTATTACTGAACAATCACTGTATTCATCTAAATCAATATTATCATAAAAATGAGACATGGAATTATATTCTGTTGTAATATCGAAAAGAAAAATTCCTCCGGGTTTTAAGCACCTTGATACCTGATCAAACAGCAATTTGTATTCGTCAATAGATCTGAGATAATTTATACCATCATATAGAAATAAAACCATATCAAACTTTTTCTTAACCGGTATATTTATTGCATCTGTACAAACAAAAGGAACATTTCTTTTAAGTGCTTCTTTAGCCATGTGTAAACTCAAATCTGAACCTGTATATTCATAACCAAGTTTTAGAAGCATTTCTCCAAGAATCCCTGTTCCTCCACCTAATTCAAATACTGAAAATTGAGTTTTTAACAGATATTTTTTTGCAATTTTCTGTAATAGCTCAATCCACTCACTATATTCAACATGACTCATTATTCTGTCATAAATAGGTGCAAGTGCTCCGTATCTCACAAAGAATCCTTTATTTCTACATAAATTTCTTTACGCCACTGTGCAACCATTTCTACAATTTTATTCTGAGCTATAATATCTTTTGTTTTTTCAGCAAGAATATTATAATCATTGTCAAGTGTTAATGGTCTGCTTTTCACTTTATTGTCAATTCTGTAAATTGAAATCATATTTTCTTCTTTCACAGGTTTTGTAACTGTTCCAGATGGAAATGTATCAATTACTGTTTTTAAATTCTGTGGTAACTCAAGTACCGATATCCAGCCGATGCTTCCATTTTTAGTCCTGGATATATTATCATCACTGTACTTTTTAACATTTACAATAAAATCTTCCTGATTTTTGCAACTCAATCCTATTGAATCAAGTTTAGCTTTTATTGTTTCAAGCTGATTTTCTTCAGGTGCTACTTTAACAAAGATCTGTCGAATATGGATTTTCTGATCTTTCTTTTCAATTGCTTTTATCAGATGAAAACCAATTTTTGTTTCAATTATATCACTGACCTGACCTACTCCAAGTGAAAAAGCTTTTTCCTCAAAATCTATTTCACCTAAAGATCCTTTTGATATGAATCCCAAATCACCACCCTCTGCTCCATCAGGACTCTCAGAATACTTTTTTGCAAGTTCTGAAAAATCATCTCCATTATCAATCTTATCCTGAATAGATTTTATTTTCTCAAATGCTGTCTGCTTTACTTTATCTGATGTTGAAATTTTAATGGATATTTTTGACAATTGAATACTTTCACCAGCCTCTGGTAAACTATCCTTATATTTTTCATAAAAAACCGCTACATCCTTTTTATTAACCTTTATTGATGATAAGAACATCTGTTGGAGTCTTTGTTTATACATCTGTTCACGTATAGCTCTTTTTGATTCTGATTTGAAACGTGAAAGTGTCATTCCCTGATGTTTCATAAGAACACTTTCAAGACTGTCCAAAGGAATATTGTTTTGCTGACAAATTCCATTAATATGATTCCTCAAAGAGTTTTCCACATCCTGATTTGAAATCTGAATAGTTGTATCCTGTTTTGCATGTGCTAAAAGTACTTTACCTTCGACCAACTCATTAAGGAATAATTTTTTGTAATCATTAATTTTTGTTGAGTCAATCTTATTATCCATTCCATTTAATCTCATTAACACATATGCATCAAATTCTGAATTTAGAATTATCTCATCACCGATTATTGCCATAATACCGTCAAGTTTATTTGATGAAGCAAACAAAAAACTTTGTAATAGTAATACTAAAAATGCCACAAATATAATAGTTCTTTTCAATTCGATCTCCTGAATCTCTGATTAAAAGATTTGTTTATTTAAAGAATCTGCTAATAAATTCATATCAAAATCAACGCGGGTTTTTATTCGTAAATCAGATAGTACTTTTTCAATTAAAACTTTCTGATTAATAGTAACCAGCTGATCAATAATTTCATTTTTTACTTCCGATAATGTGCAAATATCACCTTTTATTCGTTTGTCAATTATGTGTATTACATGATAACCATTTGATGTTTTAATTGGAATTGAAATTGAATTTAAAGAAAGAGTTCCAATTACCTGGCGAATTTCTTCCGGAATACTTTCAAATGTAGTAAATGGAATGTTATTAGAATCAAAAGTAGGTGTTCTTGAATATTGAGCAGCTACTGAAACAAAATTATCTTTTGTTATTGATCGATATACTTCCCAAGCTTTTTTAGAATCATCAATTACTATATCAAGATATTTCACCAGATCTCTTTGACGAATAAATTGATTTTGATTCTGCTGATAATAATTCGATACAATACTATCACTTATGCTATCCGGTTGAATTTGTAAAGAATATCGATTTAACATCTCCGCAGATAAAAGATCCATTTTCATTTTTTTTAAACGCTCTTTTATTATTGGATCTTTATCAATTTTTTGATTTATTGCTTCCTGAAAAAGTAATTCCCGATCAATCCATCGTTTGACATAATTAACATTTTGATCCCGCGTTATCTGATTACTGTATTCAAACGGAATACTTTCTCTTAAATCAGATAGTGTAAGAGTCTCTTTTCCTACACGAGCAATAATATTGATATCTTTAGATTGATAACAGTAAATAAAAATCATCGAAAATAATACGGTTGAAAATATTAGATATTTTTTTAATCTGATCATTATTCAACCTTTCAATCTTTTTTTTTATCAATTATCAAAAGACATTAATTAATAAAATAATTGTATCTAATATTCTGAAAAGATATATAATTCCCTATATAAAAACCAATTTTAAAGAGTGTTTATCAGAAGTACTTATTATAGATCTATTAATTTGAAATTTTGTTTAAAATATCAATAATCTCAAACGCCTGTTCTTTAGGTGTATGTGAAATTAATTTAGTCTTTATTGAAATCGGAGTATTGTATAAAACCTCAAATTGACAATAAGCTTTTTCAAAAATTATCTTTAGCCTGCTTTTAATTAAATCCTGTTCCCCTTCAAAAACCATAATCAGACAATCATCTTTTGAAACAGAAATTCTTGAACTTCCTATTTTATTAGCTGAAATTTTTATTCTCATCAATATCAATAATGAAAGAACTGTTTCTGGAATTGGTCCAAACCTGTCTATAATATTTTTTTCAATCTCATCAATACTTTCAATAGAAGAAATTGATGATAACTCCTGATAAAGAGCAATTCTTGTTGCCCCATCATTTATATAATCCGCTGGAAAGTAAGCTTCAATCGGAATCTCAACTTTTACATCCTGCTTTACAGGTTCAACCACTTCACCTTTAATCTCTTTAACAGCATCCTGAAGTAATCTGCAGTAAAGTTCAAAACCAACAGCAGCTATAAATCCATGTTGACTTGTACCAAGAATATTGCCTGCCCCGCGAATTTCAAGATCGCGCATTGCTATCTGAAAACCTGATCCTAAATCTGTAAATTGCTCCAAAGCCCGTAATCTTTTCAGAGAAATTTCACTTATCTGAGAGCCTTTCGGTGTAAGAAAATATGCAAAAGCCTGTTCTGATGAACGACCAACCCTTCCACGAAGCTGATAAAGCTGAGAAAGACCAAGTGAATCTGCTTTGTTAATTATAATTGTATTTACATTTGGAATATCAAGTCCGTTTTCAATAATTACTGTCGATATCATAACATCAAATCGTCCGGCAATAAATTCTTTCATGATAAGTTCAAGTTCTTTTTCGTCCATCTGACCATGAGCTGTTATTACCCTGGCCCTTGGCACAAGCTGTTCAATTTTATCTCTAAGCTGTTCAAGATTGCCAATACGATTGTTAACAAAAAATATCTGACCACCTCTGTCAAGTTCATTTTCAATTGCATTTTTAACAAGTTCATCATGATATTCAGCAACTTTAGTTTCAACCGGAAGACGATTTCTTGGTGGTGTATTTATTAGTGATAAATCACGGGTACCAATCAATGACATATGAAGTGTTCTGGGAATTGGTGTTGCTGTCATTGACAAAACATCAACTTTATATCTTAATTGCTTTAACTTTTCTTTGTGATTGACACCAAATCTTTGTTCTTCGTCTATAATTAAAAGTCCAAGATTTTTAAACTTTACATCATCAGAGAGAATGCGATGTGTTCCAACAAGAATATCGCATTTTCCATTTACTAATTTGTCAAGAACTACATTTTGTTCTTTTCCTTTTAGAAATCTACTCAATACACATATTTTAACTGGGAAATCTGACATTCGTTCACATAATGTTGAATAATGCTGTGAAGCAAGAATCGTAGTCGGTGCAAGAATTGCCACCTGATACCCACTCATAACAGCTTTAAACGCTGCACGCATAGCTACTTCAGTTTTACCAAATCCGACATCACCACATATTAATCGATCCATAGGTTTTAAAGATTCCATATCTTCTTTTATTTCACGAACCGCACGTATCTGGTCCTGTGTCGCTTCATAAATAAATGAATCTTCAAATTCTTTCTGCCATAAATTATCTGGTTGAAATCGTATACCTTCCAGATATTCCCGTTTAGCATAAAGTTCGATCAACTCTTTTGCCATCTCTTTAAGAGATTCTCTTGTTTTTGCTTTTAGCTTTTCCCAGGCCGCAGAACCAATTTTTGAAAGGGTAGGATTAACAGTGTCTTTTCCGACATACTTTTGAACTTTATGAAAATCTTCAACAGGAACATAAACCTTAGCATTATCAGCATAAAGAAGTACCATACAGTCCTGCTGAATATCTGCGGTTTTTATCCTTTCAATACCAATAAATTTTGCAATTCCATGTTCTTCATGAACAACGTAATCCTGAGGAACCAATGTATCAAAATTTGTAAGAGGAACTCCACTTTTCTGCTTTTTAACTTTTATTGGTTTAATTATGCGGTTAAAAATCTGAGATTCTGTATATATTAAATATTTATTGTCAAGATCAATAAATCCTTTTAATAAAAATCCTATAAAAATTTCAACATAGTTACAATCATCTCCTAATAATTCTTTCATTCGCTCAGCATGTCCAAGATTTGGACAAAGAAGCATACAACGAATTCCATTTTCATAATTCGTTTTAAAATCATTACTAAGCATATCAAGTTGATTTGGAATCAAGGGCTGTTCTGAAAAATTTAGAGAATACATTTTTTTATCAAGAGATGTTTCTATTTTATCAAAAAAAACTGTATCAAAAAAATCAAAATTTTCTTCTATATCTTTTTTTGCGAATAATAATTTTTCAGGAACCGAGATCAATGGAAGATAAGCTTCCGGTACCCGCTCAAGATGCCTTTCATAATTTAGGAAAGATTCCTCAAGACGTCTTCCCAGTGGAATAAGATCATCCCATATTAAAAGTGAATCATTTGACAAATAATCAAGTATTGAAGATACAGGATGTTCAAACCAGTGAAGGAACCATTCAATACCATCATGATCACCGGTGCTTTTCCACTGATGCTCTAATTTATGTGCAATTAATTCATCAATTTTCGATATTTTACAGAATTCATATATTTTTTCTATTGCTGATTCAATATGATTATCAGAAAAAACAAACTCCCGCATAGGATAGATTTCAACTATTTTTGAAAAATCCAACGATTCTGTGAGAATACATCAAACTGACGAATTGATTCTATATAATCTCCCCAAAATTCAATTCGTATGGGATTTTCAGTTAAAAATGGGTATACATCAAAAATACCGCCCCGAATACTGAAAGTACCGATATCAGTAACCTGATTTTCACGATGAAAACCACTATCAAGTAACCATTGTGAAAGATCACTTATTGATAATTGATCACCATTTTGAATCCGTATAATTTTATTAAACAGATTTTTCCTTGGCATAATTTTTTGCATTAGAACATTAAAAGGCGCTATTATTATTTTTTTCGATTCATTCAATAAACTCGAAAGAACTTTAAAACGCATTTCAACTGTAGGACCGAATGGTGATTTAAGATTATATGGAACAGCATCACGGGAGGGAAAAAGTAAAACAGAATCATCACCTATAAACGTTTTGCATTCATCAACAAGATTTTCAGCTTTTTTGCTGTTTTCAACAAATACAAAAACACTGTTTTTTGAAGAGTTAAAAATATTACTTATAATAAAAGAATCAGCTGATCCTGCAATGCCTTTTAATATTGCACGATGCGGTTTGTCATCTGTCCATTTGTTAAGTTGACTAAAATGTAATGATTGAAACTGATTAAAAAAAGGTTCAATTGCCATTTTAAACTCTTGAAAGATTAAAACAGAGGAGTGCAGGGAGTGAAGAAAATGAGCTAGGAAGGGTTCGAACCTTCGACTCTCGCCTTAAAAGGGCGATACTCTACCGCTGAGTTACTAGCCCGACATTTTGCATACGTGCTGCAAAAGTTACAAGAAAATAATAAATCATGTTCAAATAGGCAAACAAAATTTAAGGTTTTTTAAAAATATTCATTGATTTATTTATAATAAATAACACAACTCTTTGATATATAATAAGTTATGTTATATTATATAATTAAATACCATTTATTACAAATATTGGTTTTTCAATTAAAAAACAACTTTTGCTTCCAAAGAAAAAACCTGATTTACTTCTCGTTTCTCTTCTACTTTTTTTTGATAATTATTTTCATAGCGGTACATACTATTCAGTATAATATTTTTTCCCGCTTTTGCATTTGCTTCCAATGAAATAATATGTGATTTCCCTGATTTAAAACCCTGTGCAATTCTGTAATCTTTATTTTCTATAAATGGAACATATGAATAAGTATAAGAAATATCTGCATTAATCGCTTTTTCTGACTGCCACTGTATTCCAGGTGTAAATTGATAATAAAACCTGCTGTTCTCAAATACAGAAATTTTACTTTTTAACATTCCTGTTTGACTGGTAAATCCAATATTTTCTTTAAAGTATATTGGCATGCTTTTTATAATGTTATATTTTTCTGTAAATTCATCAGAAAAATCTTTAAACATTAAATCCTGAAAATTTGAATTATCATCATGAGTAACTTTTTTAAATAACAAAATACTTGAAAAGAAAATCTTATCTTTTACATAGTAATAACTAAGACCTGCTCCTAAAGAACTCTCATAAAATGTCCGGACTTTTTTTAATGATGGTACAATAAAACTTGTAATGGAAAAATGTTTATTATTCTTTGGTCGTAATGTTAAATCCTGACGGTATGATAATTCTGCATTTTGTATTTTATTCTTTGCAAACAAACTGTCCTTATAGTTTTTTAATGAATAAATACCAGGAATCCAGGAAATAAATCTTTTTTCTTCTGCGTCAAGTTGTTCATTTAATTCAAGATTTCCTTCCCAGAATAAATCAGACAAAATACCACTTATATTTTTCCAAGGCTCTAAAGACCATTTAAAAGATAATTCTGTTTTTTTTACTCGTAAATTTGATAATTCATCGCTTAATTCCTGTTCCTGCATATACCAGTCTCCTGGAATATGAGGAACAAATTCTTTAAGTATTGAATCATACATATAAGTTCCCAAACCTTTTCCGGCATATACTGGAATTTGTATAAATGATGATGCTTTTTCAAAACTTGTTGAATATGTCTGAGAAATTAATACATTTTTAAAACTGTATTCATTGTCAAGCCTAATTAAAAGAGTTGTCTCTTCATATTTCTTTTCTGTAACATTTTTTAAATAGTAACTATGACCGTTTACATTCCAATTTGTAAGTGGTTTACATATAATATTCTGTTCCCATATATAACTATGAGATGTATCTCGGGAATTAAATAAATTTAATCCTTTTTGATAAGATTCATAAATGAAAGATTCACTTATAGGAATCGGCAAATATGAAACACCAATTTTACCTTTAACATTTCCTGTATTTTGTCTGTTTTTTTTATTTTCCCATTCTTCACTTACTAAAAAATCATTAGTAATATTATTAAAAGGAATTGTCAGTGATAAATTTTCAAATCTATGATTATTAAAATCATTACTATTATTATAATTACTGTAAAATCCATTATAACACAAATTCGATTTTCCAATAAATAGTTTTGTTTGATTAGAAAGTTTTGAACTCTTTAACTGAAATCCATTTATCCTCTGTCCAAACGCAATTTCTGTTTGTAACCAATTTACAGGAAAAAAACCAGTTAGTAAATTATAATAATGATTATCACTGTTTACATATTGATTAGTATCATTCCAGATGTTTTTTAATTCATATTTTGAAAAAATATCATTTGTAAAATTTTGTGAGTTATAATTATATGATCCGGATAACCATACTTTTGTATCTTTCTTTTTACCAATTAAAAAGTTCATTTTTACAGCTGATGAATTATTATCTTTATCGTCTTTTGAAGAGAATGTGTTTTTATCACAATTTTCACCTGCAACCATTAAATTGAAATTGAAATTATTATGTACATATTCTGTTGTAAGTTCCCCTGTAATATTTCTCTGAGGCGTTGAAACTTGACCATTAGATGTATACCGCCCCTGTTTTTCACCTTTATATGTAAATATTTCAAATACTACAGAAGATAAAATAACTGTGTCAATATTATATTCTCCATTATTCTCTCCAACATCAGTAAACCAAACCTGATAATATCCTTCTTTATTTTCTGGACTGTTCAGATTATATTGCGAATATACGAAATAATAACCACCATATTGATTATATGCTTTTTTATAAAGGGGATATATTTGACTATATGACGAAACATCTTTTGAATCAACTTTAATTTCAGATGATAAAAGAGGCAGAGTATCTCCAATATTTTTTATTCTGTTTAATTCATTTTCCGTAAATGTTCTGTCAATTGGATTATTTTTATTATCAGAATTGACCCATAAAGAGCCTTTTACATGCAATGATGAATCTATAAATGAAATCCCGGTATTTAAGCCATAAAGAAACTGCTGATAATCAAAAAGTTTATATTCATATTCTGATATTAAAATATCATTATTTCTTATAAGTATATTATTTTCTAAAGTTACGGATCCGAAATTATAATCAATTGAATAATCAATGTTTTCTTTTAATTCTTTTCCATTATGTTTTATTTTAACAGTTCCATTTATTGGTTGTATATAACCATTTTCTCCTTTACCTTTAAAAAAATATGGTCCGGCAAGACCTTCTTTACAATTTATATTCTCAATTATAAAAGACCCTCCTGTAAATGAACCAAATAAGTTAACATCAAACAGTGTTTTTTTCAAAGAAGCAGAAATACCTTTAATTTTTTTTTTATCACTATATAAACTTTTCTCATTTCTGTTTATATACTGATCTCCTGCAATTAACGAAAAAGATGGATCTTTTAATTGTAAATATATCAGATCAAATTCGCTGATTTCTTTTGTTGTATTTTCAATAGAAGAACTTTGATCTGATATATGTGCACTTAATTCCGTACCTGGACGAATGTATCCACCGATTCTTATATCAAGTCCTTGTTCAAGGAAAACTGCACCATTATTATCAACAGAAACCGAAAAAGTTTTAAATCCATTTATGTCAAGATTCTCTTCCTTTTTCATTTCAACAATTGAAAAATCGTTTTTTAAATGAAATGTATCAAATAATGAAATATAATTTTTATTATATAAATTAATTTTCTGAGGGAATTTTAGAAAATCATCAAAATATTTAATTGTAAATATTATACCACTATCCGGAGCTTCATTAAAAAATAACGTCTGTTTATTATTATTATATGTCCAGTTTAAACATTTTAACGAATCATACGTTAAAACTTCTATTGATGATGAATCTATTAATGATGATCCTAAAAAATATTCCTGCTGAACACCATCAGTTATAATTTTTATTTCATTTCCAAATAATAAACAAACGGTAAAATTGATAAATAGAAAAAAAACTAAATAAATATTCTTTGATTTTGTTAATAAATATTTATAATTATCTGTGGTTTTATGCATTATAGAATGAATACGTAAATATTTGAAAAAATATCAATTATATTTTTTGTTACAAAGATATATATATATAATTGGAGATAAAAATATTTTGTTGTTTATATCAGAAATGATACATTGAGCAACTAACGTATCTTTATTATGAACTGTTCCAAAACTATCTTTAAAATCCCAAATAATAATTTTTGGTGGAATGTTTCCTCCAGAAAAACTTTTGATAATTTTATTTTTATTACAATTTTTTGTAATTATCAAACTCCATTTTTTTATTAATTTTTCATTTCCAAAACAATTAATATTAAAAAATAGATTATTTACAACATTTGAATCACAGGAATAAGAAAGTGAACAAACTGGAGAATTATAATATTTATAAAATGTTGGATTTATTAATAAGTTATTAACATAACAACCTTTATGAGATTTTATATTATGTTGATAACCTGTTAGTAATCCGTTTATATTATTTTTTGTTCTGAATTTTATACCCATAAACATATTTAATTCAGTATTAATATCTCCAAAACTATTTTGATAAGTATAATTTTCTATTGAATAAAATAAATTTTTGTTTTCTAATAGTTCTATACTTACACCTAAATTTAAACCATTATATGGCTTAAGTTTAGAATAATCATAAAAAATTCCTTTATACGATAACTCAAAGTTTAATTTATTAATATCCCCACGAAGTAAAAATGAAACTTCCGGAAATGTTTTTTTTGATGAATACTCATATAAAATATTTTTAAAATTTGTGGATAATAAAAAAGTTTTGTTTATATTTAGAGAATAAGATATATCAATATTTGGAAAAATCTTTTTTTCCAAATTTTCTATTTTAAAAGCTACTCCAAAAGAAGAAAAATTTAATTTTTGCGAAAATCCTGTGTTGTACAGTTTATATCCTGTATGATCTCTATAAAATCCTGTGGAAATTGCTTTTCTATCAAATGAATAAGAAAAAGCTGCTGAACAATCTATTGTTGATTTATTAATAGTATCAGAAGATAAAAGTTTGAAAAATAGACCTAATGGCAATCCTTTTTGGAATGACATTAATGAAGTGTTATTGAAAATTTGAAAAGGTGATGAATATATATTTTCAATAGCTAAAATATTGTTTATTAAAAATAAATTACTGAAAAATATAATATTTAATATTTTTGACAGTAATTTGTTTTTCATATACCACTTATAAATGGTTAAAAGAGGTATGGGATTGTTAAAAAAATATTACATTTCTTCAACAATCCTTAGTGGCATTATTAGAAATAAATCCTCACTGATAATCTCTGTACCTGGCTCATATTCAGGAAAAATAAGACATGCACTTATCTGAGTATTCATCTCTAATCTTATTTTACCTGTCTTAATAATGTCAAGTATTTCTTCAAAATATTGTCCATTAAAACCAATTGAATGATCATCACCATCATAATCAATTTGAATCTGTTCCCGTGCTTCTCCTCCGATATCACGATTTAACACTACTATTTCAAGAAATCCTTTTGAAAAAGAAAATTTTACAAGGTGACTTTTCTGATTAGATAAAACTGAAACTCTTCTTACAGCATCCTGAATTGTAACTCTATTAATAATAACTTTTTTCGGATTATTTCTGGGAATTACCTTTGTATAATCAGGATACGGTCCATCAATAAGTTTTGAACACATAATCAAAGTTTCTTTAGAAAAAACTATATACTTATCACCAATAGAAATTTTAAGTTTTTCATCAGGATTTTTAATATCAATAACTCTTATAAGATTTAATAGGCTTTTAGGTGATAAAATTCCACTAATCAAAGAACCTATAGAAATTGATGAGTTTACAAATGAACTTCCGAGACGATGTCCATCTGTTGCAACCATACCTGTTCTATTATCACTTATTTCCCAATATACCCCACATAAGCATGATCTTGTCTCTTCTTTTGATACAGCAAATGAACTTTTAAGAATCATATCTTTCAATACTGAGCAATTTATTTCAAATTCACTTTTTTGATTTACTTCAGGAAATCCTGGAAAATCTCTTGAATCTGCACCTGCTATTTTACATGAAAATCCTTTTTCACTTTTTATAATTAATATTGCTTCATCAATATCTAATGTAACATTTCCATCTGGTAACTCTCTGACAATATCAAAAGATTTACGCGCATTTACTGTAATATCAAAGGGCGCATTACCAGATGCATTACAGCTTACTTTCATGGAATGATCTAAATCAGTTGCGGAAATTTCAAATAAATTATCTGTAAAAGAAAGCCTGAAATTCGATAAGATTTGAAGAGAAGATTTAGAAGGAATAATTGGAAATGCTTTTTGCATCAAATCATAAAGATCTTTTTTCAAAATTGTTATCGACATAAATTCCTCAACATGAAAAGGTTATTATTAACAACATATAAGTACTAATATATATAATATATAAATACAGTAATAGAAGATAGACATGTTAATAATGTGTAATAAATATATAAGTCATTGAAAAATAAAAGAAACAAATGTTAATAAAATAAAATTAAGTATGTGTATAAATTTAAAAAAAATGTTATTAAATAAGTTATTAATAATTATCCACAAATTAAAAACATAAATAATGTTAATTAGTTAATGTTAAAATTATATGATCTATATCGCTAGAAAGATAATTATCAGTATTTTTTAAAGATTCTATTTGTTGAATTGCATGAATAACTGTACTGTGATCTCTTCCACCAAAATTTAATCCAATAGTTTTAAGAGAATTATTAGTTATTTCTTTTGAAATGTACATAGCTACTTGTCTGCAATGAGCTACTTCTTTTCTTCTGTTTTTTTCTCTTATATTATTTACAGGAACTTTGTAAAATTCTGCTACTTTCTCAATAATTTTATCAATAGAAACTCTAACTTTTTCAACTTTTCCTGATCCTTTTAAAACATTTTTTACAAGATCAATAGTTATATCTGATCTTGTAATAGAAGCAAAAGCAAGTAACCTTATTACAACACCTTCTAATTCTCTGATATTAGATGAAATATTTTGTGCTATATAATAGAGAATTTCTTCTGAAATATTAAGATTATCTTCTTCTGCTTTTTTCTTTAAAATTGCTACTCTTATTTCCAAATCCGGAGGTTGAATATCAACAGCGAGACCCCATTGAAAACGGGATATTAATCTATCTTGTAATCCTTTTAAAGAATTTGGAGGTAGATCTGAAGTTAAAACAATTTGTTTACCATTCTGATATAAAGTATTAAATATATAGAAAAATTCTTCTTGTGTGCTTTCTTTACCAGAAAAGAATTGAACATCATCCATTAACAGCAAATCAGAAGATCTAAATCTTGCTGTAAAATCTTTTGTATTATTATTTTTTATTGCATCAATAAATGATAAATAGAATTCTTCTGATGTAATATATGTGACTTTTTTATCAGGAAAAGAAGATAATACATTATTTCCTATGGATTGAAGAAGGTGAGTTTTTCCTAAACCAACTCCACCATAAATAAGAAGAGGATTAAATTTTGTTTTTCCAGGAGCTTCAGAAACTGCCAAAGCAGCACTGCGGGCAAACTGATTATTCGGACCAACTACAAAAGAAGATAAAGTAAATCTTTTGTTTAATTGTGGATATGACGATGTATTATTTAAAACATGTGCATTGTTTTTAATTTGAGAAGAGATTTGTGGCTCTAAATCTGGAGTATCATATAATTGATAAGATTTATTAGAATTAGATACAGTAAAAACAATAGAAGTAATTGATGATGAAAAAATTGTTGCATGAGAAAGTATTAGATCTTTATAATGTTGATCAAGAAAGTCTGCGATAAATTGATTAGGAGCAGATAATGAAATTATTGATGGATCAGATGATTGATTTAGAATAAGTGGTCTAAACCATGTTTCAAATCTATGAGCATCAATTGATTTTGAAATTGATGATATTATGTTTTGCCACAAAGATATATGCATGATACAAAATAAAAGAAAAAATTATTAAAATGAAATAATAAAAAAATAAAAGAAAAATATTGACTTTTAAACAGTAAAAAACCATTTTTCTGAGATTATTTTAAAAGGAGAATATTATGAAAAGAACATTTCAACCTTCCAAAAGAAGAAGAGCTAACAAACACGGGTTTAGAGCAAGAATGTCCACTGCAAATGGCAGAAAAGTTCTTGCAAGCAGAAGAGCAAAAGGAAGAAAGAGATTAACAGTTTCTGATCCTTCATAAAAATAGCACCTCTTATTAGAAAAGAGGTGCAAAAAAAATGCTATCATTTAAATTAAATAATAGAATTAAAAAGAAAAATGAAATACAGTCTCTTTTAAGAAGCTGTATTAAAATTAAGAAAGATTTTTTTAATATATATTTTATTGAAAATGGTAAGGATAAAGACAGATTTGGAATTCTTGTATCCAGAAAATTAGGGAACTCAGTTGTAAGAAATAGAATAAAAAGAATAAGTAGAGAAATTTTTAGACAAGAAATTAAAAGAATCCCTCCTTTTTATGATATCCTCATCCAGACCCGGCCTGGAAAAAAAATATTTAATAAATCTGAATATGAAATTTGTTTGAGAGAATGGATAAAAGAATCAAAAACAAATTAATCAATATATTAATGATAATTTATAAAATATTTAAAAGCGTATTTTTAATTCGAAATGGAAATTGTAAATTTATTCCAAGTTGTTCTGAGTATGCCTGTGATGCTTTAAATAAACTTCCATTTCACAAAGCAATCTTGAAAATAATAATAAGAATAATAAAATGTAATCCGTTTTCAAAAGGTGGATATGATCCAATTATAGAAAACGAAGAAAGGAAAAAATGTGAATAAGAATACTATTCTTGCAATTTTTTTAATATTAGTTGTTGTAACATTATTCAGTACTGAAAGTTACAACAAGTTTTTTTACGAAAACATATTTCCTCGTAAACCTTATATTGCAAAAACTGAAAAAATTATTAAAGAAGATATTATAGAAAATCAAGAAAAAAATAACACAAGAGTAATTAAAGATAAAGAGGAAAAAGAAAGTACATTAAGTAATAAAGTTGAATCTGATTTAGTTACAGAAAAAACAGAAGAAATAGAAAAATTCGATACTGTATTTATTGAAACTGATAAAATTATAATGGCTATTAAAGAAAAGGGAGCTAATATAATTTCAGTTAAAATGAAAAATTTTAAATATACTGAAGAGAAATCAGAAAAAAGAAAAAAAGGTGATTTGATTGATTTAATACCTGAAAATATTGGAAACGTTGGAGTTTTAAAAATTAAAGAAGAAAACTTTAATGACAAAATATTTAAATATAATAAAGAAATAAAAAAAATAACGCTAAATAGTAATGACGAACAGACAATTTCATTTGTATATAAAAACAATGAATTTGAAGTACAGAAAAACTTTATTTTTAAAAACGGTACATATAAAGTCGGATTAGAGATAAAAAAGAATGATTTAGCTGGACAGAGAGTAGAATTGAAATGGGAATGTGGTATTGAAGAAAGTGAAAAAAATAAACCAATGCAACCTGAAATCAGAAGCGCCCATTATTCTGATGGAAATAAACAATCTATGCATTTTCAAATGTCAAAAGAAGAAATAGAAAATGCTTCCGGTGAATATAAATGGGTAGGAATAACTTCCAAGTATTTTTTCGCTGCAATAGTTAATGATAGAGCAACAGATGCAGATATTTCAATAGAATCATTCAAGCAGAGTAATGAAGTGATTGGAAAAAATAATCATGCAATAAATTATAAAATGTCATACTCAACAATTGCTGATAAAAACAGTGAATATTTTTGGCTTTATTTAGGACCAAACGAATACGACGAATTAAAGAAGCATAATCTTTTATTTGATAATAATTTATTTCCTGTATTATCATGGGCTAAGCACATTTTATTCTCAGATAAATGGTTTCCTTCTTTAGCAGAAGCTGTATTGTGGTTATTATTAAAGCTTAATACAATTGTTAAAGATTATGGAATTTCTATTTTAATTCTGACATTTATCGTCAAATTAGTTACATATCCAATGACTTATAGTAGTATGAAATCAATGAGTAAAATGAAGGATATACAACCAAAAATACAACAACTTCGTGAAAAGCTCAAAAACAACCCAAAAAAGATGAATGAAGAAATGATGGCGCTTTATAAAAAAGAAGGTGTAAATCCTCTTAATCCAGGATGTTTGCCAATGTTTTTACAAATGCCGATATTTATTTCCCTTTTTGTAGTATTAAGAAAAGCAATAGAACTTAGAGGAACAGGTACAGTAATGTTGCCTTGGATTAAAGATTTATCTAAACCTGAAGTTGTTTTTCAATTACCATGGTCTATTCCAATGTATGGTGATAATTTTGCAATATTACCGATTATCATGGCATTACTTACATATTTTCAGAATAAAATGACAATTAAAGATCCAAATCAAAAAATGATGATTTATTTTATGCCTATTTTTATGTTAGTTTTATTTAATAGTTTTTCTGCTGGATTAGTACTTTATTGGACTCTTTCAAGTGCTTTTGCAATAGTACAGCAAGTAATTACTGATAAACAAATGAAAAAAATTACTGCAAAAAAATGATTGATAAAAAACACACAATAACTGCTATTGCAACAGCTGATGGATTAGGAGCTTTAGCAATTATTAGGATATCAGGACCTGAAGCGTACAATATATTTGAAAAATGTATTAAAGAAAAATCAAGATTCTTTAATTCTAATGAAAAATGTATTAATATTTACACTGTTATCAATGATGATATTTTAATTGATGAAGTGACAGCAATCAAATATAAAGCACCAAAATCTTTTACTGGTGAAGATATGATAGAAATAATCTGTCACGGTGGAAGAATATCTAAAAAGGAAATTATTAAAGTATTATCAAAATATGGTGCAAAAATTGCTCAAAGAGGTGAATTTACAAAAAGAGCTTTTGAAAATGGAAAAATAGACATTCTAAAAGCAGAGTCAATAAGAGGTATAATTGAAAGTACAAGTTTGATTGAAAATCGTAATGCACTTTCTACATATTATGGGAAAAACTTATCTGAAATTGAACATATTAAAACAAAGACTATTGAAATTTTAGTTGATATTGAATCTGAGATTGAATTTGCTGAAGAAGATGATATTAAAAGTTTGCAAGACAGTTCTAACAAAATAAAAGAACTAAAAAGTTTAATTGAAAATGATATTGAAAAACACAAAAAGATAAAAGAAGTTGGAAAAGGAATTAAAGTAATAATTGCAGGTCCTCCAAATGCGGGTAAATCATCTTTATATAATAGATTGCTTGGATATGAAAGATCTATAATAAATGAAGAAGCAGGAACTACAAGAGATATAATTACAGAAAAAATCGAAATCAATAAAAAAGATATTACAATAATTGATTCTGCCGGTATTAGAATTACAGAAAACATTATTGAAAAAGAGGGAATTAAAAAAAGTGAGAGCGAGATAAAAAGTGCATCTCTGATTATCTGGATTACTGCAGCTAATGAAAAAGAAACCGAAGAAGAAGTTAAAAAAATTGAATATCTTAAAAATAAAAGAACAATCTTTATTATTAATAAAAACGATACTAAATGCGAAATAAAAGAGAATTATTTTATAAACCAAAAGATTAATTACATAAAGATTAGTCTTAATGAAGATAAAATTAATACAATAGAGAATGAAATCATAAAAAACATAAATGAAATAAACAATTCCATAAAAATCAATGATTTTATTATTAATGAAAGACATGAAGAGATTATAGATTGTGTTTATAATAGAATATGTAAAGGCATAGAAAACTGGGGAAATAAAGAGATTGCTGCATTCTATCTGAATGAAGCTATTAAAGAAATTGAAAACATGACTGGAAAAATTTCTTCAGAAGAAGTAATTAATTCAATATTTGATAAGTTTTGTATTGGAAAATAACGTTTCACGTGAAACTATATTAAAATGAAATATGACATAATTGTAATAGGTGGGGGACATGCAGGTATAGAAGCTGCAAATATCCCTACTAAGAAAAACCTGAAAGTATTATTAATAACAAGTCATTTAGACTTAATTGGTCAAATGTCATGTAATCCTGCTATTGGTGGAATTGCAAAGGGGAATATTGTAAGAGAAATCGATGCAATGGGTGGGTTAATGGCTAAAGTTATTGATATTGCTGGAATTCATTTCAGGATGTTAAATCAGAGTAAAGGACCAGCTGTATGGGGGAATAGAGCACAAGCTGATAAAGTTAAATATAGAAAAATCATAAAAAAAGAATTAGAAAAAAATAAGAATATTAGTTTCCTTCAAGGATTTGTCTATAGAATTATTGAAAAAGGTGGAAAATGTATCGGAATAGAGATGGATTCCGGTGAACAAATATTTTCTAAATCTGTGATTTTATGTATGGGAACTTTTTTAAATGGAATTGCTCATATTGGCATGCAATCTTTTGCAGCAGGAAGAACCGGTGAGCCGTCATCGCTAAATTTAACTGATAGTATTAATAATTTAGGAATAAGAAGTGGAAGATTAAAAACAGGTACTTCACCAAGGATAGATGGAAGATCAGTTGATTTTGAAAAATGGATTATTCAAAATGGGGATGAAAATCCCTGGGCTTTTTCCTTTTCATCAAAAGATAAAGTTAAAAATCTTGTTTCCTGCTGGACAAATAAAACAGCTAAAGAAACGCATGATATAATTAGAGATAATTTGGATAAATCACCACTTTATACTGGGAAAATTAAAAGCATTGGACCAAGATATTGTCCATCTATAGAAGATAAAATTGTAAAGTTTGGTGATCGGGAAGGGCATACATTATTTTTAGAACCGGAGAGCATTGAAAATTGTGAATATTATCTAAATGGACTTGCGACATCATTACCTTTTAATGTTCAAGTACAGATGGTTAAAAGTATTAGTGGTTTGGAAAATGCAAAAATATTAAGGCCTGGATATGCTATTGAATATGATTATTTTCAACCAACACAATTGAAACAAACGCTTGAGTCAAAAGTTATTGAAAACTTGTATTTTGCTGGACAGATAAATGGAACCTCAGGTTATGAAGAAGCTGCTTGTCAAGGTTTATTAGCAGGAGTAAATGCTACTCAGAAAATATTAAGCGAAAAAGATATTGTTCTTGGAAGAGATATTGCATACAGTGGTGTATTAATTGATGATTTAGTAACAAAAGGTACTGAAGAACCATATAGAATGTTTACATCAAGGGCGGAATATAGAATACTGTTAAGACAAGATAACTGTGATGAGAGATTAATGCCGATTTTTTATGAGAATGGATTTTTGGAACAAGATATTTATATAGAAAGAAAAAAAGTCTGGGAAAATAAAAAAGAAATACTTCAAAAAATGAAAGGTGTTAATTTTTATTTAAATGATGTATTAGAAAATGAAGATAGTGGGACTAATAAAATCAAAGCCTATGATTTGCTAAAAAGACCTGATGTAAATATAGAAAACTTTGAGAAAAAAATAGATTTTATAGATTTTTCTGAGAGAAATATATTAATAACAATTGAATCAGACATTAAATATGAAGGTTTTATAGAGAAACAAAGAGTTGAAATTATTAGAAATTCAAAATATGAAAACACTGAGATTCCGAACAATTTTAACTATGATGAAGTTAAAGGATTATTGATTGAGTCTCGCACAAAGATGAAATTAATAAAACCATCAACACTTGGACAAGCATCAAGAATTCCAGGTGTTACACCAGCAGACATATCCATACTAACAATGTACATAACAAAGTTTCGTCATTTGTTGGTTTCACGTGAAACAATGGGAAGTGGCGTATGAATAATGAATTGATTCCTTATCTTGATAAAGCTAAGGCATGTTATGAATTAAAAGAATTGGAAAGATTAGGATTGACTCCAGATTTAGATCAAAGAGAGTTAATTTTAACTTTTACATGTCTGATTCTTAAATGGAATGAAGAAGTTGGAGTAATTGCAAAAGCAGATGAGGATAATCTTTTTTTACGACATTTTTGTGATTCACTACAACCATTATTATTATTTGGATTTAAAAAAAATGCAACGGTACTCGACATTGGAGCTGGTGGAGGATTTCCATCAATACCAATAAGAATATTCAGACCGGATCTTTCATTTGTTTTAGCAGAATCATCACGAAAGAAGACAGCGTTTTTAAATGATGTTATTAAAGAATTAAAGTTTGAAAATATTACTATATATAATGGAAAAGTTGAAGTAATGGATGTACCCGAAAACAAATTTGACTATGTTTTAAGTCGGGGTGTTGGTTCTTTACAAAAATTTTCTCAATTGGCAAAACCATTACTTACTGATGACGGTCATATGTATACTTTTAAAACAAAACAATTTGTTACAGAACTTGAGTCAATTACAACAAATAAAGATAAAGAAGGTGTAAGAATTAGTGAAATTGCTGAATATGATTTAGGAAATCAAATTTCAGGATTAAATCTTGTTTCGTTAGAATTAATGAAATAATTCTGTGGTTTTAAATTGATAATTTATCTTCATTTTTGATAAAAGATATTGAGGGGAAACATTTTGGCAAAAGTAATAGCTGTATGTAATCAAAAAGGCGGAGTGGGGAAGACTACAACTTCCATAAACCTGTCTGCATGTTTATCTGCTGCTGAAAGAAGAACACTTATTATTGATATGGATCCACAATCCAATGCAACAACAGGGTTGGGATTTGATAAAAACACAATAGATCAATCTATATATGACGTGTTAACAGATCGTGCTGATGGAAATGATTGTATTACAATAAAAACAATTACAAAAAAATGTGATTTGATTAAGTTTTTAGATATTGCTCCTGCAACACCAGATCTTGCCGGAGCTGAAATTGAATTAGTGAATGTAATTGCCCGGGAAAAGAAATTAAGTTCAGCAATAGATTTTGTTCGTGATTTATATGATTATATTATTATTGATTCTCCACCATCACTTGGTCTTCTTACAGTGAATGTTCTTACTGCCGCAGATTCTGTATTAATTCCTATTCAATGTGAATATTATGCACTTGAGGGTTTAGCTGAACTTTTAAACACAATTCGTCTTGTTCAAAAAAACTTGAATTCAAAATTAGTGATTGAAGGTGCGCTTTTAACGATGTTTGATGGAAGATTAAATTTATCACGACAGGTAGCAGAGGATGTACGCAGTTGTTTTTCAGGTCGGGTTTTTGACGTGGTTGTTACTAGAAATGTAAAACTTAGCGAAGCACCATCGTTTGGTAAACCAATTATACTTTATGATATCATGTCATCTGGCGCTGAAAATTATCTCAATTTAGCTAAGGAAATAATGCAAAATGAACAAACAAAATCAGCATCGTAAAGCACTTGGCAGGGGATTGTCAAATTTAATTCCCACTCAATCTGAATCTGTTAATAATAATGAAGAAATACAACTTGTTGATATTAATGCAATTCGCACGAATCCTTATCAGCCGAGAATTGATTTTGATGAAGATGAAATTCGAGGATTAGCAGATAGTATTCAAAATCAGGGTTTGTTGCAGCCCGTAGTAGTCAGACAAAAAGATACACACTACGAGATAATTTCAGGAGAAAGAAGAACAAGAGCATTTAAGATGTTAGGCAGGGATAAAGTTCCTTGCATAGTCAAAAATAAAGTTACTGATCGTGAAATGCTTGAACTGGCTCTTGTTGAAAATATTCAAAGAGAAGACTTAAATGATATTGAAAAAGCAATAGCATATCAAAAATTATTGCTTGAATGCAATTATACTCATGATGAACTTTCAAAACAGGTTGGTAAAACCAGAACAGTAATCACGAATACTCTGCGTCTTTTAAATCTTCCTGATGAAGTTCAGCAGATGTTAAGGAAAAATCAAATTTCCATGGGGCATGCCCGTGCACTTTTATCGTTACAGGATACTAAATCAATATTAGATCTTTCGCATAGAATTGTTGAAGAAAATCTTTCAGTACGTGATATTGAAAAAGAGACACAGGAATCAAAAGGTATAAAGAAAATTAAACTTCAACCACAAGAACCTGTTGTTGATCCTGATATTGTAAATGTTGTGGAAAGATTGCAATATAAGTATGGGACATCTGTTTCTATAAAACAATCGTCAAAAGAAAAAGGTAAAGTTGAATTTGAATATTTTAATCAACAAGATTTAACTCGAATAGTAGATATTCTTCTTGCATGAATAAGAAAACCAACCACTATACATTAATGTTTATTCCTGAAAATAATGGGAAGACATTTACATTAAGAGTACATAAAAACATTGTACACTCTCTTGTTGCTTTTTTTATTGTTTTTATTATTTGTTTAATAATGCTTTTATTCAAAGCTGGAGAAATTGCCGTAAGACTACAGATGTTGTATATAGTGAAAATTGAAAACGAAAAATTATTAATTGAAAACAAACAATTACGTCAGATAACAGATCAGTTTGATAAAATAGAAGCTCTTTATGATTATTTGAATAAATTAGCCAATCCATCAATTATGACAAAAGATAAAACAATTAAAGAAAATGATAATGAATCTCAAGTTTTAATAAATGAATCTTTGTCTCAAAAAACAATTTCAATTACACCAAGAATAAAAGAAGAATTAAAATCAATACCAAATATAGTTCCTGTAGATGGATGGGTTACACGTCAATTTTCCAAAATAATTGATTCTTCAGGAACATTTCATCAAGGTATTGATTTTGCAGCAACATTTGGATCTTCGATAAAAGCAACAGGCCCGGGAATAGTAATTGATATTATAACGGATCCATATCTTGGTCAATTAATTACAATAGATCATGACAACGGATATATTACAAAATATGGCCATTGTTCACAAATATTAATTTCAAAAAATGATCGTATTAAAAGAGGACAAATTATTGCTCTTGTAGGAAATACAGGACGTTCTACAGCACCTCATCTTCATTATGAATTGTTGAAAGATGGTGTGAATATTGATCCAATGAAATATATAATCACTTATAAATAAAGGAGAAGAAATATGGAAAAATTAAATAAAGGATTGTATACAATTATTGGTGAAGGTACATCTTTTGAAGGAACAATAACAGTTCCTCATAGTATTCGCGTTGATGGATATTTTAAGGGTAAGATTGATACTTCTGAAGTTTTAACAATTGGCAGTACTGGTGTTGTTGAAGCAGATATAATGGCGAGAAGTGCTGTTATCGGTGGAAAAGTTGTTGGAAATATGGTGGTGCAGGAACGGGTTGAGCTTGAAGTAAATTCATCACTGATTGGTGATCTGAGTACCAAAGATCTTATTATTAGTGAAGGTGCAATTTTTCACGGAAATTGTACTATGGATAAAGGAAAAGATGATATAATCTGATAAATATTGACAGCAGGACAAAAAGCAATATTTATTGTCTAATCGATTGAAATATAAAGAGTTATATTATTAATAGTTAATCGTTAAGTTGTTTTTGAGAAAGTATCTGCATACTGGTACATAAATACGTGCAAATAGATGATTTCAGACCAGTTAAGAGAATTAATAGTTTGATTTTAAAAGTCTAAATGCATCAATATAGCACTATCTCCATCTGAATAAAAATTAGTTCTTATACAATCAGTGACAAAGTTAAATTTTCTGTATAGTTTGACTGCAGAAATATTTTTTTCTCGTACTTCAAGAAAAATAGTTGTAACTTCGTTTTTTTTAGCTTCATTAAAAATGCTGTTCAAAAAATAGGTTCCCAAATGATAATTTCTATAATCAGGTGCAATGCATAAATTTGTTATATACATTTCTTTACAAGTAACATAGCTGAAAAAATATCCTATAACAATATGATTATAAAAAAGAATTCGATTGAATCCGGATGGATTGATTATTTCATTTTTAAAACTATCAAGTGACCAGGGGAAAGAATAACTTTTTTGTTCAATACATAGAATGGTTTGCAAATTATCTGGAGTGACCGGATTTATTGAAAGATTCTCAATTGATATAAAATTATCAGACATAAGAGTTTTAAAGATTAATTTAAGAAAATTTATTATTTGTAGTTTGCATGCTAAAGGAAAATAAATCCAGACAGAGCATTTTTTGCCTATAAAAAAAATAGATTTAATAAATAAAAAAGTGAGAATATATTCATATTCTGTAACATAATAATTTTATTGGATAATAATAATTTATTAAAATGTAACAAAGAGATCAAAAATGGAATGAGAATTGCTCTATAAATGTTGTGAGGTATCTATGAATGAAATAAAATTAAAAATGATAAGTGAAGCAGCAAAAAATTATCACTCAATTTATCCTTGTGGAAATAACCGAGATTTAGAGGAATGTTTCACGATGTATGAAGATCAAATTCTATTCTGGTTTAATACAGAGGATAATAGTACACATGTGATTTCAAAATCAATCAATATCTGATTTATTCTGCTGAACAACTGCAAATTTTAATTCCTTAAAATACAAAATATTTTATACTATTATTAATTGATTTATTATAGAATTAGTCGTAAGAATTATTATTGTTGAAATTGTAAATTAATAATAATATATTTATAATGTTAATTACAATTTAGTCAATTTATTGAGGAGTTGAAAATGAAACTCAGTAGTATGATAAATCCAAGATTGATTTTTCTTGATCATCAATTCAATACATATCAGGATATACTTCTTTTTATCTGTGATAAATTTTCTGATATTGTTAATATACCATCATCTGATATTCTTGAAGCATTAAATCGCAGAGAAAATCTGGGTACTACATTTCTTGGTCATGAATTAGCTTTACCTCATGGTTATATTGACAAAATAGATGATATTTATGTTTTGTTTATAAGACTTAACAGTGCGATGATGGTTTCTTATGAAAACAGATATAACAGAATCAAGTATATTTTTGCGGTTCTGACATCAACTAAAAAAGCTCATACTTATTTAAAGGTACTTAGCGCAATCGCTCAAATGGTTACGACAAATTCATATATTCTTGACAATGCTAAAAATGGCCATGATCTTATTGAAACATTAGAGAAAAAACAGTTTATGGTTGATGAAGAATTGACAGCAAAGAATCTGATATTTGTTTCTGTTTCTATTGATAGTAAAGCAACTGTTTCTGAGGCAGTTGACAAAATGAAATTTAATAATATAACTTTTCTACCAGTGATAAACGAGTCAGATGAATTGATTGGTATAATCGATCTCGCTGATATCTTTGCCGCGACGTTTACATCTGACAATATATCTTCTTCAAGCCTGTCTTTAATTCAGGATCTTAAGTCCGCAAGAGAACTGATTTTTGAACCAATACAGCATTTTTGGGAAAATGAAGAAAAAGTTGTTGTCGGTGACATTATGAGAGACCCGGAGAATTACATAATCAGTGAAAATGGAAGTTATGCTGATATTGTACTGGCTATGACAAAATATCATCACAGATATCTGATAGTTGTTGACAAAAACAAACATGTCGAAGGAATGGTTGACACAGATGATATAGTACATAAAATGATTCGTGTATGATTGTCAAACAGTTTTGAAATATATAAAAAACACTAAATATATCTATATATTTCGACAGTTTTTTATAATACGAACAGTATCTCTCATTTTATGTGGATTCTTAATACCAGGTGAAATTTCTACTCCACTGTTTATGTCTACTCCATAAGGATTCAAAGAATTTACTGCTTCTTCAATATTTGCAGGACCAAGACCTCCGGCAATTATCACATTATTAAATTTATTACAGATATTCTGAGCTACTTTCCAGTCAAATGTTTTTCCTGATCCCCCGTGCATTGAACTGTTCCAGGTGTCAAGTAAAATTCCTGATGTTGAGTAGTTGTCAATTATTGATAAATCACAGTCAGGTTTAATGGAAAATGATTTGATTACAGGGATGGAATAATTTCTGCAGAATTCAGGTGATTCAGATCCGTGAAGCTGCAAAACATTGATTCCGGAAATCTTTATAATTGAAGAAATTTCATCAGCTGATTCATTGACAAATACGCCGACGCGTGAAATAAATGGAGGAAGCTGCCTGATAATTTCTGATGCATTCAGTGGATCAATATAACGCGGGCTTTTTTTAAAAAATATAAAACCAAGAGCATCAACACCCAGATTAGCGGCAATTTTTGCATCTTCAAAACGGGTAATTCCGCATATCTTTATTCTAATACTCATTATATTGAATTATCCTCACATTTGAGTTCTTTTATAAGTTCCGAGGGATCATCAAGTTTGACAAGAGATTCACCGACAAGAATTGCTTTAATTCCACAGGATCTTAAACTCCGAGCTTCTTTACCATTTGAAATTCCACTTTCAGAAACTACTGTTACTGATGACGGTATTTTCTTTATGATTTCAGTTGTAAGATTGATATCAACAATAAATGTGCTGAGATTTCTATTGTTGATTCCTATAAGTAAAGGATCAAGTTTCATAGTTCTGTCAAGTTCTTCGAATGAATGAATTTCAATAAGAGGATCTATATTGAATTCTTTTGCAGTCTGATATAAATCTATCATTTGTGAATCATCAAGTGCCGCGGCAATAAGAAGCATTGCATCCGCACCGATATTATGTGTTTCTTCTACTTGTAAAGGATCGATAATAAAATCTTTTCTGATAACAGGCAGAGAAATAGCTTCCCTGACGGAGATTAAATAATCAATACTGCCTTGAAAAAAATTCTGATCAGTCAGAACTGATATTGCGTGAGCTCCGGATTTTTCATATAGACAGGCTATCTTTACAGGATCAAAATCAGCTCTTATAATGCCTTTTGACGGAGATGCTTTTTTAACCTCAGCAATAATTGCCATTGATGGTGTATTTTGTAAAGCTCCAATAAAGGAACGGTGGAAATGATCTGTTTTTGAAGAATGTTTCACGGTTTTTTTAAGAAGAGCCACTTCAATTTTTTTCTGTTCAATAATTTTATCAAGAAACGTTTCCATTATTATTCTTATTCATTTCTATTAAAAGTGTCTGCAATATCAACAAAGTTTAAAAGTAGTAATTTACCACAGTCAGTAAGAATTGATTCAGGATGAAATTGAACCCCAAAAACCGGTGATTCTTTATGACGTACACCCATAATAAGTCCATCATCAGTTTCTGCAATTATTTGCAGACAATCAGGACAACTTGACTTTTCAATAATAAGGCTATGGTATCTTGTTGCATTGAAAGGAACAGATAATCCTTTGAAAATCGAATCCTGCTTATGGTAAATTTGTGATACTTTTCCATGCATAAGATATGGGGCTCTGATTATATTTCCGCCATACGCATAACCGATTGACTGATGACCAAGACATACACCAAGAATCGGCGTTGAATTTCCAAGGTATTTTACTATGTCAACTGAAATTCCGGCTTCTTTTGGGGTACAGGGACCAGGAGAAATTAAAATTGCTTCCGGCGACATATCCTGAATTTCAGGAATCGTAACAGCATCGTTTCTATAAACACTGATTTTTTTATCAGTAATTTCTCCAAGATACTGTACAAGATTAAATGTAAATGAATCGTAATTATCTATAACTAAAATCATAAGTTTCTCCAGATGATCATTTGGTGCCTGATATTTCTGCAGCACGTTTAATTGAAGTGAATAATGCATTTGCTTTATTGACAGTTTCCTGATATTCTTTGGCTGGAACAGAATCCGCAACTATTCCAGCGCCGGCTTGAATAAGAGCAGTTCCATTATTGTAAATAATGGTTCTTATCACAATGCAGGTGTCTATGTTTCCACTGAAATCAATATAGCCGAGTGCGCCTCCGTAAAGTCCGCGTTTCAAATTCTCGAGCTCATCAATAATTTCCATTGCGCGTATTTTAGGTGCACCTGAAAGAGTACCTGCAGGGAAACATGAAAAGAGTGCATCGAAAATATCATTATCATTTTTAAGTTTTCCAGATACATTTGATACAAGGTGGATAACATGTGAATACTTTTCATCATGCATCATTTCTTCAACATGTACAGTTCCATATTCGCTGACCCTGCCAACATCATTACGTCCTAAATCAACAAGCATTATATGTTCAGCCCGTTCTTTCGGATCGTTTTTCAGATCAAATATAAGATCTGAATCTTCTTTTGGATTTTTACCACGTCTTGATGTACCGGCTATGGGTCGAACTTCAACAACACCATCTTCAACACGAACAAGCATTTCAGGAGACGCACCTACAACAGATGTATCATCAACAGAGAGATAAAACATATAAGGTGATGGGTTGACAACTCGTAAAATACGATAAAGATCAAATGGATCTGCTTTTACTTTTACTGAAAATCGCTGTGATAAAACTACCTGAAAAATATCTCCGGCCTTGATATATTCTTTGCATTTTTCTACTGCCTGTTCATATTCTTCACGTTTAATATTAGAAATTGGTTCAGATTCCGGAGTAATCGAGATATCATGTGACAGTAAACGAACTTCCATGCGATCTTCCATAACACTGATTGCGTTTTGCGCATCTTTATAGGCAGCTTCAATATTTGTATCTTTACTAACAATAATATTACTGATAAGAATAAGTCTGTGTTCTTTACTGTCAAAGGCAATCAGGTCTCGATAAAAACCGAAGAAAATATCATTAAGAGGGTCATCTTTTGGATTTTTATCTGGAATAAGTTCCCACAGACGTATGGAATCGTAAGAGAAAAATCCAACAGCTCCACCTGTAAGTCGTGGTAAATTATCAATTTTTGGAGATTTGTACTGCTTAAACAGAAGTCTGAGTTTTCCTATAGGATCACTGCTGCCGGATTCTGAAGTTCTACCTGAAATTGACCAGTTGTTTCCCCGGCTTGTGAATGTCATGAAGGGATCACCACCAAGAAAAGAGTATCGGGCAACGGTATCTCCACCGGTTACACTTTCAAGCAGAAAACTGTATTTGTCTTTTTTGAACAGTTTAAGCCATAGTGAAACAGGAGTTTCAGTATCAGCGAGGATACTTTTACAAACAGGAATCACAGTATAGCTTTCAGATAACTTCTTTATTTCTTCAAGGTTCGGATAAAACACAGGAACCCTTTCGTAAAATGTGTAAACAAATATTAAACAGAATCAAATGTAAATAAGTTCAGATTTATAATATTAATTCTACTTTGTTAGAATAACACACCGATCGTTGAGCGGAGTCGAAACGATCGCTATTTCGCGAATGTTCACTTGCTCATTTCAACTCCGCTCAATGAGCTTACAAAAGTTATTTTCAGTATTCTAACAAAGTAATATTAATTCATATTTAAATTATAAATAAACCTGATATTAAAATAAATTTTGTCATCACAGTAATTTGTGCTATTTTTGACAATTTTTATTTTCAGATAATTTTGCAATTAACTGATAATTGTAAAGAAAGCGGATATAGGCAGTATGATTTTTACTGTTATAAAAAATCGGGCTGTTATAACATTCTGAAAAGTGTCACTGTTCTGTGAGTCATTCCTTCAAGAGTATGGTTGACAGGAAGAGTTTCTGTAAGAAGCGGTTCAAGATCTTCCCGCGGTGTAAATGGTCGTGTACCATCGGCAATAATAATCTGAGCACCGGAATTTTTTTGTCTGAATAAAAAATTATATGTTGATGCTGCAGTGGACCGTTCGTAAAACATATCGCAGACTAGAATCAGATCGAAATAATCATTCTTATCAGAAGTCAATAAGTTGTCAGTTGACGTAATGACATCAACATCATTGGCAGAAAAGTTTTGATTTGCGATATGTTGTGCAACAGGGTCAATATCGTTTGCAATTACTGATAATGCTCCGGCTCTTGATGCTGCAATTGACACAACGCCACTTCCGCTTCCAAAGTCAAGTATTTTCTTACCATTTACAAGAGATGGATTTTTCAGAATATACGATGCAAGAGATTTCGCTCCGGGCCATACAGCTGCCCAGTATGGAATTTCTGTAATTTGCTGCTGCTCTTTTTCGTATTCTTCCCAAAGAATAAAAAAATCTGGAGCAATATGAGCTGAAATTGTTTCACAATGAGGAACTGGTGTCTGAGGAGCAAATGTCTGCAGGAGATCTTTTGATGGGAACATTGATATAAAATAAACTTTCGCAATTTAAGGTTATTGGAGAAGAAAGGAAATCGAATTAAGTGAACAATCAGTTTTTGAGAGACTGATTGTTCAGAAAATTTCATGCAACAAGACGCTGCTGCTGTTCAAGTTTTGCTATGCGTTTTTCCATAGGAGGATGAGTACTGAAAAGATTGGCAATACCTCCCGAAAACGGGTTTACAATAAATAATGATGATGTTGCAGGCGTACCGCTTGTCATAGGAATATTGGCGGCGCCTGCGCTTAATTTACGTAAGGCACTTGCAAGAGCCATCGGTCTTCCGCATAGTTTCCCCGCCCCCTCATCGGCTAAATACTCTCTTGATCTTGATATTGCCATTTGTATAAGCATGGCAGCAAGAGGTGCAATGATTGCCATAGCAATTGATGCAGCAAAATTTCCTCTGTCTTCATCATCCCGGCTTCCTCCGAAAATGGCAGCCCACTTAACCATACTTGCCAAATAAGAAATTGCTCCTGCAAAAGTTGCAGCAATAGTACTTATGAGAGTATCCCGGTTTGCAACATGAGTTAGCTCATGTGCCATAACACCTTCAAGTTCCTGCTCATTTAGAATGCGCATAATTCCGACAGTTGCAGCTACAGCCGCATGTTTTGGACTTCTGCCTGTAGCAAAAGCGTTAGGTGATTCTTCAGGAATCACATAAATTTTAGGCATTGGCATATTTGCTTTTTCTGCAAGACGACGCACAATATTATATAATTTTGGCGCATCAGATTCAGTTGCAGGTTGTGCCCGATACATAGCGAGTACAATTTTATCGGAAAACCAATAACTGATAAAATTCATTAAGCCTGCAATCACCAGTGCAATGAGCAGTCCATTCTGTCCTCCGAGCATATTGCCAAAAAATAGAAGCAGCCCTGTAAGCAGCCCTAATAAAAGAGTGGTTTTTACGTAATTCATATGTTTTCTCCTTATAAGTAAGTTATTGATTTCGTATAATTTAATTAACTAACAATCAAATATTTTATAACCAATAAAATATTCGTTCGGGAAAAGAATTTATTAATAAGTAAATTTTCAAGTACAGATTTATTAATATACTCTCTTATAAATTAATAAATTCAAATCAATCTAAAAATAATATGTTTTAAGCATTAGATAAGGCCATTTATTTATTTGAACAAAGATTATTTTTACTCTGTTAGAATAACACACTGATCGTTGAGCGGAGCCGAAACGATTGGAATTTCGCGAATTTTCACTTGCGTATTTCGATTTCGCTTGATGAGCTTACAAAAGTTATTTTCAGTATTCTAACAAAGTAGAATTATATTTTATTGTAAGTTTACAGATTAAAGTATTGATAAATAAGCCATAAAACAGAAGGTCAGTATAGTTTAAATGAATTTTTATTTTTCTGCAATAGAACCCAAAAATATTGATGCAATCTGCTGGTATCTTTTTAAAGGACCAAATCTGCTTGTTAAAAAGTCTCTTGACCAGGTTGCTATTTGCAAATTTAAAAATCCGGACCTGCATAATTTACAGATAAGCCGACCTGTGTACTTTGGTACGCATGGAAAAGATGCCTGTTATTGTGCTGAAATTACAAATGATGTTACATCTGATGAATTTGAATTGAAAGAATTGAGAAAACTTTTCGGAGTACTTTCCGACGATGAGTTTTCAATCGCGTCAAGGGCTTATCAAATCGTCAACTGGGATTTGACACATGCATTCTGTGGAAAATGTGGAACAGCCATGACTCCGGCCAGCCATGAGTTTGCAAAAATATGTTCACTATGTAATCATACTGTTTATCCGCGAATTTCACCGGCAATTATTGTTGCGATTGTACGGGATGGAAAAATTCTTCTTGCCAGGAGAGCTGATTTTCAAATGTATTCAGTGATTGCAGGTTATGTGGATCCGGGGGAGAGGCTTGAAGAAACAGTTGCCCGTGAAGCGATGGAGGAGGTGGGTATAAAAGTAAAAAACATACAATACTTTTCCAGTCAGCCATGGGCATTTTCTTATACGTTAATGGTTGCATTTACAGCTGAGTATGAAAGCGGTGAAATCGTTCCTGATGGAAAAGAGATCAGCGAAGCATACTGGTTTTCTTCTCAGGAATTGCCGGATACAATTCCTGGTAATTTAAGTATTGCCCGGGCCCTTATTGATTGGTTCAAATCGAAATATTGACAAATCACCGCTATTGTTTTCTGTAAAGAATATGCAAGAGCAGTGCGTTAATCTTGAATGTTTCCCTGCAAGGGTGTGATATAAAATCTGTAAGGTTATCTGCGTTTTTTCAGCAGGTTAATAAGTTATTTTTCAAGTCTTGGGTTAAGTGTGTTATTCCATCCGTAAAGATAGTATTTTTCCTGATGAATTGCCTTTGGTAAATCGGTCAGCAGGGCCGGATGAAACGGCCGCTCCTTGTTGAATTCCCCCATGTAGAGTTCTTTGATGGATTCATTTCCAAGAGATGCAAGTTTTGCCTTTTGACTGCCTGTAAAAGCATATTCCGCAAGTGCATCAAATATTCTGTAAATGCCGAAATAATCAAGAAAGTTAAGTTCACCATAAATATTTTTCGGACCATAAGGTACAAAATGATTAGCCTGCATCGAATACCCGTCAACACTGTCACTATATAGTGTTATGTATTCTTTTTCTGATTCAGCAATTGGTATCGAATTAAAAATGTCAATAGCCATTGCATGATCGTTTATTCTGTCATCATTATATACCTGTAATACCATTTTGACATTTGATGGAATTTTTTTTAATTGATCGGCAGTTATATCAAAAGAATACCAGGGAGCTGTACTGAAAAGAAAAGCTCCGTTTGTGCCCCAGTTATTATTTACAAGTGTACGGTATGCTACAGCCGGAATGGTTCCGGCACCGAAAGACTGTCCAAAGAAACCGACTCTTGTTGTGTCAATTCTCCATGAAAGTATTTTTGCGGCTTTTAATATTCCGCTATATATGTGGTTATATTTATCCATGACCTTTTCGGGATCATCAGCTTTTGGAAAGAAGGGGTAGGTTGGATAAATGACAGTATATCCTTTACTTACAATATGTCTGAGAAGGGGTTCAAACTCATCGGGGTTCTGACCTATATAGCCATGAATAAAAATAATTACAGGTGAAGGAGTACGAAGTCCTGCCGGAGTAAAAAAGAAAACAGGCATTTTATCGGATACTCTTTCTTTTGACTCATAAGGAATTTCAACGGTATCTGACTGCATCTTATATGATCCATCACAACCGAAATCATTTGTAATAGGATTTTCAAGACTATCCACATAGAATGAATTCTCATTTTTATTCTTAATTTCAGCTGTAATAAATGTGGTAATTGATTGAACTGTTTTTTTCCGGTAATTACGTAGAATTTTTCGTGATGTTTTAAAGTCAGATTCTTCAAGCTGCGGATTGCGGGTACTCAACCATGGATTAATGTACATATTCCGGTCGATAAGATTAACATAAGGAGAATCTGTGACGGTCATAGGTTTCACGTTTTTTCCGTCAGACCATTTTCCCATTGAATAATAGTGTTCCCCAGGTTTACCAAAAGCAAAATTATATGCATTTGTGTCTTTAAGAAAGCTATAGTCTGCAAGCGCATCAATGACACGGTAAATCGCATAGGTATCAATAAAATCAGTGGAATCAGGAGTGATTATGGAGCCCTCAGGAATTGAAAAAGATGTTTTAAGTTTACATCTTTCATTTTTATCATCATACATTATAAAAAAACGCTTGTTGATACGGGGAATTTTCAGACGTTTAAATATGTCAATTGCAATCTGCGGATCATTGACATAATCATTTTCAAATACCTGAATGATCATATTTGCAGAATCTGGAAATGTCTCTAAATGTCTTTTGTCAAAAGAATACATATACCATGGGCTTGAAATATAAAGAAAAAGTCCATTTTTACCCCATTTTTTATCAAAACCGCATTTTCGTGCAAGAGCAGGTATTGCTCCTGCCCCGGTACCGTGGCCTACAAATCCGATTCTTGTTGTGTCAACATAATGTGAAACCTTTTTAACAGCATGTTCAATGTTTTCCAGGGATACACGAAATGAACCGGTTCGGTTACGGTTGATGCCAATGACAAAGGATGACGGGTAAAAAACTATAAATCCTTTACTTACAAGATGATATATTAAAGAATAATAATTTTCAGGTGAACGGTTTCCAAATTGATGACAAAGAATAATAACAGGGGATAAGTCTTTTTTCTGTTCAGGTCTGAAAATAAATATCGATACATCATCATCATCCTTTTCATTTATAATACTGTCACAAATTACCGAATATGGTCCGTTTGGTTTGTATGTTGAATCCGTCGGAGTAATAATACACTTTGATTTTGCCTGCAGATTATTGACAAAACTAAACTGGGAAAAAAATAAAATCAACAACATTAACAATAAATTATTTGATACATGCAGAGGAAATTTTTTCATCACTTATTTCCTTGTAATTATTAATTTAAATATTATACTAAAAATGAAAGGAATTCAACGCTGAATACATTTTAATTAGAAGAGAAATATGCAGATACGCTGCTCACTAAAAAAGTGAAAATTAAAAGTAAACAAGTTTAATCCCGCAAAAAACATTACCTGCTGTTTTTTTAGTTGTCGTATGATATCCGAAATCGGCAGTATTTTTTAAAGCATATTTTACAGCATATAAAAACCAAAAATAATAAATTGACTCCGTTTTTATTTTAATATATATTTAGTACGTTCTAACTAACTAAATAAAGGTTGAAAACATTGTTTACACTTGCTGAAATTATCGAGCGTCTTTCAAAGAGCATGCAGGATCATGAGGACAGCATAACAAAAGAAAGTGTATTTGCTAATCTTTCAGTAACTCAGATTCATTATCTTGATGCAATACGGCATCTCCAGTCACCGCCGACGATAAGTGAGCTTGCTCTACTTATGCATGTTACAAAACCGACAGCTACAAATGCGTTAGATCGGCTTGAACTGGGCGGGTATCTTAGCAAAGTTCCATCGTTGGAAGATCGTCGTGTGTGGCATGTGCATCTTACTACAAAAGGGTTGAAAATTTCCGAACTTCACGACCAGATTCATCAGGGATATGCAGATATGATTACAACAATACTTGATAAAAAAGAACTTGAAGAAATAGTAGTTCTTTTAAACAAAGTAATCATTAATTTGGCTATATAGCGTCAATAACAATATTTTTTTGGCTGACAAGTTAGTTTTATCGAACTAATTTAAATGCCACATTTTTGAAAGGTTGAAAGATGAGTAGATTAGCGTTTGAGAAACTGGTTGGTTTAACTCAAAATGAAGTTGTTAGACGTCAGGAACGTGATGGTTTTAATGAACTTCCAACACAGGGAAAACGAAATGCACTGGATATTTTAATCGGGGTTTTAAAAGAGCCGATGTTTTTACTGCTTATTATGTGCGGAGTTCTATATCTACTTTCAGGAGAATTCCAGGAAGCGATGATGCTTCTTGGTTTTGTATTTGTAATTATCGGGATTACATTTTATCAGGAACGAAAAACCGAAAGGGCACTTGAAGCGCTCAAGGATTTATCAAGTCCGCGGGCGTTTGTTATCCGTGATGGAGAAAAAGTGCGTATTGCAGGACGTGAAGTTGTCTGCGATGACGTCATGCTGCTTGCCGAGGGTGATCGTGTGCCGGCGGACTGCATTCTGGTACATGCAATAAATTTTTCAGTGGATGAGTCACTCCTGACAGGAGAATCTGTGCCTGTACGCAAATCCTCGACAGACGACAGGGATGGAAAAATCGGCAAACCGGGTGGCGATGATCTTCCGTATGCATTTTCCGGAACACTTGTTGTGTCAGGTCAGGCAGTAGGAATAGTTAAATCCATCGGAACAAAAACAGAATTGGGAAAAATCGGCAAGGCACTTCAATCAGTTGAAGAGGAACGCACCCCGCTTCAGAAACAAACCGGCAAAGTTGTAACAACGTTTGCAATCTGCGGCGGTATTCTATGTGCAATTGTCGTTTTTGTATATTGGTTGACACGGGGCAATCTTCTTGATGGTTTCCTTGCAGGACTTTCTCTTGCCATGGCAATGCTTCCTGAGGAGTTTCCGGTTGTTCTTACTGTATTTCTTGCTCTTGGAGCATGGCGGATTTCTAAATTCCGGGTTCTCACCCGCAGGGTACCTGCTGTTGAGACACTGGGTTCTGCAACAGTATTGTGTGTTGACAAAACAGGTACATTGACACTTAATAAAATGACAGTTTCTGATATCGTGGCCGATGATCAGGTTTTTACAGTCAAGACTATGGGTGATGTTCTCCCTGAAACATTTCATGAAGTGGTGGAGTACAGCATTCTTGCAAGTCCCGTAGATCCGTTTGATCCTATGGAAAAAGCCATGAGAGAACTTGGCGAAAGCACTCTTGCACAGACCGAGCATCTTCATTCGTCCTGGACTCTGCAGCGGGAATATTCTCTAAGTAAAGAGCTTCTTGCAATGTCTCGTGTCTGGACTTCGCCATCGGGGGAGGATCTGGTAATAGCGGCAAAGGGAGCCCCGGAAGCAATTGCCGATCTTTGCCACTTTGACAAGAATCAGATGAATTGGCTGCAATTAAAAATAGATGAACTGAGTAATCAGGGAAAGCGTGTCATCGGTGTTGCGCGGGCGCAGTATGCAAAAGTCAATCTACCTGATTGTCAGCACGATTTTATATTTACATTTGTAGGGCTTCTCGGTCTTGAAGATCCTGTGCGTCCAAATGTAAAGGGAGCTATTGAAGAATGCTACACAGCAGGCATACGTACTATTATGATCACAGGTGATTATCCCGGGACTGCAAAGAGCATTGCGCGTCAGATCGGGCTTAAGAATCCCGACAGACACATGACAGGTACTGAACTTGAAACATTGACAGATGAAGAGCTTGCAGAAAAGATAAAAGATATCAATGTTTTTGCCCGTATGGTACCGGAACAGAAGTTGCGAATTGTCAAGGCTCTTAAAATAAATAAAGAGATAGTGGCAATGACAGGTGATGGTGTCAACGATGCCCCTGCTCTTAAAGCTGCACACATAGGTGTGGCAATGGGCGGACGCGGCACGGATGTAGCCCGCGAGGCTGCGTCACTTGTGCTTTTAGATGATGATTTCAATTCTATTGTTACTGCAGTGCGTATGGGACGGCGCATTTATGATAATCTGAAAAAAGCAATGATGTATATACTTTCAGTTCATATACCAATAGCAGGAATATCCCTTATACCGGTACTGATGAACTGGCCGTTAATTTTATTTCCGATACATATTGTTTTTCTTGAGCTTATTATTGACCCGGCATGTACATTGATTTTTGAATCAGACAGGGATGACAGCGGTGTAATGAGACGAAAACCGCGAAGTATTGACGCGCAGCTTTTCGATATGTCAACACTTATCAAATGTCTTATTCAGGGAGGATTGGCGCTTTTAGTCACTATTGCAGTATATCTTTTTATCCGTATTGATCATACAACAGAAGCTGCTCGTTCACTATCTTTTCTCACACTTGTAGTCAGCAATCTTGGAATGATCCTTTCGAATAGATCATTGACAAGATCGAGTTTCAGCATGTTGAAAGAAAAAAATGAGGCATTCAAATGGGTGATGAGCGGAACAATTGCCGTACTGTGCCTTATCATGACAGTACCATTTCTCAAGACCCTTTTTCAATTCGGTACAGTTTCATTCAGTGATTTACTTCTGGCTCTTTGCGGAAGTGCTGCAGCTATAGGAATGATGGAACTGCTTAAAATAATACCGTTTCTGAATTATCACGAAAAGTCAATTGACAATATATAACAGCGGATATCCTGATAATATCGCTGACAACATTCTGCCGGCATGTATAAATCATTCATGCCGGCAGTGATTTTTGTAAAACATTTGTAAACACATCAATCCTCGCCCCCTGAATCACACCCCGTCGGGTACTCCGATGCGTCGCCTCCACGCGCTCGCAAAGCCAAGCGACCTCCATCGAAGGAGGGAAGTATTCTTTTGATTTTAAAACTTCCGGAATTTTATCAAGTTTACATTTTGGTAATACGGTTCACGAATCGATCTGTTAGTCAGACGAAGTACGTACATAGCGGATTTCCACCCTTTAGTATCAATAGTAACCGCTTCAGATTCATTAAGACATATTGTCTTTATCTGTTTTCCGCGAAGATCAAAAACATTGACAATTGATATGCCGCTTAAGGAAACGCTGATAGATAGAGCATTTTTTGTCTGTTTTAAAGAAAGTAATGAACGTGTCAGGGGTTTCACATCAGTATCAATTGAAGTATAAGATTTAATGGCTCTGTAAACTATATGCGCGATAGTATCTGCTCCTGCGGCATCCGGATGTACTCCGTCAACGCTGAAATATTGAGGAAATTCAAGGAGCGGTGTATAACAATCAATAACATCAAGACCACGTTCGGCAGCGATCTGATTTATAATTGGAATCTCTTTTTTAATCAGGCTGTCGCGTATTCCCCATGATGCTCCAATAGGATTGTCAAAAACCGGTACCGGCAGAACAACAAATATTCTGGGCTTTGATGCCATTGAGGCTAATGTATCTACCAACGCCAGGTAATCTGTACTGAATTCACTGTTATACTTGTCCCAATTCTGGGGTTTGGTATCATTGGTGCCAAGTTTTAAAATTACTATATCAGGTTGAAAAGCAAAGGCTTGTGGCAGCCTGCCGTTTTTCCAGTAGGGGTTATCGCCTTTTTTAAGAACTGTCAGGCTGTTTACACCATCATTTTGAACGGAATAGGTTGATCCAAGCAATTTTTGTAAAATAGCCGGATAACTCATTGTATACGGAGAACTTAGTCCATACCCATAAGTTATGCTGTTGCCGATACAATCAACTTTAATCTGTGCACCCGTATTCATTATCATAAAAATAATAGCTGCAGTAATGATCTTCAGTTTCATAATTATTCCTGTATTAATGTTTAAGCAATTTATGTAAATTATAACATTATTGATAATAAGCAATATAATGAAATAGCGTGTTTAAATGATAAAAATTGGAAAAGCAATTCTCACTTATTTGACAGACTGGAAAAACATCCTGGCACACTCGGTACTTGGTACAATGAGCCTTGCAGTGATGCTATTTCTTCCGGTATCAATATTTATGAGAATCGGTCTTGTTGTTCTTGTGGTTATATTCAATGTTTTCAGAATGAAACGAAAGAAGGACAGTGTAAAAAAAGTATAGTTTCAGCTGCATCGTTATTGTTGACAACTGAAACTATGCTTCAGGCTATTACTCAGTTGCGGGCGGCAATACAATTGCTGATTTAATTATTACAGGTTTTGATGGAACATCTGAAGTCATATTAACAGTAGTTGTAGGAACTTTTGCAATGGAATCCACAACATTCATCCCCTGAACTACCCTGCCGAATACACAATAGCCCCAGCCTGCATTTGTTTTGCTTTTAAAGTCAAGGGCAGGATTATCTTTAAGGTTTATATAAAACTGTGATGCAGCAGACTGCGGATTTGGTCTGCGGGCCATTGCGATTGTGCGGCGGACATTTTTTAAACCATTGTCAGCTTCATTCTCAATAGATGGTCTGGTCTGTTTTTCACTCATATCAGTAGTCATTCCTCCACCCTGAATCATGAAACTATTAATTACCCTGTGAAAAATCGTACCGTCATAAAATTTACTGTTAACATACTCTAAAAAGTTTGCTACAGTTTTCGGAGCAGCTGCAGAATCAAGCCGTACAACGATATCACCATAATTTGTTACGAGTTTTACCTCAGGGTTTGAGGCAAATGCGGCAAAACCAAGTGCTGCTATGGAGAGTAAAAATTTAAAAGATCTTTTCATGAACAGTTCCTTTTTTATTGATGTTTTCTGCAATTATAAATATTCTCTGATATTCATACTGTAACCAAAATATTTCATTGATTTGGAACTAAGCAACTATTGCATATATAATTAATTGTCAGATTTTGTTTCACGTTGAGAATAATGAAAATATGTTTTTCGGTGAGTAATATCTGTAAAGTTGTATTATTGATTAATATGAATTACTTTTAATAAAGATGTTTTATCATCAGACATTTTCAAAAATGAAGCTGCCTGGTATAAATGAAATCTGCGATACTTGACAATATAGAACATGGAGAAATATGAGAAGGATTATATTTGTTTTGAGCATAGTTTTTTATACTTTTGCAGAAAACACAAGTTCAATGAATCTTGATATCGATACAACTCAGATTCGTGAAGCAATGGAATTAAACGATCAGTTTCAAAATCGGATTTACAAAGGATACAAAACACATAAAGCGCTTGCCTTTACAACAGGTTGTCTGCTTTTACTTAGTGACGCAGTAGGTGCGTATCATTTTTTTTCAATGCAAAACCAGGGGCATGACTACAGGGATGAGATCGGGTTTTCTGAAGACAGCGGGGATAAGGGTGTTCAATCAAACGAGATCCGGACTGTATGGCAAAGTAATTCATCACAGACAGAGAGGGTTCTTCACGGTTCATTGATTACCCTGAGTACAATCTGTTATGCTGCAACAGCGACAATTGAATTGACATTACCAAGAATGAATAACGATTCATCGCGTTTCAGTCAGCCTAATATTCACAGGTCACTTTTTTATTGCCATGCGGCGCTGATGATCGCAAATATCGGACTGGGGTTTGCGGAATCTTACGCATTAAGTAAAGGGGATCACAATCTTGTACAGGGGCTTGGCATTACGCATATTGTTGTTGGTATTGCGGCTCCGGTAATAATGTTCGGTTCCGGATTGGCATTTAAGTTTTAAAGCAGCACTTTATTTTCAGAATAAAAGTTCAGTTTGATTATCCAGACTTCATCCGGTTTGCAAGTAAAAGTTGACAACAGCTATTTTAATTCAAGTGGTGTTTTAATAATTACTGCAGCTGCGTTGATTTGTTTTTTCATGCGTCTGCCTGCAATAGAGAAATTTTGCGATGAAATATTATCAATGTGGGCATCTGGCAAGGTGATAAATGTCTGCGGTAATTGGTGTTTGTAAACCCGCAATATGGAATGAGCATCAGGATGTGCAGCCGCGGTATTGCGGACATAATAATAAAGTTTACATGGTACACTGTCTGCCTCCTCGCTGACTGTAAAGTATGCATCAGCATTACGGCTCCAGCAGAGTGCCTCACCCTGTTTTTCCATAATGTAGGGAATCTTTGTTTTTGATGAACGCCGAAGCGCATCAATAACACTTTCGCCCGGATTGCGTTTCCAGTAGGTGATGCGGAAATATTCCTTGACAAGAATTTCGTCGCCGGAATTTGAAATATCAGCTGCAGTAACCATGCTGTATGGAATCGAATCGAGATATTCAAGTGTGTCAACTTCTTTGAGCGGCTGCGGATATGGTGCACGGTATATTCGGGATATCCCCTTTTCTTTTGAGAGAATATAGTAATCTTTAGTCAGCGGATCGATCATCATCGCCTCGGCATCATGAATCCCATCAGGATAAACAAAATCCAGTTTGTCAAACGAGGAAATCGTATCAACCCTGTCTTTATCTCTGATCTGCGCCAATGGCTCAATGAACCGGTAAATTGTTTTTACAACCCACTGTGTATCGTTATCACCAATATCTCCTATGTAAAGATAGCTTTTGTCAGAATCGGGACCGGGACCGCTTGCCATATCTTCCCAGTTCCGCTGCCATTTACTTTTGAGGTAATACGCGGCAATCTGTTTTCCATGTGTATCAAGCGCATAGAATCTGTTGTTGTCACTGTGACCATTGCAAACCCAGACAACACTGTCCTTGAGTTTACTTGATGCCATTGCTGATGCATCGACAAGTGCATCGACATCAACAAGACCGGAATCTATGCATTTTGCAAATTGACCAAATGCAGGAAATATGGCAATAAGAGCAGAGGTAAATACTTTGGTGATGAAGTTCATAGTATTTCTCCCGGGGGGAATGTGTTCCTTATTTAATATAGGATAATTTTCCTCTCTTTGTTCATTAATATCAAACGTTTTGCTTTCATTGCTGTAGAATAATTATAATTAGATTTAATGAGGATGCGAAAATTTTACAATATGTTACTAAAAGGAGAGCATTATGAAACGAAGCGCAAGTGCCACATGGAACGGTGGATTAAAAGAAGGTAAAGGCAAATTCAGTGTCGCAAGCAATACAATCAAGGATCAGAATTTTAATTTCCGGACCCGTTTCGAAGATTCACCCGGTACAAACCCCGAAGAGCTGATTGCTGCTGCACACGCAAGCTGCTTCAGTATGGCGCTGAGCAATGAGCTTGGAGAACGTGGAATAACACCTGATTCTATAGAAACAACTTGTGCAATCACTATGGAAAACTTTACATTGACAAAAAGTGAGCTTGATACAACAGTAAGAGCCTGCGGCGCGGACAAGGCAAAAGTCGAAGAGGCCGCAGCGGCTGCAAAAGCAGGGTGTCCGATCTCAAAAGTATTGAATCTCAAGATCGAACTGAAGCTGAGTGTTGCAGTATGATATTCCTGCTATAGGAGATTATATGAGTAATAATCATGTAAGTTTACATTAAACAATACAGGAAACTTTATTTGGAAATATCACTTAACAAGTAAATACAAAAGGCCCGGTTCATTTCCGGTTGAATCTGCTCAAGTGTGCCTGCGTCAGTACCTGATGTTTTTATTGATGAAGCGAGCAAGAATTGATTAATAGCGGGAGTTTTAAGAAAAAAAGAGAAACAACTTGTATGTAATAATCGTACAGTTGTATGTTATTAGCATACAAAAGAGATGGCATGAATTTTTTATCTGAAATACTTTCGTCACGAGTTCGAGCTGAATTCTTTCGAATCTTTTTTGGTATCTATTCCAATGAGTACCATCTTAGGGAAATAGAACGAAAATCAGGGTTTGCAATAGGTACAGTACGACAAGAGGCTAAAAAACTTGAGTTAATTACAAAAAGAGCAGATGGCAACCGGACATATTATAAAGCTAACAGGAATCACCCTCTATTTCTTACATTACATAATTTAGTCCTTCAAAATTATAAAATTCCGCTGTCGGTTACTATCTGATAAGACAAATCTCCTGAGAGCCAGGGATTTCAGATATTTTCTCCATATTTCATTACCAACTTGATCATCCCGAAACAAACACTAACCATCCCGTAAATCGTATCATGTTTCCCGATACCAGCACTGACCTTCCCAAAAGCTGCACCAGTTTTCCCGCAGTTTGCAATTACTTTCCCGCAATTAATTTCAGTGTTCCCGATAGTTGTTTTGAGCTTCCCGAGGTTGAAAAAGGGTAGATTTGTCTATTTTTATGGCTTTTCATTACCTGATACTGCAGTAGCGGATTCTGCGTACTTTGTCTTTGTAAAAAACAATTCTTCCAAATCTGCAGATGTATTGAATAAGCTCATAAAGCTCTGCGATCTGCGTGTCACGGGATTTCCTCAGTTCCTGAATTGAATCGCTGCGTTTAATAATCAGGCTGGTAATAGTTTCAGAGAGCTTCTGTGAGTATCTGAGAACCTGATCTTCAAGGGGGAAATTAAACTTTACTTTCTCAAGAGGTTCATGATTATCCCGGATAAAAACGCCAAGAGTGTAAAGATCCTGCACAAGCCCACCTTCTGTTCTGTCGCAGGAGAAGCGGGGCAGTTTCAATTCATCGTGAGTCAAAATCTGCGCAAGTTGAAGCTGCCTTATGACTGATCTTCTGAGCGCAACGCATTTGTCAATCAGATCTTTTTTCCTTTTTGTCTGAGTTACACAATCCCTATGTTCAATTGTATACTGGGCAGCCTGGTGCGCGCAGAGCTGTATCATCTCCTGGACTTTTACAACTTTATCCCATTCAAGGCCTGCACTCTCAAGTGCTTTGCGGTCATCATTGCAGATATAAACAATATCATTTGCCCGCTGAACAATTGCTGGAATGGAAATTTTAGGCATAATCCTGCTGGTTGCCATATTAATCTTTCAGGGTCTATAGAAAATATCATCTATTAAATAATTCTACTTTTTCAGAATAACACACCGATCGTTGAGCGGAGCCGAAACGATCGCTATTTCGCGAATTTTCACTTGCTCATTTCGACTCTGCTCAATGAGCTTACTAAGGTTATTTTCAGTATTCTGACAAAGTAGAAATAATCAGCTGTTTTTTTTCAGGTATCTATACAGTTTGCAAATCGCAATCCGTATCACCGCAAATCAATTCTTCGGGTTGATAAAAGGATGTCTGCGATAAAAATATATCTATTTACGGTAATATCACACAATGGAAATGTTAAAAAAATTGATAATCCGGCCCTGTATTGCTGCAGGCAGAAAACGAATTAAATTATTTTCAGAGCAGAATATTTATTATTTGCATTTAGTAAAATCAGATTATTATATTTTTTTAACAGCGACTTCGCACCGGTCAATAAGTAAACATCCTGTGATTCTGAAATCAAACCGCGCGATGCTATTGTTTCGATCCTTTATTGTTTTATAAAATAACAGTCTTTAAAATACAAAACGGTAAAGAGCATTCACTCTTCTGCCACAATTTCATCAACATGTTTCACAGGAGTTTATTATGGGTACAAGCAAAGATGATTACATCGCAATGAAAGATGTAATTGACGCAGTAAAATCAGACGCGATTCTGAGTATCGGAGTGCCGCACAAGCACTACATTCAGCAGGTTCAGAAGGTTGAAGGGTATTTCAACAAATTCAGAAGCGTGCTTGAAACCGGCGGAATGGATTTCGGTTCTGTAAAAACCGCTTTTCAGCTTGCGAATTCCTGCAGGGAGCTTTATTCCATGATGTACATGTCGGTAAATGATGTAACAACAAGGTGGAATGCAGCCGTGGAAGAGGCGGAGCTTCTCATGTACGACATAAGGGAAGCGCTGAGCTACTCTTTCAGAAAAAACCCGGAACTTCTTGCAAAGCTTGCACTTATCCGGATTGGTTCATCGAATGTCGGTATGATTCAGGATCTTAATGATCTCGCGACACTGGGCCGCAATAATCCGGATCTGATAAATAAAACGGGATACGCAATGTCAAATATCGAACGCGCAGCGGAACTTTCCGTACTTATGGCAGATCTTTACGCACAGGTAACCATAAACAGAAGCAGCGATCTTCCACAAATGACACTCACACGCGACAAGGCCTTTACACTGCTGAAAAATTCCATTGATGAACTTTGCCTTCAGGCAAGATTCATTTTCCGCAGTGAAAAAGAAAAGGCGGAGCTTTTTACAATAGATATGCCGCGCAAAAAAACAGCGAAAAAAGCCACCGAAACTATTACGCCGACTGCGACTGTCTGATAATAATATCTGCATTTAAAACAGCAACCGCGGGGGCAATTCATGAATTGCCCCTGCGGTAATTTAATTCTGCGTTACTCGTATTTTTACAATATAAGACTTGAATAATTTACTTCTACACAAACAGTTTTAATGTTCAGATTGAATAGAAATATTACAGAATATTATGGATGATATTGACAGGAGCAAAACGGGGGATATAGTTTTATGATTGGCGGTGAAGAATTGTCTGAACACGATTACTGGGATTACGGGATGGACAGGATTGATTGGATCTTGTGTGGTTTTTTGAGATTGGGTGATGACAGGGAGTAGAATGGGTAATGGTGTTTTTTTTGTTTGGGATTGATGGGGTTTTTGGTGCGATATATGCAATTACTTTGGGATTGAGACCGTTATAGGCAATATAATTTGCATCATGATTAATTGACGGTGAATGAAATTGAAAAATTGCAATCAAATAAGACATAAAAAGTTAGACATTTAATTATTCGAATCTCAGGACACAAGGAAAGCAAATGGAAGAACAGAAACGTATTACACCTCAGATAAGTTTTGAGCACGTACTCGCTGAACTCTCAGTAAATCGTCAAAATCCATGTGAAATTATAAGGGAACTGATATCTAATTCTTACGATGCATCAGCAGAAGCCATAAATATAATACCACTTGTTGATGATAATAATGGAATAATATATTTCGATAGTGGCAAAGGTCTTAATCAAAAAGTCAAATCTAATGACATCACACCATACGAAGCGTTTTTTTCAATTGGTAAGTCAACGAAACAACCAGGAGAAGGAATCGGTTATAAATGTCAAGGGAGTAAATTATGTTTTGCTTCATCACGATTTGCTTTGATAACAAAAACAAAAGATGATTTGAATTGGTGGTTTAAACTTATTGAAAACCCCAAACACGTGATAACACAAAATTATGATATAACCCCAGAAACTTGTGAAAACCCATGGGTTAAATTACGAGAATTATTTTCTACACCAACAGCACTAACTTCGGATGCCCTTAACTATCTAAATGAATCTTTTTTTAAGGAAAAATTTGAACAGGGTACATTGATAGTATTAATTGGTTTACAAGTAGAAAACTTCAGAGAATATTTTAGTCCCCAGAGTAAAACATTATTTCAGAAATCATATCTGTATAATTATATTCGGTTTTTCACAAAACATGGTGATATTCGGATCACATCACATCAACATGGTTTTAGAAACGACCATATACTCCAAATGCAAAATACAAAAGGTATTAATAATAGAATGACCCTTTCAGTTTTATGCGAAAAAGAATTTTTACATATTCCTCTTGGTTATCCTTATCTTTCTATTACCGAACACCACAGTCAAATTGCAAGCCCATTAAATGTTTCTCGGCTTAGGGACGGTAGGTTTTGCGATCGTTATGCAAAAGTAATTGCTCTTCATGGTGTTAATTACACATTTACAATTGCAATTGATGGTAATAGGCGTGCATTGGATGGATACCCGGAACTTGACCGTAGAGGCAAAAAGGTTTCAGGAATTCGGTTAACTGACCAACGAGGTACATTTATTTCTGCGCAGGGGATCAAGATCTGCGCATTCAATGAATTGTTTGACAATCCGGAACTTGCGAATTTTGCTATTTTGCAAGAAGCGGATGCTATTTCACACTTTGTTTTATTTATAGATGGCCCTTTTAAGCTGGTCACTAATAGGAACTCATTAAGTAATGAATCGATTAAAGAACTGAGTGATCGAATTTTGTTAAATGGAATATCCACTTTTTTAAACGACTTCCGTGAATCATCAACAACATTTAGAGAACTTTGCCAAAGACTAAGTAGAGAAAGAGCTGATGACAGGCGTGAATCACAAGTAGAATATCTTAAAAAAAGTAAGGAAGGAATCTCTATTCGTGAAAGGTTTATACTTAAGGGTATAGACTTACTCAATAATAAATGGTTTGTATCACCAGAACTAGGAGAGGAACATTGGGTAGGTGCTTTATATGCAATGCTCGAGAACTTTGTACCAAAAGATAATGTATACCAAACCTATTGGCTTAGACCGCTTACCTTTGCTTCTCTTGGAATCGACAGCATATGTCAAAAGTATGGGAGTAATAGTCTAGATCCTAAAAATCTTATCGCATTGGAATACAAATATCATTTCTGCCCACAAGATGTCTTTAATCACCCTTTAAATATAACGGATTATATTGTTTGTTGGACTTCCGACCAAGCTATAACAGAATTGGTGGTTTCAGATGATTACGATTGTTTTGGTACAATTACTCCTATTGATAATGTTCCAATTGAAATTGCATATAAAATAAACGATATTCAAAGTAAAACTGGTGATATTTATAACAAGTCAACGTATGTAATTGTCTTAAGAAAATTAATTGAAAAAACATTTGATTCAAATTTTATTAAACCACCGTCACAAATAGAACAAAAACGTAAGTCTTATCAGGGTGCTTGAGAGAAAAAGACCACCGCCTAAGAGTTTATTGAAAATGATGCAAATTATATAGCCACAAGAGAGCAGCCAGTAATGCATCTATAAAGCTTCACTTTGTTACGCATTACATCTGCACTACTGGTGGATGCGCCAACCCGGTGTTTGCAATATATAAACCACAATGAAATAATAGTCAGCTGCGGTAAGACAGAACAGGAAGGTATAAAATTGATAAAGACTGCCCCTGTTCAAGACAAAGCTGTAAGTGTAAAGAAGTAGTATAAAAGAAAGAATAATTCAATATCTTTATAAGCATGGATATTGTGCTTAAAAGGCGCTTTCATGCAAAATAAAAAGAGGCAATTCTATCAAACATGTGTAAAATAGCCCTTATTAGCGATTTGCATTTTGGAAAATTTTCAATAACTCCAGAATTTGCAGTTAAAGGCGATTCCATTCTTGATGAAACAAATGGTGGAATATCACTCCCACAAAGTCTTGCAAATCTCTTTTTACAGGAGACTGTTGATTACTTACTTATTGCTGGAGACCTAAGTTCGACTGGTAGCCCACACGAATTCTTGCTATGTCAGGAGCAAATCCATAGAATCGCAGAATTGGCAAAAATTGATAGAGCAAATGTTTTATGGGGTCTTGGAAATCATGATATAGATTATAAAATAACAGACATTTATAGTAGTGTTGCTCCAGAAATAAAAATAGATATGTCCCATTCAGAAATGGGTCACTATTACCAATTGATCGCAGCAAATGCTCCAAAACATTGTCTATCAAGTGTTACAATCCCTGAGATTCCAGGTGTTGTTCCATTTTCAGGAATTACAGTTCGTAACGAAATGGTCTTTTTTATACTCAATTCAGGCTTATGTTCTGCCCGTGATCAAACAGTGAAGCATGGTAAATTAACTGCATCCCAAATGGATTGGTTTAGTGCAATGGCAAAGAAATATAAAGATGATTCACGCTGGAAAGTGGTACTTTTACATCACCATCCTTCTAATTACCCATTCCCTTCAGCTGGATTAGATATTTCAACCTTAGAAGAAGGGAGCTCTTTTATAGATGTTTGTGGAGAAAATGGTATTAATATTGTTAGTCATGGGCACCGGCACCATCCTAAAGCATTTACCGAATTCCGTTCAGGTTGGGCTAACCCTATTACATTCATTTGCGCTGGAAGTACTTCTGTTAATTCGCAACATCGGGAACATGGTCGTATACCCAATTGTGCTCATATAATAAAAATAAACAAAAGCAATCGTGATATATATCTTTACAACTACCAGTTTGACCATACAGAAGGGTGGGTTCCAAATAAATCGAATTGCCGTGAAACACCACTTGACGCAGTGATGTTTCTTGGCTCACTGTTTACACCATCAGATGCAAATGAAGCATTTGCATTGTTGGTCAATCATGATATAGAGCAACAACAATTACCTCCATGGCAAGAACTACCGTCCCAATTAAGATCATTAACATTAAAAAAGCTTAACTCGATAATTAGGACTACCCTCTCTTCGTCGCATAGTGTTTACGGTTATTACCCAGACCAAGTTTTAATCTCAAGGATTTCCAAATGAGCAAAATAGCGGATTGTATTAAAGATTTCATGGGTGAAAACCCATTTAAGGATAGTGCTGCAAAAAATTTTTCTGACTCAAAAGTAGTTTCAGAATTTTTCCCCACAACAACCTTTTGGTCTTTATTTAACGAACAACACGAAGTATTGATTGGAACAAGGGGTAGTGGAAAAACAATTTTACTAAAGATGATGCGCTACTCTATGTTAAAAAATATTAAAGACCGCCTCGCACAGGAAATTGTCGAATCAAAAGCAATGATTGCACTTTATGTACCTATGAATTTAGAATTCCTTGGTGAATTTAATTATCAAAATATTTCTGATAAAGCTAAAATTGAATTTTTCCAGTTTGCATTTAATTGCTTATTAGCGGAATCATTTCTCACTGAAATCATGGCGATGATTGAGGACCAAGAAGAGATAAGTGTTCGCGCAAAAATGACTTATCAGATAGCAAAAAACATTTCCTCACTTTGGTTTCAAAATTCAAATATGGAAGATTATACAGACATTCCATCATTGATTAATGGTATTAAAAAAATTTACTATAGTCGAAGAGTTGTCGATAGTCTTGATGATGTTGCACCCGTATTCACACGCACAATTGGAACACCTGTTCAAGCAGTAGAACATATCGTTGTTCAAACGTTTGCATTAGCATCAAACCCAACATGGATAATTTGTATCGACGAAGCTGAGTTTCTATCACCTTGTTTTCAACGCTGCCTTAACACCCTTTTTCGGGGAGATTCTAAACGAATAGTTGTTAAAGTCGCAACATTACCATTCATGCATTGTACAAAGGAAACCCTTGTAGACGGTGTTTTTGCTGAAGCAGATGGAAATGATTTTAGTTATAGATTTATTGACATGAAATATGATTCTACTGATTTTACACAAGTTACGAATAGCTTATTTACAAGTAGAATGAAAAAACACTTTCAATTTGAAAATGATATAATACCGATAGAAGATTTTTTAGGTCAAGTTGGTACTGATGACCATGTTGATTATTTTAGGGCGGAATTCGGAGAAGAGTATGACCAGAGCAAAATCGAAGCTGAAATTCTAAATGAGTTATCGGAGCGAAGACAGGCTACTGCACGCTCAAGAGATGTACATGACAATTCTTATAAAAAAGAGATTTATGATAAATTCTCGACAATTTTTTATTACCGTAAGATGTATAAACGTTCATGCGAAGGCCACAAAATACCAGCATGGTTTGCAGGTGCACGAATGGTTAGGCGAATTGCTCAAGGCAATCCCCGTCGATTTATACAAATTATGAATTTGCTCTTTGACCGGGCAAGAAAAGGTTCTCTCAGATCTAAAGCTCAGCATGAGGAAGTTTTACGATATTCAAAATTGAATTGTGATGCAACACAAGGGTTACCAACGCATGGCCCAGAAGCTCACATGCATCTGGAAGCTATCGGGCAATGGCTGCACCAGCGCGTCCACGACACGCAATTAATGGATACTGGTAATACATTCGTTCTGGATTATTCTGACTATGAAAATAGTCGCAGTAATGAATGGATTAAAACAGCTGTTGCTTATCTACGCTTAACAGTTGATGATACATCTTTACTTAATGGCCTAAACAAAGAGACTACTTATACATTTGCAAACACATATTGTGCAAAATATTGGTTACCAATGCGAACTGGAGGTAGCCCTAAATTAAAAACAAGTGATACAGGCAAATACACATACAAGTTAAACC
>Ga0209800_10000593_pt1 | contig 52982 bp, 43 predicted proteins | sample Higcelweek8metaG_FD_187174 | JGI IMG/M metagenome (GOLD analysis project Ga0209800, IMG submission 187174) | Freshwater pond sediment microbial communities from the University of Edinburgh, under environmental carbon perturbations - High... | ecosystem: Environmental > Aquatic > Freshwater >...
CATCATATCTGCCATATCCACTTTCCCTATTTGACCTTATGATGTACTTATCCTTCGGAAGGCTAATAAGCATTCCCAATACAAATGCATGATATGTCTTTTCACTTTCTCCCGCTGTATCAAAATAGCTGAAGGCAGATACACAATAATTAGAGAAAATTTTATTAAAAACTTTAAAATCTCCATTTAAAAGACTCTTTAGCATAACATCATATTCATCTTCTCGAATCGTTTCTCTAAACCATGACGTAATCATAGTTTCAAACAAATACATTACTTCAGTATTTGGAATCTTCAGTGAATAAAATATTCTATTGCTCCCAGGATTTTTTACCTGTTCAACTGGCTTCAAATATCCTGAAAACATCAGAAAATTCCATACAGAGTTACTGGATCTTTCTATTTCTGTCATTACGATGCTTGAGTCAATTTCCTTTATTATCTCCTCACCGTTCATAAGCAATTCCATATCTTCTTTGATGCTTGAACTACCTCTTTTTATAAAGTCCTTCACGATGTCATTAGATGCTGTGTTGATCCAAAATGGATGTCCTTCTTCTTTATCACTATTTATGTAATTAAGCACCGACCAGGGATTGTATATTGTTGTTTTACCAAACATATACCCATTATACCATTTCTTGACTATATCTAACTTATCTTCCTTTCCATAATAATCAAGAATCTCCTTTACCTCTGACTCTTCCAAGCCAAACCAACGAGAATATGGAGTATCAATTATTGTAGCCACCTGTAAATTATTTAACCCACTAAAAATCCCTTCTTTTGAAAGCCTTAAGATCCCAGTCATTACGCCCTTTTGAAGATGTATATTATCCTTTAGTCCTTCACTTAAAAAATTCCTCATAAAGCCTATGATTTTATCATAAAATCCATTGCTATAACCGCTTTGCATTGGTACATCGTATTCATCTATTAAAAGAATCACTTTTTTTCCATAATGCTCATATAGGCATCTCATCAAAAGCTTTAAAACTGATTCATATTCCACATCATTCTCAGCGCCTTCATACAATCTTTTTAACTCTTGTTTATATCTCTGACTAACCTCATTACTTTCAAGAATATACTTAAAATCCTCTATCAAATCTAAAATAGCCTTCTTTATTTTGGTCAAACAATCCTCATACGAATTCGCCTTCGTATCTTTAAGTGTCAGGGAAACAACAGGATATGCACCTTTATATTTCCTATAATCTTCATCTTTCCAAATTGCAAGATTTTCAAAGAGATTTCCCTCTTCATATACATCAAAAAAGTACTTAATCATACTTAGATTCAAAGTCTTTCCAAAGCGGCGAGGACGCGGCATAAGTATAACCTTTGAGCCATCATCAATTTTTAAAATCACTTACTCCGATTGGTAGCTTTTTTAACATCTAAATATTCTCCTCTATTTTTTCTTATATAAAATACTCCCTTAATTTTTCAACTCTTGTCTTTTTTATAACAGCTTCAATTCTTACCCCATCTTCAACATAATCCTGGGAAAGAACATTTCCATTTTCGTATATGTATGGCAATATCCAACCTTCACTATATGGAGCAACCAATTTGATCTTTAGTTCCCCTTCAGAAAGCATATTTGAAATTTCTTCAACAAGATCTTCTAGACCCTCGCCAGTAACGGCCGATACTTCAAAGCTCTTGCACGAATTCTCACTGATATGAATCGAATCCCTCACTTGTATCCTGTCTATCTTGTTCATAATTAGAATCATCGGTTTATCTAGTGCTCCAAGGCTTTCCAATATTCCTCTTACAACATTCAGTTGTTCTTCTGATTCTTCACTTGAAATATCTATAACATGTGCAAGTATATCAGCAAAAACAACCTCCTCAAGTGTTGATTTAAAGGCCTCAACAAGATCATGCGGTAGCTTTCTGATAAATCCAACCGTGTCAACCAATAGTGCTTCGCGACCTCCATTAAGATAAAGCTTTCTAGTAGTTGGATCTAGCGTTGCAAACAGCTTGTTTTCTGCAAAAACATCAGTTTTACAAAGTGTATTCATCAGTGTAGACTTCCCAACGTTTGTATACCCTACTAATGCGATAGTTGGAATTACATTCTTCTTTCTTGCATCTCTAGTCCTTGCTCTTCTGATGCTTAACTGCGCAAGCTCACTCTCAAGAAAGGTTATCCGCCTTCTTATATGTCTCCTGTCCACTTCTAATTTCTTTTCACCAGGTCCTCTGGTTCCAATCCCGCCTCCAAGACGTGATAACTGCCCACCAAGTCCCATTAGCCTTGGCAATCTATACTTCATCTGGGCTAGCTCAACTTGAAGCTTACCCTCTTTTGAACGTGCTCTCTGTGCGAATATATCAAGAATTAAGGTCGTCCTGTCAATTACTTTAGCTCCCGTCATTTCTTCAATATTTCTCACCTGTGCACCTGAAAGCTCAACATCAAAAATCAATGTATCAATATCAGCCGCCTGACATAACAGACCAATTTCTTCAATCTTACCTCGTCCAATATAAAATGCAGGGTCCTTTGTAGGCTTCTTTTGTAGTATTTTTTCTACTACTAAAGCTCCTGAAGAGATAGCAAGTTCCTCAAGCTCATCTAATGAACGTTCCCCCTCGCTTTTTCCATTTATCAACCGCCCTGATAAAGTCTCAAGTCCAACGAGAATAGATCTTTCAGCTGAGTTTTTATTTTTATAAAACGCATCTCCACCACTTTTATCTCTCTCAAGAATAAGCTTGAACAGCATATCAAAGTCATCGTTATCATCCTGATAAGGTCCAAAAACATCTGATTTATTAAACTCCCCATCCTCATCCCTGTATAGAAGTGCTACATACGCCTCAGAAAGCGCGCCAAATTTTTGTACAAATTCTTCGTCAGATTTTACTGTTTCCCGAACCCCAAGAGCGATCATAGCATCAAGTCGAAGATTTATTAAAGAACTTATATCAACTGATGAAAGCCTTCCATTTCCATTAGGATGAGTATGAATACATCTTATGCCTGAAAGCCGCATTTTACTTTTTCTGCCTTCAAACTCAGGCAAAGATACCGTGTTGTTGTCTCCAACGCAAACGTCAACAACCGTTCCCTTTCTATCGATATAAACTGCTATTTCTCGGTTAATTCTATATGTCAAATCCGTCATTTTTTCAATCAGCACAGCGGGAACAAGATCTCCGCTTGAAAACTCAAGATCGTATATACTATCAATTTCTTTTAATATCGAATCCTTTATAGAACCTATATTTCCACTAACGTTAATAAAACTCACCTCTCTATTCTTCTAATTATTCTTCTAATTATTTTTCTTATATTCTACCACTAATATATAACAATTATTAATAAATGGCAAAATAAATTATTCCATTTAAAAAGCAGCAATTCTTAATTGCTGCCCTCAATAAGAGAAATCTGTTTATTTTTTAATCTATCAATATATCTTCTCATTACATTTTGTTGACCATACTCCATGAATTTTATCTTTAATCCATAATCATATGCATATTCATTATTAATTTTCCATACAACATTTGCAGTAAGAGTTACTGTCTCATCATCAAGATAAAGCTTAATATCTAGATCCTTATTTTCTTCAATAGGTTTCTTTGTACACATCATCAACCCATCAAAACTTATATTTTTTATTACTGCTACAAACTGTTCCTTGCTTTCTCTTTCTAAAACGCCTGCATAAATTGAGACTGGAAATCGCTCAAATGCTCTTTTATTTATCACATATTCTTCGTTTTCAACCGCAAGCTTGAAAAGTCTTCTATCTATATTAATTTCGGTAATATGGCAACTTGTATTATAAATCTCATCATTTCTCTTAAAAGCTATTGCTAGAGTATCTCCTTCGAAAAGAAGCGCCTTCGAACAATCTTTGGTAAGTTTTACTGTTACAACTTGCCCCCCATTTTCATAGTCATTTACGTCAATCACCTGACTTATGAAGGTTATTGAAGAATGATGACTTATAGATAAAATGTCTCCAGATTTTATAAACATTTTTATCGCCCCTTTATAACCATGTGTTATTTTTATCGACAAAAAGAGTAAATAAGATTAACTATTTTTATCACTTGACACAGAACACTTGTTCCTGCAATAATAAAAGTGTTGCAATATTTCTTTTGATTAACTAAAATCAATATGTAAGCCAATAGTCTTTAGTGTAAAGGATGGTTGTTGATGAGTAAGAATAAATCCTCAAAGTATGATAATGAAAGTATATCATCTTTAAAAGGTGCAGATAGAGTTAGACTTCGTCCTGGAGTTATATTTGGTTCTGATGGTATTGAGGGCTGCGAGCACTCAGTATTTGAGATACTTTCCAACTCAATAGATGAGGCAAAGGAAGGCTTTGGAAGCACTATTGAAGTAACTCGATTTAAAGATAAGTCTATCATGATAAAAGACTATGGTCGCGGTATTCCTCTTGATTTCAATCCTAAGGAAGACCGCTACAACTGGGAGCTTGTTTTCTGTGAGCTCTATGCTGGTGGGAAATATAAAAACAATTCTGGTGAAAACTATGAGTTTAGCCTTGGACTTAATGGATTAGGAAGCTGTGCAACCCAGTACAGCTCTGAGTATATGGATGTTACGGTTTTCAGAGACGGATATAAGTATGATCTCCACTTTGAAAAAGGCGAGAACATCGGAGGACTGAAAAAAGAAAGTTCCAACTATGAACATACAGGTACAATAATAAAATGGAAGCCTGATCTCCATGTATTTACTGATATTGCAATTCCACTTGAGTACTATATGGAGATTTTAAAAAAGCAGGCTGTTGTTAACTCTGGTATAGTTTTTAAGCTATATGATGAAGAGTCGGATGAGAATTTCGAGTACTGCTATCATAACGGAATAGTTGACTATATTAAAGAAATTGTCATAGATAAGAGCTTTACAGATATTCAATTTTACGAAACATCTACAAAAGGTCGTGACAGAGAAGACAAACCTGAGTATAAGGTTAAAATACAAATTGCATTCTGTTTTATAAACGGAGTCAATCTTATAGAGTATTATCACAATTCAAGCTTTCTTGAGCATGGAGGTGCACCTGATAAGGCTGTAAAGGCAGCTTTGATGTATGAGATCGACAAATGCATGAGGTCAAGGGGCAAATATACTAAGGATGAGGCAAAGATTACCTTCGCAGACATTCAAGACAGTTTGGTACTGGTAACGAATTCATTTTCAACAGTCACAAGCTATGAAAACCAGACAAAAAAGTCAATTACAAACAAATTCATTCAGGAAGCGATGACTGATTTCCTTAAGCAACAGCTCGAAATATACTTTATTGAAAACAAGCTAGAAAGCGAAAAGATTATAGAGCAGGTACTAGTCAATAAAAGAAGCAGGGAAACAGCTGAAAAAACAAGGATAAACATAAAGAAAAAGCTCTCTGGCTCTTTAGACATATCTAATAGAGTCAAAAAATTCGTGGACTGCCGTACCAAGGACCTAAATGTAAGAGAGGTTTATATCGTTGAGGGAGACTCCGCATTAGGAGCATGTAAACTTGGAAGAGATGCTGGGTTCCAAGCGATTATGCCTGTTAGGGGAAAAATATTAAACTGTCTTAAAGCTGATTATGACCATATTTTTAAAAGTGAAATAATCGTTGATCTTTTAAAAGTATTAGGGTGCGGCGTTGAAATTAAATCCAAGCACAATAACGAACTCAGCACTTTTGACCTTAACAACCTTCGCTGGAATAAAATAATAATCTGTACTGATGCTGATGTCGACGGCTTTCAAATTCGTACACTTATTTTAGCAATGATCTATAGGCTTGTTCCAACTCTTATTCAAGAAGGAAAGATCTTCATTGCAGAATCACCTTTGTTTGAAATTACAGCAAAAAACAAAACATACTTTGCATATTCAGACAAGGAAAAAAACACAATGGTCGAAAAACTCAATGGTAAGTACTCAATTCAACGCTCAAAGGGACTTGGAGAAAACCAGCCTGATATGATGTGGCAAACTACAATGAACCCTGAAACGAGAAGACTTATCCAGGTAATGCCCGACGATGTGGAGAAGACTGCGCAATACTTTGATCTTTTATTGGGAGATAATCTTCAAGGTAGAAAGAACTTCATCGAAGAGAACGGTTATAAATATTTAGAAATGGTAGATGTCAGTTAAGGAGATTTGATTTATGTCTAATAAAAATAAGATCGAGCAAAAAATAGTAGAAACTCTTGAAAAAAACTATATGCCCTATGCGATGAGTGTTATAGTTTCAAGAGCAATTCCCGAAATTGACGGCTTTAAGCCATCACATAGAAAGCTTCTATACACCATGTATAAAATGGGACTTCTCACTGGTAATAAGACAAAGTCTGCGAACGTTGTTGGTCAGACAATGAAGCTAAACCCACATGGAGACATGGCAATATACGAGACCCTCGTGAGGCTGACTCGCGGAAATGATGCTTTGCTGCTTCCATACATAGATTCAAAGGGAAACTTTGGAAAGCAATACTCCAGAGATATGAAGTTTGCTGCTCCAAGGTATACCGAAGTCAAGCTCGACAAAATCTGTGAAGAAATTTTTAAGGATCTTGATAAAAACACAGTTGATTTTGTTGACAACTATGATGGATCTACGAAAGAGCCAACTTTATTGCCAACCACATATCCCAACCTTCTTGTTAATGCAAATCAGGGTATAGCCGTTGGTATGGCAAGTAATATATGTAGTTTCAATCTAAGAGAGGTTTGCGAAACTACAATTGAGTTTTTAAACAATGAAGACGTTGATATCAAAGAGTACTTAAAAGCACCAGATTTATCATCAGGCGGTCAGCTTATATATGTTGACAAAGATATTACAGACATTTACAACACAGGAAGAGGCGGCTTCAAGCTTAGAGCAAAATATAGATATGACAAGGAAAACAACTGCATCGAAGTATATGAAATACCTTATACAACTACAATAGAATCAATTGTTGACTCGGTTATTGATATTGTTAAGGATGGCAAAATAAAAGATATATCAGACGTCCGTGACGAAACAGATTTACATGGTCTCAGGATCACTCTCGATCTTAAGCGTAATACTGATTATGAAGCTCTTATGAACAAGCTATTTAAGCTTACACCGCTTCAAGATACGTTTAGCTGTAATTTCAACCTCCTTATAAATGGTAAGCCAAAGGTAATGGGTGTAAGGGAAATACTCAAGGAGTGGTCACTCTTTAGAATTGACTGTATCAAAAAACAAACCTTATATGATATAGCCAAAAAGCAAGATAAACTCCATCTATTGCTTGGTTTGAAGAAAATATTACTTGATATAGACAAAGCAATTAAGATAATCCGTGAAACAGAGCAGGAATCACTTGTAATACCCAATTTGATGGACGGCTTTGGTATTGATGAGATACAATCTGATTATATAGCTGAAATAAAGCTTAGAAATCTTAACAAAGAATATATCTTAAACCGTGTCAGTGAAGTCGATGACTTAAGAAAAGAAATTGATGAGCTCAACAGCATTTACGGTGATGAAAAGAAAATTAAGAAAATAATTATAAAGCAGTTGAATGAAATCTCCAAAAAATACGGTCAGGACAGAAGAACCGAAGTAATACATGAGCAGCATATTGAGGAAATTACTCATGAGCATTTTATTGAGGACTATAACCTCAAGTTCTTCCTGACTGATCATAATTACTTAAAGAAAATACCATTAACATCATTAAGATCAAGCCCAGACCATAAAATTAAGGATGATGACTTTATTGTCCAAGAGATTGAAGGACACAACAAATCCGATCTTTTGTTGTTCTCCAACAAGTATACAGTATATAAATTAAAGACATATGAAATTAGTGATTGCAAAGCAAGCAGCTTAGGCGAGTATCTTACCAATATACTTGAGCTTGATGCTGACGAGCGAATCATTTACATTGTTACAACTGATAATTATAAAGGATACATGCTTTTCACCTTTGAAAATGGCAAATCTGCAAAGATTGATTTGAATAGCTATGCTACCAAGACAAACCGTAAAAAGCTTGCAAATGCTTATTCAGAACTATCGCCTCTAATAGATATACGATTTATCGAGGACAGTGTTGATTTGGTTGCTTACAGCAGCATAGATAAGGTTTTAATCTTCAATACAACCTCAATTAATCCCAAAACCACAAGGGATTCACAAGGTGTTCAGGTTCTCCTTTCAAAAAAAGGAAGTACGCTTGTTAAAATTGAAGAAGCAAGCAAGGTTACGTTCACTGATCCAGAATACTACAGGACAAAGAATATTCCAGCAGTTGGCTGCTATTTAAAGGATGAAGATAAAGAGGATATGCAGGTGAAGCTTGATTTGTAGAGGGAAAGATAGAATTCAGTAGTAAATGAGTCAGGAGACTAATCCCCTGACTCATTGTTTATTTTCTCAACTGGTTCTCTTAAGGCTTATGATTTCATTTGCTTCATTTATCGCACCATTTGTATCTTCAAAAAACCTGTCTCGTCCAACTTTATTCACAAAACCAGTCTTTTCAAGGAGCTTCATCGGTTGTTCGTTGAGCTCTGAGTATAAGAGCAAAATATGTTTTTCTCTGCATCTTTTATCAATTCTCTTAAGTGCATCGAGTGCTGTTGCATCCATATGCGGCACATTGTCCATTTTAAAAATTAGAATACTTGTTTCAGTCCGAATCTCATTCATAACATCTAAGAATGTGTTTGCAGCTCCAAAAAACAAAGGTCCATTTATATCATAGAGTAAAATTCTTTTTCCAACATGTTCATCCAAATCATCTTTTCGGGAACCTTTTTCATTTTCTTCAAACTCGTCCATATCAGCCTTTGCAATGGATTTATAATATTCACTGCTAGTAACCTCAGTGCTGTCAGCCATCCTTCTAACAAACAGGAACATGGCAATAACCATTCCAATCTCAATAGCAACTACTAAATCAAATATTACAGTACATAAAAACGTCACAATCATAACACTTACGTCACTTTTGGTGGCTTTAAGCATCGATTTAAATGATCTCCATTCACTCATGTTATAACATACAACTAGAAGAATTGCAGCTAAAGTCGCCATTGGTATCAACTTTGCCAAAGGCATTAGGACAAGCATCATAAGAAGGAGTACAATAGCATGTACAATACCAGCAACAGGAGTACGCCCCCCATTCTTGACATTCGCAGCTGTTCTTGCTATAGCACCAGTCGCTGGTATACCACCTACTAAAACCGATCCAATATTAGCTACTCCTTGAGCAATAAGTTCCATATTTGAGTTATGTTTTTTACCTATCATACCATCCGCAACCACCGCTGAAAGCAATGATTCGATGCTTGCAAGAAAAGCAATTGTGATTGCAGGTCTAATTAGGTCCTTTATAGTTGAAAAACTAAATACAAAACTGCTAAAATCAAATACAGTAAAGTTATTTTTAATTTCTCCAAAGCAACTACCAATTGTTGCTACAGGAATTTTAAACAAATTTACTACAACTGTTACAACTATTAAAGCAACAAGAGAACCAGGAATTGTTTTGTTTATTTTAGGCCAAAACACGATAATCAAGAGAGATACTACTCCAACAATAAGTGTTAAAAGGTGTATTGATGAAAATTTAGTGAAATATAATTCCCACATATCAATAAATTCTCTTGGCATTTCATTTCTTGGAATCCCTAGTCCAAAAAAATCATTTATTTGTGTTGTAAGCAAAACAACCGCAATACCGCTTGTAAATCCAACTGTTATGGGATATGGAATGTACTTGATTACACTTCCAAATTTCATTACACCAAAGAAAATCATCATCATCCCAGCCATTATAGTTGCAATCACCATTCCATGCATACCATATTGGGCAACAATCCCACTAACAATTACTACAAACGCACCAGTTGGTCCTCCAATTTGTACTCGGCTTCCTCCAAGAAATGAAATTAAAAAACCAGCTATAACAGCAGTTATTATACCTTGTTCAGGATTTACATGTGATGCATTTGCAAGTGCAATTGATAAAGGAAGTGCAATGAATGCAACGATTATCCCTGCTATAATATCATTAAAAAGCTTTTTACCTGATAAATCCTCTCTTTTGTTTATGTAAATAGAAAACAACTTTGGCATCATCATTTCTTTCACTACACCTTTCTTATCGTAATACTATTCCAAAAGTTAATCCAGATATTTTTGTAATGATTTCGAATATCCTGGGGATGATAAATTAACACACTTGACAGCAAGCCATGTAATAGCGAAAAAAACATGAGACTCACTTCTTCAGGATCTTTACATATAGTATTATTTTGAATATTTTTTTGAATGACAATTTTTACAACCTCATATCGCTTTTCTGTCATATAATTAATCTTGTATATGAGATCTGGGCTAAGAGCCTTTGGAGGAAATAGTAGTAGTCTTTTCCAAAAAAGTAGTTTTGTTTGAGAATTGCCGTAGTACTCTAATACCTTAAAGAAAATTTTCTCTAAATCATCGTTTTCTTGATTAATTTCGAAAAAATACTTTTCTATTTCTTCTTCAATTACCTTATGTATAAGTAAATCCTTATTATCATAATGTGCATATATTGATGCTTTCTTTATGCCTACCTCTGTAGCTATCTCACTTAAAGAGAGTCTAACCCCTTTTTTTGCAAATAACTCAAAAGCGCAACTCATAATCTTTTTCTTTGTTTCCAATCAAATCCATACCTCCACATATTATACTTACCTACCTAACGGAAGGTAGGTAGGTAAGTATAATGATATTCCTTTATTTTTTATTTGTCAACATAAAAACTATACTTTATTAGGCGATTTCAAAAATTACCTAACATCTCCTACATTAAAAAAGATTTGATCTTGCCTAGACGACGCTTTACATTAAATTCAATCACTTTATAGTTTTCAAATGCTTTATTTATATCTTCGTTCGTAATCATAACACCAGCATATTTTGAATTGTTAAATATCTCGACTAGCTCAGATATTACTATTCCACTTTGTTTTTTCACTCTTTCATTATATCTGGCTGGTGTTTCACTTTTATCAATCTCAAGTCCAATCTTTTTAAGTAAATGTATACTTCTTTTAAATATTTCTTCAATTGCTTTTTTGTTGTCACATTTCGTCAATCTAAATCTCCATATATTCTTCTTAATGATAAAATAAGCTCTCACAAGTATAATAAATACCAAAATAAACACAGGTATAAAAATAATTTTTATCCATACTGGTAGTTCATTTATCATATTGAATAATCCTTTAAAGAAATCTATGATATTTTGAACTATTTTTTCTATTAATTCACCAAATTTGTTTGAACTTTCTGCAACTAAAGTAGGCTCGAACACCAACCACCCGTACCCTGCAATATAAACCTCTGGAAAAGCATGTGAATCGATTTCTCTTATCAGATATCTATTCTTTTCATAGTCATATTCGTCTGCAACAAATCCTTCAACATACCTTGCAGGCAAACCGCACGCCCTTGCAAGAAGTACCATTGATGAAGCAAACTGAACACATACTCCTTTTTTACTTTCAAACAAAAAGTATTCATTATAATCCTTGTATTTGTCAGCCTTTGGTATCTTTAAGCTATACTCATAATTATTTTTTACAAAGTAATTTTGTATTGCCATTGCCTTATCATAATCACTTTTCTTTCCCTTTGTTATGTTTTTTGCCAAATTATAAATCCTTGGTGAGAAATCCTTTGGAAGTGTCGTATATTTTTCATATACCTTTTGAGTACTCATTTTTAGAATACTTAGCTCGAATCTTTCTTCTTGATCAAATATCTCTTCTGTTTCATTTGTCTCACTTAAACTTATAATACTATCTAATAATTCTTTATTCATGATTTTTAAAACCTTGAATTCTCGAGAATTTGGAGTTAATTGCTGTGATTTGTAAATTATTTTATATTCCTCATACTGTGCAGGATTTTGGTTGCTGACGCAATGTGCATCTTCACCAATCATCACTTGATAAATTCTTTTTTCACTTCCATATCTAATAAATTTCTCAACACCAGGTGGATTAAGAAAATAGTTCTGAAAATAATTAAAGTTTTTGACTATTAAATTATTTGTTTTTTGAGACTTATTCGGGTAATTCAACGCACTAATAACTTCAGTGTATTTTGTTTTAAAAACACCATTGTCCTTTTTCTTTTGAAGTAACGAGATAAAAGAATCATACTCCATCTTATTCATTATTACTGCATCATCCAAAGCACTTTGTCTAGTTGTCTTTTTCGTCCACTTATTTTTGTTATAATTGTCCCAACTTCTAACTCTCATATACAATGGCTCATCAGCTTCTATCTCATACAATATTTTCTCGCCTGTTGGAACTTCTGTGCTATTTATATAACTTTCACTTTTATTTTCCATAGGATTAAACATATTTAAATTACCATTCTGATTCTGGATAGCTTGATTGACCGCATATTTAAATGGCTCTAAAACTTGATCAACATAAATGATTTTTGGAACTGTGTAGGGCTTTGGGGTTATAACTGCTAGAAACAGAGATATTGATAAGAATAGTAAAATAGATGCAAAATACCATCTATCATTTAAAATTGAATACACTCCTTTAATACCCTTAATCCTTGTTCTTTCAACATACATAACAAAAAATATAATTACAAAAAATATAAACCAAAATGTCAAATCTTTACTCGTTTTTGCTGATTGCAGTAAGAGAGGAATTACACCGATAAGAAACAGACCAACTATCCTAAAGTTTACATTGGTAAAATAAAAAACCATTGCTGATATTATATACGAAAAAACTAGAATACTAATAATGCAAAATGGCAAAGTAAATGGATCATCTGGCGAAGATGCAATCAACCATATAATATAACTTTTACCTGTAATATAACCTATTGCTAAAGAGAATAATACTATAATGCAAAAATAGATAAATGTGACTGATATAAATATTGCAACTTTTAAGGTTTTTCTTGCATTTACAAACATAAAAAATGCAAAAAAGACCAGCTGCATAACACTTGTTGCAACAAGAGTCAATATTGAAGCTGCTTGTGAAAATGAACTCATAGTCCAACAAACAAGGGTTATGGAAAATAAAAGTGGAAGCATTTGTTTTTTAATTAGATTTTTGAAACAAGTAATATTTTTTATCATAATCAACCTTCTTTATTTGATGGGAAGTAGCATTTCAAGCTCGCCTAAATAAAAGCCTCTTCTAAGTTTGTATCAAGCTCAATTTCGGTAATTTTCCCAGCGGTCATATTTCGTATATTTAACTTGTCAACCGAATTAACTTTTTGTTGACTAGGATCCTTTATTATTACAATATTTACATCCGATCCAGCACTAATAAAACTATTTACTAAGCTAATAAGATCATTGTCTAGTAAAGCAGTGAAAATAATAACATCGCCTACCGCTGCATTTCTTCCATTATTTACAAAATCCTCAAAAGAAAATCTATTTTTATTACTATTGTCTTTTTCGTTAAACTTATATTCAGCAAATTTGTATTTAAGAGCATTTACACCTTTTACATCCCTTACATAATAATTCTTCCAATGATCATCTTCACAAACATAGACATATGTACCACTTCTTTTTATTCCACTATTAGCTACTGCAAGGACAGATTCAAGTATTTTTTCCTCTACCATAATATACTCTTGTTCTTCATCTGCTTTATTTATCGACATAATCTCTTGAATTAAACTGGATTTTTCTTTTATATTTTTTGAAATAGTAATACAAGGGTCAATAATTAGTATTTTTTTCGGTATACCTTGAGCTTCATCTTTTCTAACCATAAGAGTTTCTTTTTTTGCTGACATCTTCCAATGGATTTTCCGTAATGAATCACCTGCATTGAACTCTCTGGCCTCATGCCCAGGTTCTCCTGACCAATTAAACGCACTTGTACTATTAAAATCATCTTCATCAGGTATTACGATCCCACTACTCTTCATAAGCTTGCTGTCATTTTTTATATTGTACAACCTTGGAACAACAGTAATAGCACCAGTAAAATCACTAATATTTATTTTTTTAGTCAAAGGGACTTTTATTATACTCAAGTAATCTCGAAGTATAATATCATCTACTCCAATAATGGATACACCTCTTACTATAGCTTTATATTCAAGAGAAACAATCCTCTCCTTGTATGGTCCAATTGTCACCCTAAGTTTTGATGGATCATTAATAATAAAGTTTTTGCTAGTTATAAATGATATTTCAATAAAAGGTATTGGAAAAAAAGATTTGTTTCTTAAGTGTACATTTACCTTTAAACTTCCACCCTTTTCTATCTCCTGTGTTGGAGCTTCAACTTTTACTTCAATTTGATTTTTGAAAGGTAGTGTTGTTGCAACAGAAATTAAAGCAGAAAACCCTAACATGTAAAGCATCAACATGCTGTTTTCTCCACCTATTATGTATGAGTAAACATATATAATTGCAGCAAGCATTAAAAACACAAAAATATTTCTCATCATTTATCCTAAATCCTAAACTTATATTTTCAAACATAAATTTATCGCCTTATTAAATTGTAGGTACCGTAACTTTGTTTAAACAATCCCTTATGATATCTTCCTGAGAAAGATTCCTCATCTTTGAGCTTGAGTTTATGATAACCCTATGGGACAAAACAGGAACAGCCATCTCCTGAATATCATCAGGTAAAACATAATCCCTTCTCTGAATAAATGCCCATGCTTTAGCTGCCCTATAAAGATTAAGACTTCCTCTAGGACTAACTCCAAGCACTACATCCGTGCTTTTTCTAGTCGCTTCTGTAATTTCAACAATATACGTCATCAAACAATCATCAACTTTAATCTGTTTTACTGCATTTTGAAGCTTTAATACATCTTCAATATACAATGAATGTTTTAATTCCTTTAATGGATTATTATCACCAAACCTATGGAGTATAAGCTTCTCTTCAGCCTTATCTGGATATCCAATACTAAGCTTTAAAAAGAACCTGTCCATTTGGGCTTCAGGAAGAGGGTATGTTCCAGAACATTCAATAGGATTTTGAGTTGCCAATACCATAAATGGCCTTGGTAGTGGATATGTTTTTCCATCAACAGTAACCTGAAACTCTTCCATTATTTCAAGCAAACTTGACTGTGTTTTTGGGGATGTCCTATTTATTTCATCAGCTAAAAGAAAATTGCATACAGCAGCTCCTTCTCTATACTCAAACTCTCTAGTAGCAGGGTTAAACATAGAAAAACCCATTATATCTGATGGCATTACATCAGGCGTAAACTGAATCCTATTAAATTTTCCACTTAACGATTTTGAAAGGGTTGAAACAATTTGAGTTTTTCCAACTCCAGGAACATCTTCAATAAGAACATGTCCTTCACATAGAAGTGCAGTTATTAACATTTCAAGAACTTTTCGTTTTCCTACAACTATTTTCCCCATGTTTTCTAATATAGCATCTACCTTTGATATCATTTGTGAATCACCGTTTCCTTATCATTATAATAACACTGAGTATTTAGTTTTCACTTAATTGTACCATATTATAAAAATTTTGAAAATATATATTGATTTGTACATGGGCAGTCAGAAGTCAGGAGATATGACTATTTTGACTCCAGTCTCCTGACTCCTTGCGGCTTCCCGCATTACAACATTCTTTTATTCCTGAACATTTAACTCATCCATCATTTTTCTCTGAGTATCCACTGCTCCTGGGAAATCAAATATTTGTGGCGGACTAAACTCATTGAATGGGAACTCTATTGTATCAAAGAGTTCGCATGGGTTTTCATCTGTTGAAGCAATACATTCCTTGTTAGGGAAGCAGAAATCAAATGCAGGAATGAGTAACTGAACAATTCTTACTAGCTTGATGATTGAGAACAATCCTAAGCTTACAACTACTCTTCTTCTTGGTATCTGATCACTTGGGCATCTGCCTTCTAAAGTATCGTTATCTTCACCAAGTATATCTGCAATATTGTTAGGTATTTGATCAATACAACATACATCTTCAAAACACTTATCGAGAATATCCTGTATTTTTGCATTAAGAGCTATAGGTTCTGCTACTTCAATTTTTGCTATAGGTAAATTATCCTGCTGAAGCCTTGTTCCGATATGTTTTTCATGGCCACGGTGTGAATTGCATTTTTCAGTAAAATGTGACTTGAATATTTTCACATTGCCTTCAGAGCCAAATAATATAACCTTTTTATCAAACACTACCAATCCATTTCTAGTAACAATATCTACTCCACCTGGAGCTGGAACAAAGAAGTCTAAAGTAACTTTAATAAAGAACTTAACATCAACAGTAAAGAATCCTCTCTTAAACGGTACTTCTTCTATGTCCGAGTATACATCTACAACTTCTGCATTTCTGACTTTAACATTGATTGCATTGTCAAGAATTCCTTGTACACATGGTTTTAATATAACCTTTGCGTTCTCTATACAATCTTTTTCTCTGCAGGAATCATATATTTTTTCTGTGTGAATACAGACAGCTTCACGGACTTTATTTACGTCATTACCGCATATCAGACCGGGAACTACCTTATCATGATGCTTATCATGTCCCATATTTATCCCCCTTCTCTAATTAGATTACTTATTATTTTTACTGTCATTACATAATATGTTTTAGGTTTTTTTTTGCTACTTAATATTTATCAAATTTAATAATAATTTTGAATTTAAATCATATTCTCTATAAGGAGCCTTTTTTAAGGAAAAGATAATGTATAATCCAATAAATAAACATTTTCTATTTAGACAATCAACAGGCAAGGTCTGGAACTTCTATCATGATACCAGATTAGGTATCTGCCATAGTTTTCTTAATAAAAGAAATTCATGGTCCGAACCAATTTCAATACAAAAAAGCCATATGCCACCTTTTTACATTGATATGGACTTTGAAGATACCTTTCATCTACTTTTTCAAGATACACATGGAAATGTCTTTTACTCGTCACTTTCCAATAATAATATAAAAACTATGCCTATACTAAACAGTAAGTCTCCATCACGATATAATAAGCACTTATATCTCATTCCATTTAAAAACAACGTCCATGCTTTCTACATTCTTGCGCATAATAATTCTTCATTATTGATACATCAGACAATAAGTCAGGATAATGTTTCCGCACCTGTAGTCATAGATTATATAATAAATAATGACTCACCATACTCAGTATTAACAGATATATCAGGAAATATCTATATTTTTTACCATATACCTAGTGGAAAATATAACCACATAGGATATAAAAAATATTCCTCCTCAAACAAAGCATGGGAGACTTTTACTGGCATAACTACATCAGACAATATCTGCAATTATCCTAAGACGCTCATTGACAATAAAGATATAATTCATATTTGCTACCAAAGAGAAGAAGAAAATAAATTTGAACTTATATATAGACAAAAGATACCAGAGCGTGATTTATGGACAAATGAGATTATCATTCAATCCTCACAATTTCCTTTAACTCCGTTTTCTATTATACACGTAAAAAATAATATTATTATTTTTTGGATTCGAGAAAACAATATTTACTTTAGTTCCTCAAAAGACTCTGGGATATCATGGAGTACGCCTTCAAAGCAATTATTCACATATAACAGTCAATTACTATGCATGTGCTTCAAAACGAACAATCCATATGAAAGCGAGCATATACATACAAAAGAGATTCCTGGTTCTTATATCAACGGTTTTAGACTTGCTTTTTACCAAAATAATTCAGATAGTGAAAACATGACACCTGATGAGATAAAAAATGTAATAATAGATGGTCTCAGATTAATAAAGGGTAATGTTGAAGACCTTCGCGACTCAGACTCCTCTTTACAAAATAAGTTTAATACACTTAGTACATCATACAATCATCTGAACATGGAGGTTTCAAAACTTTCAGTCAAGATCACACTTATTGAAAACCAAATAAAACAATTTCAATCCAGACTTGACTCGCTTGAAAAAAAGGAAATACCAGATAAGATAGAAAACAATGAATGATAAAAAACTTCTCCTAAAAAGGAGAAGTTTTTTATTCATGTACAAACCCAAAATGCCGTTGACCCCTATTTTGACACCTAGCCCAAGCTAGGTGGGTGTTCTGTTAAAAGAATGTATCTTCCTCCGCCGTTGCAAACGTTAAAGAATGTCGGAATTAAGTTGAGGCCTGATATTATCTTTTAAACGCAAACTCCCTTATTATAAATGTAGGTTCAAAATAAAGGCTTTATGCGAACATCTCAGGATATCTTGTATTAAATTTATTATACCATCTACAGATTTAAAAGAACAACTCACAATAGTTTCAGTTAATGGATTATTTTAAGAATACTAATATTAAGCAGTCCTTTTCTCAATAATTCATAGTATTCTAAAAAATATTAAATATTATACTTTAATTCGGATTGCAATTTCTTGATTATCCCCTTAGTATATTTTTTTATATTTATTTCTTGTAAAGCCTGGTATGACCTCGTAGATCTCAACAATTGGCATTTTATTTTCATTAGCTGTTGTTATAATTAATTCCTTATACTCTGAAGGAAATTTTATACAATATCCACATCCACCCTTAGCAATAATACATGGAATAGACACAACCTCAAAAACATATCCCTTGGTCTCTAATATTCTAAGAATTTTAAATGCAAAATTACCTGAGGTAAAAATTCCCAAACAATCCATAACCATCACTCCATTTTTTTATATACTTCATCTTATTTAGAATGATGGCTTTTTGTTACTTTCTTTTGCTATTTCGAAGGAGTAAATCTTCTTATCCAAGACCCAAATCCTCTAGGATTTCTTGTCTGAATAAGTATTGTGCCAGGTCCTCTAAATCTGCATACTACTCCTTCTCCTGAAGTAAAACTCGAAATCCATCCACTTGACGCCTTCTCCATCTTATACTGCATATAATCTGGCCATGCTACAAGGTGCCCATTATCAATAACTACTTCTTCTTTATCATCAAGATTAATTGCATGTATGGCGCCTAATGAATTTAAGAATACAGTACCTTTTCCTCTTATTTTAAGTATAAAGAATCCTTCGCCAGAGAACACACCTTTGAAGAGATTTTGCATTTGAGTTGATACTTCTATACCTTGAGTAGCTGCCAAAAATCCGTCTTTTTGAACGCATAGACTATATGATCCATCAAGATCAACTTCTTGTATTGCACCCATTACAGATGGTGCTAATAACACATTTCCAGGGCCTCTTTTTGCATTCAATGTTTGAAAAAAGAATTTCTCACCTGATAACATCCTTCCTAAACCTTGAAGCAAACCTCCTTCCATTTTACCCTCTAGATCAATGGTCGGAGACATGGATACCATCGCATCAGATTCAGCTTTTATAGTTTCACCCTGTTGAAGCTTTACATCAACTATTGGATACGCGCCTTGATATAATATATTATATTCCAATTATATTCACTCCTTTTAATTGTGCTTTAACAGCCATATAAATATTTGAAATCGCCCTTATAAAAACTTAAGGGTACCATCCTAAAATGATACCCTTAATTCTAGCTTCTCTTAAACTTCGATATTAACCTGCTTGTAATCCATAATTGCTACATAATGCAGCAAGTCCGCCTGAAAAACCACTTCCAATGGCATTAAACTTCCACTCACTACCATATCTATACAATTCACATACAACCAAGGCAGTTTCAACTGAAAATTCCTCAGCCAAATCATATCTCATAATCTCAGCATTTGTATCCTCGTTTACAACACGAACAAAGGCATTTGATACCTGACCAAAATTCTGGCCTCTTGCATTCGCATCATGAATTGTAACCGTAATAGCGATTTTGTGAATTTCTGGTGGGATTTTACTGAAGTTGATCTTTATTTGTTCGTCATCTCCTTCTCCTTCACCAGTTCTGTTATCGCCTGTATGAACAACACATTCGTTTCTGCCTTTAAGATTATTGTAAAAAATAAAATCGCTATCTTCTAAAGCTTTTCCATTTTCACCTAAAAGAAAGGCTGAAGCATCCAAGTCAAAATCATTTCCTCCAGAATACTTGTTTGTATCCCATCCAAGACCAATGATTGCTTTTATAAGACCTGGGTTGGTTTTAGTTAAATCTATTTTTTGTCCTTTTACTAGACTTATACCCATTTATTATCACCTCTTATTATACGCTTATTCCAAAGTTACCACAAAGAGCTCCCAATCCACCTTGGAATCCACTGCCTATTGCATTGAATTTCCATTCTGTACCATTTCTGTATAGTTCCGCAACAACAATTGCAGTTTCGATACTGAAGTCTTCACCAAGATCGTATCTGATTAACTCTTCCCCGTCTTCCTTCATTACTCTAATATAAGCATTTGAAACTTGTCCAAAGTTTTGATTCCTTTGATCAGCTTCATGTATTGTTACTGTAAAATCTATTTTCGATACATCAGCAGGAACTTTACTTAAATCAATCTTAATCTGCTCATCATCACCGTCACCTTCTCCAGTGAGATTATCTCCCATATGTGTAACAGATCCAGCACTGTCTGTTAAATTATTATAGAAAATAAAATCAGCATCAGTTCTTACTTTTCCAGCGTCAGTCAATAAAAATGCTGCTGTATCCAAGTCAAAAGCAGAACCACCATCGTATTTATTAGTATCCCATCCAAGTCCTACCATTACTTTTGTAAGACCTGGATTTGATTTAGTCAGGTCCACCTTTTGTCCTTTTTGTAAACTAATTGGCATATGAAATACCTCTCTTTCGTTTTTTATAATTAATATCTATTACATTATATCTCATATTATAATAAATAAAAACTTTATTTTTTTAACATCTTTCTTAAAAAAATGAATAAAAAAGCTCATTTTCTTAAATTGAACCAATAATAGTCACGTAATCTCTTTATTTGATAGTATTTACATCAATTTTTATTTCATCCAGTTCTTAAACCTATCAAAAATATTATTATTTTTGCTGATTTGCCTTTTTTTAATTTCCTTGATTACTTCCTTTGGAGGAATCAAATTAAATATTACTTCATCAAGGTTATGTACATCATACAAGCCACTTCTAATACCATTTTCGATATTGTTATAACCAGTTGGTGAAAATATTACAATGTCAAGCCCTATAGCATTCAGTAAGGCAATAGTAATGAAATCCTCAATATTGAAAGCTCTTTCATTATTGTGATAAATAATAACCTTCGGAACATTAAATGGATAATCAAATCTCTGAAGTAGCATTAGAATTTCTCTTTCAAGATTAAATACTGTGGATAATATTTTAGATTTAACATTATTGTCTACTTCGAATGTAAAATAATCTTTTTCAAGCAAGTCATTAGCCTTGTCCCATATATTATCCTGAATAGATGTTTTTAAGAAATACAAAGAATAATCCTTGAATAATTTTATTTTTTGCTTATCGAACATACCCTTTGAATTTAAAAACTGGTTTAAGTCGAAAGAAGCTGAATTATTCTTCGAAAACGGTACCCTATCAATGATATATACAAAATCGCCCTGATCTTTAACAAGCTTTAAGAAATCTGTCCAATATGCTGCTATTTGCTTTTTGGTTCCATTTATTTTAGAAAATATACTAGGCACGTATACCGTATTATTGGCAATTCTAAATCCACTTCTATATCTTGCCTCCTCCTTCCAAAGAGAAAATAATTCGGTATAAGTTGTTTTTAAAAATACTGATTTTACATTACATGCTTCAAATTGTCTTGGTCTAAACAAATCTACATTATCTACATGAGCAATCGACTCAATATTTCTTTCAGCTTGATATGCATTTGTTTCCTTAACAATAATACTCTCGGTCTTTGGAAACTCTTTAATAGGGAGTTTGTTATTAAATTCAAGCTTCACGCTATATTTACTCTCAGGGTCAACCTCATTAAAAAAACAATCAGAAAGAGAATTTATATAAATTATATCAAATCCTAATTTTGAAAGCATAATCATAAAATAAGTTTCATCTTTTTTTATATCGCCATAAAACATTATCTTTGGATTATGAGCATCTTTAGCAAAGTTATTATCTTTGAACATTTTTAAAGCATACTTATTAAACCAATAAATCATTTTTAAAATGAAGTTTTTTATAATACTGGCGTTTTTTTCTTTATGACTTGCAATAAATATCTCAAGGCATTTTTCAAATGCTTTCTTAAATTGTGTATCTTTATCCTGATCCTTTGTTAGCTTGAGAATTCCCGCGCCAAAAAAATTTGCAGATAAATATGAAGCTCTTAAATTGGTATCAGCTTTTATCTCATTCCAAATGATATTTGCTTTATCTACTAGTTCACCCTTTATAAAGGTGTCTAACTTGCTCTCAATTTTTAGATAATTCCCAATTTTTTTGAGTTGTTGATCGAGATTATAAATCTCATTATAGTATTCAGATTCATTTTCATGCTCATTACCTATAATTCTATAAAAATATACTGGTAATGTAACTATATCATTATTGACAGAATAATTTCGTCTTTCTTCAGGAGGAAGAAAGACATCTGTAAAAATATCATTTGATAGAATATTTATTGTCTCATATTGTTGGAATGTTCCCATTTTAATCACCTTAATAACTGCGGTTCAGCTTTGAAATAATTTTCTTCATTATAGTAAAGACAATTAATCTTTTAATATATATTAAACCAAAACTCAAAGGAAATAACAAGCAGTTTTAAGATATGTAAATGTATTTATATTATTTACTTATAAATTATAATTTAATTTGTAAATTCACTTGTATAATTCAACACCTCAGCCATTTCTACTGAGCATATTTTTACTCCTTTTTCTTTTGCTTTTTTTATAAGATATTCATATCTGACCTGACATGCTTTTATCATATAAGTATAGTAATCTATCGTTTCACTGTCATAGGCATAATTAAAATTGGAGTTTGCACAAATCCAATCTCTTCTTGCATTTTTTATATTTTCAATAAGCATGAAATATTCTAATTCGCTCTCAAATCTTTCTTTCCTTGAAAGAAGATTCCATGGCAACTTTGCTATAAGAAAATCCTTAAAAGACAATAACCTTTTAGATAAATGAGTTTCCATACAAAATTCTCCTCATACTAAAAATAATATTCTTAATTATATTTTAAGTATAAGCAGTAATTGCCTTTTTTATACATATAAAGTTTATTATTTGAAATATCATTTAGTAATTTAATATAGAAGGCATAATTTCATTTAATGATCGTTAAATATTAATATATAATACTTTCAAATCTCGTTGATATTTCATCATTATTTAATTCAACAATACAATACGAGGGTAAATCTGGTGGTATTGGTAAACTTATACTGCCTGGATTTATTATTATAAGCTCTTCTGAGTAAATCTCAACTGCTTTGTGAGTATGCCCAAAAAAAACCGCATCAGCGCCTAATTCCTTACCCCTTGAGGCAATCTTTTTATAATCATATTTGACATTATATAAATGACCATGTGTTATAAATATTCTTTTATTTTCAAGTATCAACATCTTTTCATGTTGGTACTCCCGGTTCCAGTCATTGTTACCAGGTACAAATTCATATTTATAATCCTTAAAAATATCAAAAATTTTTATAACATCTTTAATACAATCGCCAAGATGTATTATCATATCAATATCTTTAATTTTATTAATAGCTTTAACCATATTATGAGTATAACCGTGTGAGTCACTGAACAACAATATTTTCATAGCTACCAGTCCTCGACAATGCTTCTATTTTAGCAAATTTTATTACTCTCAATATTACATCTACATCATTAATTATACATTTATTTTAGATACTTTCAAATCAATTTTCTATAAACATATAAATATATTTAATTCTCAATAATTACTAATAGCAAATGTATTGTTCTTTTGATTAAAAATTTCGATATACTTATGAACATTCAAAAATATAATTTATATGGAGTGCATAACTATGAAAACATCATCTAAAACTCAACAGAAAGTGTTGAAAACAATTATAATATTTTCAATAATAGGACTAACTTCTATATTAGCACTGTTTGCTGGATTTTTAATTAAAAAAACACTATATCATAATACGGTATACAGCGGAGTCTATATTAATGACTTCAATGCTGAGGGTCTTACATTAGACGAGCTTATAATAAAACTAAGATCATATTTTTCAGATAATCTAAACAGTAAAAATATCACAATTACTTACAAGGGTTCTACCCATAACATTTCTCTCAAAGATTTAAAAGTTAATTATGATATTGAAGCTATTGCAAAAAAAGCTTATTCCATTAATAGAGATGGAAATATACTCTCAGAAATCAGTTCAATGTTTAATGCAAGTGACAAAAAGATCTCTTTAGATTTATTATTTTCATATGATAAGACAAAAGCAGAAGAAGTGTTTTCTCAAATGGATAAAAAATATTTACAACGTGTTAAAGAACACGAATTGATCATAAAATATGACTCAGTTATATTAAAGTCAGGGCATTCTGGCCTTATTATTGACAGAGGAACAGCTTTTAAAGCAATAGAAAATTCACTAAAATACTATAATTTTAGCCCAATTGATGTAAAAACTACTACTGTTGAACCTGCAAGTATTAATATAGATGATTTTTATAAGGAAATAAACAAGGACCCACAAGATGCTAAGTTCGTTGCAAAAGGGAAAACTTTCGAAATTAAAGAACATATAGATGGAAGAAGTATCGAAAAACCTGTTTTAGAGTCATTTATTAGAGAAGCAGAGAATACAACAGATACAGAAATTGTTATTCCCGTTGTTTATAAGCAGCCAGAAGTTACCACTGAAAAGTTAAATCAGAATCTTTTTAAAGACACCCTTAAAAGCTTTAGTACTTCTTTTAGTACAAGCTCAAAAAATGATTCTAATAGAGCAGTAAATATTAGACTTGCTGCTAATAAAATTAATGGTATTGTTCTTGCACCAGGAGATATATTTTCATTTAACAATATTGTCGGTATGAGAACATCAGAAGGAGGTTATCAGGTAGCTCATACATATGTCTCAGGAAAGGTAGTCGATAGTGTTGGTGGCGGAATTTGTCAGGTATCTACAACATTATATAATGCCGTTTTGCTATCAGATTTAGAAGTAGTAACTAGGACAAATCATCAATTCGTTGTACATTACGTTGATTTTGGCAGGGATGCTGCAGTTTCTTATCCTGATGTTGATTTTAGATTTAAAAATTCTACTAAGTGGCCTCTTAGAATTAATTGCTCTGTATCACAAGGCAATGTTATAACGTTTACTATTATTGGTAAGAATGACAACACAAATAAAACAGTAACAACTAGTTCAAAAACTATTAAAGTAATACCTCGATCTGTTAATATAATAGAAGATCCCACTTTAAATGAAGGAGTTACTATTGTAAAGAGGAATGGTGATGATGGTTATATTATAGATACTTATAAAGTCGTAAAAATTGATGACAAAGTTATAAGTAAGAAAAAGATCCATACAAGTAATTACAGACCACTCTCAAAAGAAGTTTATAAAGGTACAAAAAAATAATTGAATATATGTTGCGAAAAATCGAGAGAACTAGATGCCTCCGACTTTTTCGCAACATATTATATTAAATATATTATTAATCTTACATTTGTATTTAATATAGTTAAAAATTATTGAAATATGTTAATACGCTTCTACACTAGTAGCATTATTGTCTCTTAATATTGCTGAAATTTTATCAATCTTGTCATCATCTGTTTTCATACTAAAAAGAACTTTACCTGATTTTATGTCTGTCTCATACTGTCTACTTTTATTTTCTGGTATTCCTAGGTCAATTAATCCTCCAACAACACCTCCTGTTACTGCTCCTGATAACAAACCAGTTATAGGTCCTGCTGCAGCGATAATTCCAAGGCCAGGTATCATTAGACTTCCAGCTCCTATAAGAAGACCAGCTAGTCCTCCTAAAATACCTCCTGTTACAACTCCATCTGATATATTGTCATTTACTCCTTTCGATGTTGTTCCCATTGTTGCTGTTAATCCATTTGATTGTGTTTCATTTTTTTCCCTAGTAACAATTGAAATATCGTCTGTTCTTAATCCCTGATTTTTAATTTGACTCGCAGAGTTTTCGGCATTATAAAAATTATCAAATATTGCTACAACTGTCTTTGACATGTGTTTACCTCCATGTTTAAAATTTCGAGTTCGCCTTATATTATTTGTTAATATAAAATTTTTATTCAAATCACCATATGTAATCAAATTTTAATTTCTTTTTAATATATTAATATTTTAATGTATTGTATAATGTATTTAATATAAGGTGATTCCAAAAAAATAACTGGTCAACTTGCGATTTCAAAAATACTGATTTAAGTATTTTTCGCCTTTAAAAAATTGAACAAGGAAATTTTTGAAATCGCCTAAAACATGCTATATGATATAATTGATGGGGTGATTAAATGTTTATTAATACTTTTTTAAAACGCATAATAATGATATCTTTTTGTCTAATAATAACCGTACAATCAGTATCTTATGCAGATAGTACAATTGAAGATTCTGCTGCAAAAAACCTTGTAAATTTAAAAATTATGCAGGGATATGAAGATGGCTCTTTAAGACTACAAAATAATATAAAGAGAAGCGAGTTCGTTACACTTGTTGTTAAAATGCTTGGGTATGATCAGGACACCGATCTCGATACTATACCTCTAAAATTTACTGATGTTAAGATGAAGAGCTGGTCATATAAGTACATTAATTCAGCAGTTAAGCATAAATTAGTTCTTGGAAGCGGAAATAGATTCAATCCTGATAATAATATTACTTATTCAGAAGCCTTAACCGTTATAATTAGATCTTTAGGTTATGAAGATACTTTAGTAGGTAAATGGCCAGAAAATGTATTAGCTAAGTCTACTGAGCTTGGATTAGATAAAAATCTAAATTTAGATAGAAATCAACAGATTACTCGCGGAGAAATGGCGATTATTATCGATAATTCTTTATTGATTAATTTAAGGTGAGGTTTAAATGCAGCTAGATAATTTCCTTTTAATATTACTTATTTTATTTATAATTCCAATATTCATACTATTTTCTGAACCAAATGTTTTTTTTATAATTATATCATTTTTTTTACTACTCGAATCAATTCGAAGCATAAATAGAATAGTTTTTGGTCCTGTAAACGATTCGGATAATGATGAGATTGACGAAATTTCTGAAGAACTTGAAAGTATTAGCAATATTGATCTTAAAAAATTATTTAATTATATAAAATTTTCTATGAATTTAGTATTTATTATTTTACTTATTTACTCTTCATACTATTTAAAAAATATAATTTTAAAAGACATTTGTTTGTTGATAATTATATATCGAATACTAATAATTAGGTCCTTATATAAAGGATTTAATTATAGTTTTAATAATAACCTTTTAAGTAAGCTCAAAGGTCTTTCTGTTTTGTTATGTAGTTCTATGACAATAGTATTAATTACAATAGTTTCATTTAATAAATTTATTAAATTATACTTTTAATGAATATTTTGAAATTAATTTAAACTTTTTTTCTTTTTTATTATTATTGGAATTAATACAATCAATAATATAACTAACAAAATTGAAACAAAAAACTCTGTGGAAAATGGCTTATTTAGATTTTTCCCAAAGTATACCAAAGATATTGTCTCAGGTAGAGTACCTAGTATAGTAGCAAAAATAAAATCTCTATATTTTATTCTTGAAATACCTGCAACAAAACTTAAAACATCAAGAGGAAATACAAATGAGAGCCTTAATATTAGTATTATTTTGAATCCATGCTTTTCAGTGTTAATGTTTATTTTTTTATTTTTCAAAACTTTTCTTTTTATAAAATTATTATTTAAAATTTTATTTAAACAAGTTTTGCCAATAATTTTACTTATATGAAAAGCAAATGTTGATGAAAGAAAAATGCCAATAATACATAGCAAAATGGCAAGCTTAATTTCAAACAGTTTTCCAGCTATTACTGCAAATATATTATAGGGAAATATAAGTATAACTGTACGTATAACAAATAATAAAAGAAATATAAGTGGTGCAATACTATCTTGTTTCTTTGTAAATTCTTCAATTTTTGAAATTATTTCATTGACATCTAGTATAGTTTCAAAATCCAATTTAATGTACAACATAATTACAGTAATTAAAATAATTATTGGTATGATTGCTATAAAAAATTTTTTAATCTTCATATTTATCCTTATTAATACTTGTAGATTGATACGATTTTAATTATAATCTAATTATATATAAAAGTACATAAAAGCATCACTAATTAATTTAATTTATTTATAATATAATTTTATTAAAAATTTATCTCATTGTAATATTTCATTCTCCATATAATAAATATATTTAATGTGATATTATAGTTTTGCTAGCAGTAAAATAATATTTGTATTATTTTGAGGTGATTAATTGAAAAACATAAAAGGGTCTTTACCTAATATACTTACTTTATTTAACTTGTCCTTAGGTTTTATTTCAATTTTATTAGCAGTTGAAACTGATAGGAATAATGCAAATAGTTTATTTCTTGCATCTCTTCTTGTTATGATTGCTGCATTAACCGATAGATTTGATGGTAAAGTAGCTCGTTTATTAGATGTAACAAGTGACTTAGGAAAAGAACTCGATTCTCTTTCTGATTTGATTTCTTTTGGAGTTGCTCCAGTTATTATAGCTTGGAAAATTCATGATTTTAGTTACTTGGGCTTTTTAAGTTATCTTATTGCTGTTCTATTTCCTATTGCAGGAGCTTATAGACTTGCACGATATAATATAACTGCATTTGACAATGTATTCCGTGGTATTCCAATTACAATTGCTGGAGCCCTTCTGTCAATTATTAATTTATATAGCTGTTTTTCAATTAATAGCAACAAGTATTCTGAAAAACTTTCTTATATAACATTAGCTTTTGTCATTTTACTAGCTTTTTTAATGGTAAGTAAAATAAGATTCAAGAAGATATAATTGATATACAAAAAAGTAGCACATTCAATATTATGAGTGTGCTACTTTTTTACGCTGAAGCATTGATTCAAAACAAAATCGTTTGTGAGCGTCTATTAAAGCTATTAAGGTATTAAAGTATCACTTGTTTATGTAATTAGGGTATTAAATTTTGAAGCTATAATCAATACATCAGCCATGTTTATAACAGCATCTTTGTTTAAGTCGCAACTAACAGTTCCAGTCAACCCCTTTGATTTTAATCTATTGCCAACTTCCTTTATTACTTCAATTCAGAATAGTCTTTCCTATTGTAAAATAAAAGAAATTTCTTATTTACCATAATTATGATGTTATAAATTTCTAGACATAAAAAATCCAATGTTCCTTTTGAGAACATTGGATTTTGGCGGAGAAGCAGGGATTCGAACCCTGGCTCCGATTGCTCAGACTAACGGTTTAGCAAACCGTCCCCTTCGACCTGCTTGGGTACTTCTCCAAATAATTGGCGGAGAGAGTGAGATTCGAACTCACGGTAGCCTCACGACTACGCCGGTTTTCAAGACCGGTGCCTTAAACCAACTCGACCATCTCTCCATTAATTTTTGCCACGAATAATATTTTACATTGAAATTCATTCTTTGTCAATACTATTTTGATTATTTTTTTATTTTATTTTTATAAAATGAGTTTTTTTACACTTCTCTCTTCCTATACTCTCCGTAATATAAAATTTGTTTCAATAATAAGTTTTGTGCCACATTGATATTCCATAAATAACCTTGACAAAGTGCTGGTAAAAAATAAAACCCAATATCCCATTTATTCTGAATTATACCCATAAACATATTAAAGTGTTATAGAATTTGCAAACCAACTATGATCTCATAAGAAAAATTATTGGTTTACAAGGGATCGATGTAAGCTCTATCAATATATATATAATGGAATATTTTAGGTGTTTACTAAATCCATATATGAGTTTGCTGCTTGTCCTCTCTATAAATGTTTAAGTAGAGAGATACACGATCATTATTATGATTAAAGTATATCTAAAGGCATCGCCGAAGGTAACACCCATAAGTTGAAAAATAATAAGCGTAGATGTTATAAGTATCGAAACAATGGGAACTTCGTAATGACATATTCTTTTGCTTCTTTAATTAATTAATTTTTAAAGTTGCTTATTTTATACTCTTTAGTAGATACTCAACATCTTCTTTATAACTTGAGGTCTGATATTTACTAATTATCATTTCAAATAGTTCAATCGCTTTTTGCTTATTATTTATTTTTAAGTAAGCGTATGCTGCATAATAATAGCAATCATCTGTTATAAAACTATCATCTGAATATTTAATTGATTCTTCAAAACATTTAATAGCTGATATATATGCCTTTTCATAATAATACTGACTCCCTTGAATATATAAGAGTCTGCTGGCTTGTTTAAATATTTCTACTGAAATTCTATTATATTTTTCTTTACCTATAGAATTTAAACTATTATAGTCACATTGATTTAAAAGAATATCCGCGCTAGATAATACATTTCCATCATTAAATTGTTTTTCAGCTGTTAACAAATTGTCATAAGAATTCATTGTATCTAAAAAGTCACTTCTTATAGAATTTAATTCATTTTTATAATCCTTTTCTCTTTTCTTAATTTTATCAAATTCCTTCTTTAATTTATCTAAATCTTTTTTTAGTACTTTATTTTCTTCATTAGCAGTATTCAAACCAGATTGAAAAAATAATTTTTTCTTTTCCTCATCAGAAATTCTATTTAAATATTCATTTATATTCTTATCTATTTTAATCTGACTGTAATATGTTAATAATAAAACTATAAACGCACTTGTAAAAAGTATAACTGCATAAAGCCAGACAGTTTTCTTTAGATTCTTATTTTTCTTCAAATTACTCACCTTCTTATTATCATAAATTGTATTTAATTATATTTCCTTTTTTGCTAAATCTATTGATTGAATTTCCTCTGATGACAATGAATATTTTGATTTTCCTTTTACTATCGGTTTTGCATATGTTGAGGAACTGTCTCTAGAATAAATTCCGCTAACAACAACTCCATCATCATTTTTATCTAGTAATGCTATTGAGAAACTTAGATCACTTCCCATATTTTCAAAGGCGTTATACCTTAAAACTCCTACTTTTTGAATACAATTTAATAAATTAATATCTATTCTGTCCAATCTTGACTCAATTTCTTTATTTTTTTGACTAATATCATTTACTTTTTCCAAATTAAGCTTTAATAACTCTTCTAAATTAATGTTTCCATTTACATTATTCATAAATTTATTGTATTTTTTCTTTAGTTTGTTAATCTTTGATTTATTAGAAGCTATTAAAATTAATACTATTATATTAATAATTAAACTAATTCCAAATAAAATTATAACTTCAAATGATATATTAGAAAACGCTAGGTCCATTTAATATCTCCTTTTTGTATTTATTTATGTATGTACATATTTAAAAGATATTTACTCTTCTATTTTTTTTAACTTAACTATTATTAAAATTATATTTTTAGATATAACTTAACTTAAATGTTTCACGTGAAACATTATAAATCTATGTTTTATAAAAAAAAGTAATTATAAAATTATAATAGTTATATTTTCACATACCAACAATTATATTACATAATTGATAATTTACATCAGACTATAATTAAATTTTTCATAAATTTTTTAAAAATTATATTCATCCTACTCAAATACATCCAAAATATCATCAAATTTCATCCAAACACTAAAGTAATAAAAACATATTAGGATTAATAATTTTTGTCTTAAAATCAATTTTAGAAGTCATGTTTTTTTGTGTCAATTAACTCAACCATTTCTATAATTCTATCTAATTCTTCCATAGAATAGTATTCTATCATTATTTTTCCTTTTTTATTTCTTGATTGTATTTCGACCTTTGCACCTAAAATTTCCTTCAACTTTTCTTCAATATGTTTATATTCTTCATTTTTTTTAACTTCTTTATTTTTATTGATCTTATTTTTATTTAAATATTTTTTAACTAAGTTTTCTGTATCTCTAACATTAAGTTCATTCTTTATTACTTCATTTGCTACATTCATTTGAATACTAGTATCATCAATAGATAACAACGCTCTAGCATGTCCTGATGTTAAGGAACCGCTTATCAAAAATTCTTTAATATTTTGACCCAAATGTAACAACCTTAATATATTTGCAATAGCTGATCTGCTTCTACCAACTACGTGAGCAATATCTTCTTGAGTCATATTATGATCTTTTACTAACTTATCATACGCCTCTGCTTCTTCAATAGGATTTAAGTCTTCCCTTTGGATGTTTTCAATTAATGCAATTTCCATTACTTCTTTATTAGTTATTTCTTTTATAATAACTGGAACTTTTGTTAATCCAGCTAATCTTGCAGCTCTCCATCTTCTTTCACCAGCAATAATTCTATATATCTCATTTTCTTTTTTAACTATAATTGGTTGTACAATTCCATGTTGTTTTATTGATTCGGACAATATAGCTAATTTATCGTCATCAAAGTATTTTCTTGGTTGTCCTTTATTTGGTTCTATATCATTTATTTTTAATTCAGATATACCAGATTCATCAGTTGATCCAGATTCTATTAATGCACCAAGTCCTTTTCCTAACCCTTTTTTTATCATATACAATTCATCTCCTCAGTATATTCGATTACTTCCTCTGCTAATTCTAAATAACATTCTGCTCCTTTTGACTTTGGATCATATAGTATAATAGGTAGTCCAAAACTTGGTGCTTCGCTCAACCTTACATTTCTTGGGATAATTGTTCTATAAACTTTATTTTTAAAATACTTCTTTACTTCATCTACAACCTGAATTGAAAGATTTGTTCTCGCATCAAACATTGTTAATACAACACCCTCTACATCAAGCTTTGAATTTAAATGTTTCTGTACAAGTCTAACAGTATTCATTAATTGGCCTAAACCTTCTAATGCGTAATATTCACACTGAATAGGAACTAATATAGTATTTGAAGCGGTTAATGAATTTAATGTTAGCAAGCCTAATGAAGGAGGACAATCAATTATTATATAATCAAAATTATTTATAATTGTAGAAATAGCAGATTTTAATCTCATTTCCCTTGACATTAATGATACTAATTCAACTTCTGCTCCTGCTAGTTGAATATTAGAAGGACATATCTTTAATCCTTCAATAGCCGTATCTAAGAATGATTCATTAATATCAACATCATTTATTAATACATCATATATTGACATACTTACATTTTTTTTATCAATTCCTAATCCACTAGTAGTATTACCTTGTGGATCAATATCAATAACAAGAACACTTTTACCTTTATACGCAAGACATGAACTCAAATTGACAGCAGTTGTAGTTTTTCCAACTCCTCCTTTTTGATTAGCAATTGCGATAATTTTTGACAACATTATCACTCCTCATAGTTTTCATTAAAATTTATTTTTAATATCCATATAAATTCAACAGTACATAATCATATCTAAACTTTTAAACCTTAATATTAGATATTAGTGTAAAAACAAATATTGTTTAAAATAATATTCTTTAGTTTAATACTAAAAATAGCTAATTAACTTACAATTATAAACCCTAACTAATCTGACAAAACCGCGAAGCGGCTTTTGTGTATGCTGTAACTCGTCGTTAGAAATTCTGGCACCATAATTTCCTAGACTTTAAAAAATATATTTTATATTTGAGCATATTTTTTTATATTTTTAATACTATATATCATTAAGTTTCTTTTAATCATTAATAATTATATTTATACTTTAACTCAATTTTTATATACATACAATATAATGTTTCACGTGAAACATTATATAATATTTTGCTTGCTTTTTCTATTAATTTTTTATTTATATTTTATCTTTACTAAATTAATTTTATAAAGGAGTATTTGCGTGCTAAAAACAATTATCACAACATTTTTTCTTGTTTTTATTGCTGAACTAGGTGACAAAACACAACTTTCAACAATGTTACTTGCTTCAAAATCAAAATCTATATGGTATGTCTTTATTGGTTCTTCTCTTGCACTAGTTCTTTCATCTTTATTAGGAGTTCTTGCTGGATCTCTTTTAAATAAGTACATCCCTCAATTTTACATTCAACTTTTTTCAGGTATTTCATTTGTTATAATTGGTATCTTACTTATTGTTGGAAAAATATAAAAAGCCAGTGAATGGCTTTTATGTACGTCTTCGAATTTAATGTGCCTGTTGACGATTAATTACAGCTGATGGTTAATCTTACAGGCACTTTTTATCTTATGACAATTTACAGATAAATCAAACTGCACTTATTCTATTTTTTTAATATTATAAATTTCAAATAATTATCGTTTTTTATTATTTATATAAATTATCATATTTTATATATCTAAGTTAGTTACCATCTTTGCATGACTTGTAATAAACTCTTTTCTTGGTTCAACTTTATCACCCATTAAAATTGTGAATATCTCATCTGCTGTCACTGCATCTTCTAATTCTACTCTTAAAATTATTCTTTTCTCAGGGTTCATTGTTGTTTCCCACAATTGATCAGCGTTCATTTCACCAAGACCCTTATATCTTTGCATACTAACATCATCTTTTTTCCATCCACGTTCGTTAGTCTTTTTATCTAACTCTTTATCATTATATGCATAGAAAAACTCTTTCCCTTTAGATACCTTATACAATGGTGGTTGGGCAATATAAATATGACCCATTTCAACAAGTGGCTTCATATACCTAAAAAAGAAAGTAAGTAAAAGTGTTCTTATATGTGATCCATCTACATCGGCATCTGCCATAATTATAACTTTATGATAACGTAATTTTGATATGTCAAAATCATCACCTAAACATGTTCCTAATGCAGTTACAACAGGCAACAATTTTTCATTCTCATATACCTTGTCAATTCTTGACTTCTCAACATTAAGCATTTTTCCCCACAACGGTAAAATAGCTTGAAACTTTCTATCTCTTCCCTGCTTTGCTGAACCACCTGCAGAATCACCTTCGACAATATATATTTCGCATAATGAAGCGTCTTTCTCCTGACAATCTGCAAGTTTTCCAGGTAATGTAGTTGATTCAAATGCACTTTTTCTTCTTGTTAATTCTCTAGCTTTTCTTGCAGCTTCTCTTGCTCTAGCAGCAGTGATACATTTATCTAGAATTATTTTTGATATAGCTGGATTCTCTTCAAGGTAATTATTTAATTTTTCATTTATTATATTTTCAACTAGACTTCTTACTTCACTATTTCCAAGCTTTGTCTTAGTTTGTCCTTCAAATTGAGGTTCCATTATTTTTACACTTATTACTGATGTCATACCTTCCCTAATATCTTCACCAAGTAAGTTTTTATCATTCTCTTTAATATAATTATATTTTCTAGCATAATCATTAAATACTTTTGTTAATGCTGTTTTAAATCCTGTTAAATGCGTACCACCTTCAGTTGTTGCAATATTATTCGCAAAACTAAAAATATTTTCAACATAAGTATCATTAAATTGTATTGCAATTTCTACAGCAGACCCATCTTTCTCACCTTCAAAATAAATTGGATCTTTAAACAAAACTTCCTTGTGTCGATTATTATACTCAACAAATGACACAATTCCGCCTTCATAATGTAATACTTTTTCTATATTTTCTTCAGGTCTCTCATCAATTAATCTTATTGTAATATTCCTATTTAAAAAAGCTAATTCTCTAAATCTATTTAATAATATATTAAAGTCGAACTCTAATTCATCAAATATTATATGATCAGGTTTGAATGTTGTCTTTGTTCCTGTTTTCTCAGTGTTCCCAATTACTTCTAATCCTGTTACAACATTTCCTCTTTCATACCTTTGTTTGTATATATTTCCATCTCTGTAAACCTCTACCTCTAAATACTCAGAAAGAGCATTAACAACTGAAGCACCAACTCCATGTAAACCTCCAGATACCGTATAACCTTCTCCACCGAACTTTCCGCCAGCATGTAATATTGTATGAACAACTTCTACTGAAGGTATTCCCATCTTTGGATGGATTCCTGTTGGTATACCCCTACCATTGTCAATATTTGTTATCGAATTATCCTTATTAATTTGAATTATAATTTCTGTACAATACCCAGCTAAAGCTTCGTCAATACTATTATCCATTATTTCATATACAAGATGATGCAGTCCTCTGCTTGAAGTACTACCAATATACATGCCAGGTCTTTTCCTTACAGCTTCGAGACCTTCCAAAACTTGTATTTGATTTTCATCATATGAAATTATATTTTTTTCTTCTTCTAGCATAAATTCCTCCATCTTTTGTTAATACCTATATATTTGATATATCTTTTATATAACTTGATCTTTTTTGTAAAGTTACTGATGATATAGGAGATAAATATATTTTACTTTTTTTCTCAATCTCAGTTATAATAAATGATTTTGGTAGATCATTTGAAATACTTTCTATAAAGCCTTCCTCCTCAGCAATACTTAGGAACTCTTTTGTATCTTTTGATATTGTAGTAGAATCAATATCCATTATTGCTATTATATCTTTTATAGGAATAACTATATCTCCTCCTATATGCAAAAACATTAATTATCCTCCTCTTAGTGTAACCTATAGTTTGCTATTTTGATCTAACTTATATATTTTATATTAAACATCTATAAAGTGCAAATTATATCTCTTCTGAAAATGAAATTCCATTTTCAATTTTAATAAATTTCGAATTTGAACTAAATCTCTTTATAAAGTTATTTTTATCAGTACATGTTATAAATGTTTGTATACCTTTAATGTTATTAATCAAATATTCTCTTCTCTTTAAATCAAGTTCTGACATAACATCATCAAGTAACAATACAGGATACTCGCCTATATCATCTTTTATTATTTCAACTTCAGTAAGCTTCAACGACAGAACTGCTGTTCTTTGTTGACCCTGCGAACCATATTGTTTTATGCTTCTTGAATTAATTAATATCTCAATATCATCCCTTTGTGGTCCAACAAGTGTAACTTTCTTATAAATTTCCTTATCTTTTAATTTTAATAATCTATTTTCAAACAATTGTCTTATTTCATCATTCTCATAATTTTTATCTTCAATGCCAATCGATGGTATGTATTTAATTTCAAGGTTTTCTGTATTATCTGTTACTTTACTATGAATTAACCTTGCTTTATCACTTATTACTTTAAGAAATTCTATTCTCTGTTTAATTATTCTTGATCCATATTCAATTAAACTTTGGTTCCAAGTATCCAAAGTGGATATTGATGACTTTTTATATTCTAATTCTCTTAATAAAATGTTTCGTTGATTAAGTACTTTTACATATTGCTGTAAGTCAAAAAAATATCTAGGTTTTATTTGGCTTATAGCAATATCTACAAATCTCCTTCTTTCTGCTGGTCCTTCTTTTACTATCTGTAAATCTTCTGGAGAAAACATTACAGCATTAATCTTCCCCATTAAATCTCCAATTTTTTTTATTGGAATTTCATTTATTTTAATTTTCTTTTTTTCAATTATATCATAACACAACTCAATTTGATTTTCATTCTGATGTAATTTATTAAATTTAACCTTAATAAAATAATTTTTATTTCCCGCTTTTATTAACTCAACATCTTTAGATGTTCTGTGTGATCTTCCTGTGGCACATATATAAATTGCTTCAAGTATATTTGTTTTACCTTGTGCATTATTTCCATAAATTATATTTATATCTCTAGAGAAATCAATATTAAGTGTTTCATAATTTCTAAATGTTTTTAAATATATTTTATTAATATACAAGGCATATCCTCCGCTATTCTATTTCAATTTCATTATTTTCAAATATAACTTTATCACCACTTCTAAGTTTTTTACCTCTTCTTGTTTCAATTTGACCATTTACTTTTACAAGTCCCAAATTAATAATTTCTTTTGCATCCGATCCTTGTCCTACAACACCAGCCCATTTTAAAAATTGATCGAGTTTTATAAATTCTGTTTCAATCTTAATTTTTTTCATACTTATTCTCCTAAAATTCTTTGTTTATGTGATTCCTAAAAAATAACTGGTCAACTGACGATTTCAAAAATAATGAATTTAGTACTATTCATCATTAATAATTGACCAAGGAAATTTTTGAAATCGCCTTATGTAATATTTATGCTTCACTTTTTAACCTTACTGGTAAAATCATGTAAGAAAAATTATTACTACTTATTGGCTTTAAAGTACATGGTCCAACATCTGACGAAAATACAATTGTTACTTTTTCATCATCAATAACCTTCAATGCATCTATTAAATATCTAGGATTAAAACCAACATCTAATCTTTCCCCATTCATATCAATAACATGTACTTCTTCTCTAACAGCTCCAATTTCTGTTTTTGAAGAAATTATTATTTTATTATCATCAATTGTCAGTTTAACAGGGAATTTCTTTTCTTCATTCGAAATTAATGAAGCCCTCTCCAAACTATATAACATTTCTTTCGTATTCACAACAACTTTTGTTTCAAACTCGTCTGGTATTATTGTGTTATAATTTAAATACTCTCCGTCTATCAGCTTTGATATAATTTTAACATTTCCAATATCAAACATTATAAAATTCTTAGACGAAATAATTGACATTTCTGTTTCTGATTGTTGTAGTATCTTTACTATTTCATTCATTGTTTTACCTGGTACAATTACTCTAAATTCACTGTCAATCTTCATTGAATATTTTCTTCTAAGTGCCATCCTAAAACCATCAATTCCTACTAGAATTAAATTATTATCTTTACTCTCAATCAGTAATCCTGTTAGTATTGACCTATTTTCATCTACACTTACAGAGAAAATTGTTTGACGGATCATATCTCTTAAAACATTTTGCAAAACACAATATGAATTATCACTTTCAACATAAGGTAATGACGGATAACCGTGAGGTTCTATTCCTTTTATCTCAAAGTGAGAGTTATCACATTCAATTATTACCTTGTCATTTTCTATAACTTCAATTAACACTTCTGAATCTGGTAATTTTCGGACGATATCTCCAAACATTCTGGAGTTTATTACTATGCTACCTTCATTCATTATATCAGCTTCAATGCAACATTCAATTCCGATCTCAAGATCGCTTCCTGTTAATTTTAGACTACTATCTGCAATTAAAAGTATACCTTCAAGTATTTGTTGGGTGCTTTTTGAAGAAACTGCTTTCTGAACAATATTGATCCCTTCAACAAGTTTTTCCTTTGAACAAACAACTTTCATCCAAGTTTCCTCCATTATAATAAATAATATAAAATCAGTAATAATATTAGTAAGTGCTGTTGATTTTGTTAATAACCCTAACTTTGAGCATAACCTCTAGTTCTTGAGGCTGTTATTAATATGTTGATAAGTGATGTCAAATTATCAACATATAATTTATGTTTTTCAAGTTTATTTTTTATCCACAATATTTTATTCCCATATTCACATTTTCTGTGAATAAGTTGGTTAATTTTTCTCTAAGAAAATGGAAATGAGTAATTTCCCACTTCCATACATTAATTAAAATATAATTATTATTTTCCGATTATATTCTTCTTTAACTCGCTAACAGCTCTTCTTGTTTCAGGGTTTGAATCAATGTCCTCTGAAATTTTATCGTATGCATGTATAACTGTAGTGTGATCTCTGCCCCCAAAATCATCACCGATTTTAGGTAGTGACATATCGGTCAGCTCTCTACAAAGATACATTGCTATTTGTCTAGGATACGAAATTTCTCTATTTCTTTTCTTAGACTTGAACTCTTCAACTCTTATATTGTAGTATCTTGCTACAATATCTTTTATGTTAGTACTATTTATTACTTTGTTCTTATTAGCTGATAAAATATCCTTAAGTGCTTCATTTGCGAGATCAACAGACATATCCCTTTGAGTAAGGGATGCATAAGCGATTACTCTATTTAATGCACCTTCAAGCTCTCTAATATTAGAAGCTATATTGTCTGCTATAAATACCATTATATCGTTAGGTACATCTAGTTTTTCGAGCTGAGCTTTTTTTCTTAGTATTGCTATTCTTGTTTCTAGATCAGGCGTTTGAACATCAGCTATAAGTCCCCACTCGAATCTAGATCGAAGTCTTTCTTCTAATGTTGTAATATCTTTTGGAGGCTTATCACTTGAGAGAATAATTTGTTTATTTGCCTCATATAATGCATTAAATGTATGGAAGAACTCTTCTTGAGTTCTTTCTTTTCCAGCTATAAATTGAATATCATCTATAAGTAAGATATCTATATTTCTATATTTTGATCGAAATTCTTCATTACGGTCATCCTTTATAGCATTTATGAGCTCATTTGTAAATCTTTCAGACGAAACATAAAGTACTTTAAGTGAAGAATTTTGGGTTAATGTATAATGTCCAATAGCATGCATAAGATGGGTCTTTCCGAGACCAACTCCTCCATATAAAAATAGAGGATTATATGCCTTAGCTGGTGTTTCAGCTACTGCAAGTGAAGCAGCATGAGCAAAACGGTTACTGTTTCCGATTACAAATGTATCAAAAGTATACTTCGGATTTAATACAGAAACATATTGATCATCTTGTGATACTGAATCATTAAATGAATTTTGATCATTTTCTTGGGAAGGAATTACAAAATTAATTGTATATTCTTTTAAAGTAAGTTGTTTAATAGCATTTTTTATTAACTTTGAATACCTGCTTTCAAGTATACCTTTGTTGAAATCATCAGGTACACCAAGATTAATAGAAGTAGTCGACAAAGAAATAGGCTCTATTGAATTTATCCAAGTATTAAAGCTTATTTCAGTCAGTTCGCTTTTTAATAGATTTAAAGTTCTTGTCCATAGTTCACTTATTTGATAGCTCATAAATATCCTCCAAAATACAGTCAAAAGCCTTCGTTATGCTTACAAGGGGAAAAAAAATAAATCATTAGTAAAAAAAATAATGAATTTATTTTCACAAATTTTTAAATATTTAAATTGTATATTATCATTAGTAAAAAAGTATCTTTAATTTAGATTATTGACAATGTGTGTATAACTATTCACTATTAATTATTAGATTAAACACAGAACGAAAATCAATAAGCATAATAAATATACCAAACTTTTATTTATTATTCAATATAATTATTATAAGATATCCACAAAAATTTTCGAGTTTATCCACAGAAAAAAATAATATTTTAATAAAAAAAATATTAAACACAAAATATAGAATTAGTGTATTATGAATTTCTATATTTAGTATTAATCTATTAAAGAAATGAGAATAGTCAAGTTCTAATAAAAATAGTTTCTTGACATACCTATTCTGAATAATATATAATAATTTTTGTTTAATTAAAAATAGTATATTTATATAAATGTAGTGTTCTATAAGTGTGGGCTATAGCTATACAAATGGATTGCTGCTTGAGCGAAATGGAGGTGTATTGAAGTGTTAAGAACATACCAACCTAAAAATAGACAAAGAAAGAAAGAGCATGGCTTCAGAAAAAGAATGAAGACTTCTAACGGAAAAAAAGTTTTAGCAAGACGCAGGTTAAAAGGTAGAAAAGTATTAACAGCTTAAGACCGCAAATCTTGTGGTCTTTTTGTTTAGTACGAAGTATTTTTATTTTTTAGAAATTACTTAAATTGAAAATTATAAAAACAAAATTAAATATATATTTATATATTTAATTTTGTTTATCTATAATTTTCCATGTATTATTTAATATATTCTGTATACTATAAGTTTGTATGCTATAAATTTTGGAAAAATAATATATTATCTTAGTGTCGTTGACGAATTTGTTTTGGATATAGTTTTATATTTTTATAAATGCATATTATTTTTATGTATGTATAAGATTAATGAGGTTAATTTATAATTTATGAAAAAAACTGTTACTCTTAAGAAAAATTATGAGTTTACGAGGGTATACAAAAAAGGACGTTTTTACGTAGGAAAGTATATTACACTTTATGTAATTTCCAATAATTATAATGGTAATAAATTAGGAATTACTGTGAGTAAAAAAGTTGGAAAGAGTGTTACGAGGAATAGAATAAGAAGATTGATTAAAGAAAATTACAGATTGTTTGAAGATTATATAAAGTCAGGCTCGAGTATTGTCTTTGTTGCAAGAGAGTTTGCTAGTATGCCTGGATATTTTGAGATTAAAAAAGAAATGAAATATTTATTAAAGAAAATGAATATATTTGATCAGGAGAAATGGGATTGTTCAAAGATTTGTTAGTGTTTTTAATAAGGATCTATCAGAAAAGGATTTCACCTTTAAAAAGGCCAAGTTGTAGATTCTATCCTACCTGTTCACAGTATGCGATAGATTCTATAGAAAAGTATGGATTTTTTTTAGGTTTATTTAAATCAATTAAAAGGATTGCTAGATGTCATCCTTTTAATCCTGGTGGGTATGATCCAGTCAAGTGAGATAAGGAGAATTTTTTTAAATGTTTGATATAATTGCAGGACCAATGGGAAAAATTTTGTATTTTATTTACAATAACATGGCATATATGTCTTATGGTGTAGCTATAATAATTTTTACAATATTAGTAAAAATAGCATTATTACCTCTTATGATAAAGCAGTATCATTCTACAGCAAAGATGCAAGAACTAGGCCCTAAAATTCAAGAAATACAGAAAATGTATAAAAATGATAAAGAGAAAATGCAGATAGAAACAATGAAGGTATATAAGGATAATAATGTAAATCCTGCAGGAGGATGCCTTCCAATATTGATTCAAATGCCAATACTTATAGCATTGTGGCAGGTTATAACAAAGCCTCTTACATATATGCTTGATATGAAAGATAAAATTCAACCACTTGCAAAGGCTTTTAATGTTCCAACTAAAAGTGGATACCCTGAAATAAAAATTATTACTGATTTTGTTAGTTCAAAAGCTCAAGGAATAATAGATTCAGATATATCATCAGTGATAGAAAAGATGAGAGAAGGATTTGATTTCTTAGGTATTAATCTTGGAATGACCCCTTTTACTGATTACAAGCATAACTTTTTATTGCTTTTAATACCTGCTATTGCTTTTGGCACAGGTTGGTTTTCAACAAAGCTTTCAACCAAGATATCATCAGCAAGTACTCAGTCAATGGATAATCCAATGATGAAGTCAATGATGATTATGGGACCAATGATGACATTATTCTTCTCATTTACATTCCCGGCAGGTATGGGTTTGTACTGGATTGTAGGTAACATATTTCAGATATTCCAGCAATTATTTATTAATAAACTGATTTTAAAGAAAAAGGAGGTTCAAATAAGTAATGTCGAATAGTACTGAAAAAACAGCAAAAACTGTTCAAGAAGCAGTTGCGCTAGCGTTAGAAGACCTCAAAGTTGATGAGAATAAAGTGGATATTGAAGTATTAGATGAGGGTAATAAAGGCATATTTGGTCTGATTGGAAATAAAATGGCCAGAGTAAGGGTTACTGTTCGTGAGTCAAGAGGAGACAAAGCTAGTGATTTTTTAAGTAAGCTTTTTGAAAAAATGAGTGTTAAAGCTGAGATTGATCTAAAAGAAAGTGATGATTCTATAGAACTTGACATAAAAGGTAATGATATGGGTGTTCTTATTGGAAGAAGAGGAGAAACCTTAGATTCTCTTCAATATCTCACTAGTCTTGTTATTAATAAAGATAATGATGATTATAAGAGAGTAGTTGTGGATGTAGAGAAGTATAGAGCAAAAAGGGAAGAGACATTAATAAATCTTGCTAATAGGCTAGCAGAAAAAGTTGTAAGATATAAAAAGAATGTAACATTAGAGCCAATGAATCCTTATGAAAGAAGAGTTATTCATTCTACACTTCAGGATAGCAAACAAGTAAATACTCACAGTGTTGGAGAAGAACCAAACAGAAAAGTTGTTATAACACTAAAGTGATAATTTAATATATTAAACTGATTTCATATTTTAGAAAGGCTCAAGAGATAAGGCTCTTGAGCCTTTCTAAAATTGAATTATGAAAATAATTAGTAAGAGGAGTTTTTAATGCTTAAGAATGACACTATTGTTGCAATTTCAACACCTCCTGGAAAAGGTGGAATAGGTATTGTGAGAATAAGCGGCGATGAGGCTTTTAACATTGCTTCAGCTATATTTAAGGGAAATAAGTGCTTTAAAGATTATGATTCACATACCATTAATTATGGAAAAATAGTTGATCCTATAACTAAAGAGACTATTGATGAGGTATTAGTTTCAAAGATGAATAAACCATCTTCTTTTACAACAGAGGATATTGTAGAAATTAATTGTCATGGTGGAATTGTTACAGTAAAAAAAATACTTGAGGTTGTTATAAGAGAAGGTGCTAGAATAGCTGAGCCTGGTGAGTTTACAAAAAGAGCTTTTTTAAATGGAAGATTAGATCTTTCTCAAGCTGAAGCAGTAATTGATTTAATAAACTCAAAGACAAGTGAGGGATCTAAAGCTGCTCTAGATCAGTTGGAAGGTAAGCTTTCTAAAAAGATTAAAGATGTTAGAGAAAATCTTATTGAGCTTATCGCTCACATAGAAGTAACTGTCGATTATCCTGAGCATGATATTGAGGAAATAACTGGAGATAAGGTCTATGATGATCTTAAACCTATAAAGAATAAATTGACTAATATTATAAAAGGATTTGATAAGGGAAGGGTTCTTAGAGAAGGTATAAATGTTGTAATTGTTGGGAGACCAAATACAGGAAAGTCCTCGTTATTAAATGAGTTGTCAGGCAAAAGTAAAGCAATTGTAACTGATATTCCTGGAACCACAAGGGATATAATTGAAGAATATATTAATATATCAGGGATTCCAGTAAGACTTGTAGATACTGCTGGTATAAGAGAGACCGACGATATTGTCGAAAGGATCGGAGTAGAAAGAGCGAAGAAGGAGATTAATTCTGCTGATCTTGTTATAATGATGATAGATGCTGGGCAGGGACTATTAGATGAAGATATTGATATATTTAACGAAGTTAAAGAAATGAAACTTTTGGTTTTGATAAATAAAATTGATGTTTCAAAAGATTCTCATTTAAAATCTGTAGAAGAAAGATTTGAAGGATATAGAATAATTAAATCATCATTGGTTGAAGGAATTGGAATAGATGTATTGGAAGATGAAATTAAGAATCTTTTTTTAAAGGGCAGTTTGGAGTTAAATGATGAAATATTGGTAACAAATGTTAGACATAAAAATCTTATCGATTTTGCATTAAAAAGTATAGAAAATGCAATTATAGCATATGAGAACGGAATGCCTTTGGATTTAATGACTATAGATATAAAGGATGCTACTGAGTATTTAGGTCAGATAACTGGAGAGTCTGTTACTGAAGATGTTTTGCATAAAATATTTGAAAAATTCTGTATAGGAAAATAGATAACGGAAGGGAAATAATATATGGAATATCAAGCAGGTAATTACGATGTAGTAGTTATAGGTGCAGGACATGCAGGGTGTGAAGCTGCATTAGCGTCAGCAAGGCTTGGACTTAAAACAGTTGTGTTTGCGATAAATTTGGATAGTATTGCTAATATGCCATGTAATCCAAGCATTGGAGGTACTGCCAAAGGACATCTTGTTAGAGAGATAGATGCACTTGGTGGTGAAATGGGAAAGAATACAGATAAGACATTTATTCAATCAAAGATACTAAACTCAGCTAAGGGTCCAGCGGTGTTTTCACTAAGAGCCCAAGTGGATAGAAGAAGATACCAAATGGAAATGAAGCATACAATGGAAGATCAGGAAAACCTTGATATAAAGCAGGCCGAAATAGTTGATATTATTGCTGAGGAAACTGAAAATGGTAAAAAGATAAAGGCTGTTAAAACTCATACTGGTGCAATTTTCAAGTGCAGTGCTGCAATACTGACAACTGGTACTTTTCTTAAAGGAAGAATAATAATCGGAGATATCTGCTATAATGGCGGACCAGATGGGCTTTTTCCAGCAAATGAGCTTTCCGATAGTTTGAGAAATCTTGGTATTGAGCTATTTAGATTTAAGACTGGTACTCCTGCAAGAATTAATAAAAGAAGTCTTGATTTTTCTAAATTAATTGAGCAGCCTGGAGATGAAAGAATAGTACCATTTTCATTTGATATTGAGGAGATAAAAATTGAACAGGTGCCATGTTGGCTTACTCACACAAATGAAGAAACGCATAAAGTAATTAAAGACAATTTACATAGATCACCTCTTTACTCTGGAAATATAAAAGGGGTTGGGCCAAGATATTGTCCTTCAATAGAGGATAAGGTTGTAAGATTTGCTGACAAGGAAAGTCATCAGATATTTGTTGAACCAATGGGTCTTGGAACACAGGAGATGTATCTTCAGGGTATGTCAAGCAGTTTACCTGAGGATGTTCAGATTCAGATGGTTAAAACTCTTCCTGGACTTGAAAATGTGTCTATAATGAGAAGTGCATATGCAATTGAATATGACTGTATTAATGCTACACAGCTTAATCTTGATTTGGAATTTAAAAATATTGAAGGATTGTACTCTGCAGGTCAGATAAATGGTAGCTCGGGATATGAAGAAGCTGCAGCTCAAGGGTTGATTGCAGGAATAAATGCTGCTCTTAAAATAAAGGGTGAAAAGGCTTTGATATTAGACAGGTCTGAAGCATATATTGGTGTGTTGATTGATGATCTTGTGACAAAAGGAACACAGGAACCATATAGAATGATGACATCAAGATCTGAATACAGGCTTCTTTTGAGACAGGATAACGCTGATTTAAGACTAACGCCAAAGGGTCACCAAATTGGACTCATAAGTGAAGAAAGGTATAAGAGATTTGAGAAAAAAAGACATAGTATTGACCAGGAAATAGAAAGAGTTGAAAAAAAAATAATACCTCCTAGTGAAAAAGTTATATCATTCCTTCAAAGTATGAATAGCACACCAATTAAAACAGGTATAAAGCTGTCAGATTTGCTCAAAAGACCTGAGTTAAACTATGAAGCTCTATCTGAGGTTGATAATGAAAGAACAAGTCTTAGTTTTTCAGTTAAAGAGCAGGTTGAAATATCTGTAAAATATGATGGATATATAAAAAGACAGCTGATGCAAGTTGAACAGTTTAAAAAGCTAGAAAAAAGAAAGCTTGGAAATGATATAGATTATATGGGTATTGAAGGATTAAGGATCGAAGCACGTCAGAAGCTTGATAAAATAAAACCTGATTCTGTTGGACAAGCCTCAAGAATTACAGGTGTTTCACCTGCCGATATATCTGTTCTTCTTATTTATCTTGAACAAAAAAGACGTGAAAAAAGGGGTAAAGACGATGAATAGCGATAATTTAAATCTGGAAGGACTTTTAAATGAAGGCGTCAAGAATTTTAATGTGCAGATAAGCAGCTCACAAGTAGAATCATTACTAAAATATAAGGAAATTCTTAAAGAGTGGAATGAAAAAATTAATCTCACTGCAATTGAGGAAGACAGAGAGATTATAATTAAACACTTTATAGATTCATTAAGCATTCTTCCTTATCTAGAAAATAAAGAAATCAGCCTAATTGATGTTGGTACAGGTGGAGGATTTCCAGGAATACCATTAAAAATTGCATATGAAAATTTAGATGTAACACTTTTAGATTCACTAGATAAGAGGATTAAGTTTTTAAATACGGTTATAAATAAATTAGGATTAAAAAAAATAAGTTCTATTCATGGAAGGGCAGAGGACTTTGGATCGAATATTAAAACAAGAGAGAAGTTTGATGTTTCTGTTGCAAGAGCTGTTGCTAATTTACCAGTGCTTTTAGAATACTGTTTACCGTTTGTAAAGGTTGGTGGAATATTCATTGCAATGAAGGGAAGCAGTATGGAAGAAGTGGATATATCCAAGAAAGCACTAGATATATTGGGAGGAGAAATTGAGAAGGTAGATAAAATTGTTTTACCTTTTACTGATGCAACTAGAAACATTATTATTGTTAGAAAAACTAAAAAAACTCCAGTAAAATATCCAAGGAAAGCAGGCAAGCCTTCTAAAGAGCCAATTATATAAGAAAATTATTATTAAAACACACAGGATTTTATTGTAAAAATCCTGTGTGTTTTTAATATAGGAATTTATTTTTATATAAATTTTATAAAAACTTTTCGACAAACAAAGATAAAAAATGTTATAAAAACTAACAAAAGATCATATAATTCGTTACTATACCTATTAAAATGTTGTAATATCAGGCATTTAATCGAACGATTCTTTTAATATAAAAAAGGATTTCTTATATTAAAGAAGAATATGGAATGTATATTTATACCAATATTAGTATGGAAATACAAAAGAAGACCCGATATATCGGGAAAATATACAAAGGATGGTGCAAATAAAATGTTGGAAAGTAGATTAAAAATACCTCAAAGTGACAGAAATACGGATCTTAAGAACATTACCTATGTAAAAATTGATTGTATCAGACCCAATCCTTATCAACCTAGGAAACAGTTTAATATTAATTTGTTGGAAGAATTGTGTGATTCAATCAAACAGTATGGAGTATTGCAACCTATAAATGTAAGAAAAATATCAAGTACCTCATATGAGCTTGTTGCTGGAGAAAGAAGGTTAAGGGCTGCAACAATGGCTGGGTTAAAAGAGATTCCAACAATCATAGTAAATATTGATGATAATGATTCAGCTGTAATCGCTTTGATTGAGAATCTTCAAAGAGAAGATTTGAATTATATGGAGGAAGCAGAAGGTTATAATAATCTTATAAATGATCATAATTTTACTCAAGAAGAATTAGCACAAAAAATAGGAAAAAGTCAGTCAACCATTGCAAATAAAATAAGGCTACTTAGATTGCCTCCTTTGGTTAAAAAGATTTTATCAGATAATAACCTTACTGAAAGACATGCCAGAGCTTTATTAAAGCTTCATGACGAGCAACTTCAGCTTAAAGTTTTAAAGCTTGTAAGTGAAAAAGGAATGAATGTTAAAAAAACAGAGGATTTAGTTGATAGAGTAATAGAAAAATATTCTCGAAGCCCAAAAGAAAACAAAGTAGTAAAAAGTGAAAAGAAATTTACAAAAGCTATTAGAGATATCAGGATATTTGTAAACACAATAAAGCAAGCTATTGATTTAATGAAGAAATCAGGTATTGACGCGAAAGCGGCACAATTTGATAAAGAAGAATATATAGAATTTATTATAAGAATACCAAAAAAAGCTAATACTATATAATGTTAAAATTATTATAAAAACTTAGATAGAATTTCTTACGACAGAATTTATAACAAATAAAGAGAAGATGATTCAAAAAATAACTGATCAACTGGCGATTTCAAAAATATTAATTGTTGTATTTATCACCATTAAAAATTTAAAAAAGGAAATTTTTGAAATCGCCTAAATTAAAGGAATAGATAAAATTATTCCTTTAATTTTTAATTATGTTCACAAAAAAGTAGACAGTTTGCTAAAACTTTATTAAAATTAGTAGTGGCGTAGTTTTATTATTAAAACTTTGATATATATACATGTTATATTAGAAAAGAGGTAAGGTTAATGGCAGATTCAAACGAGATTATTGAACAAAGGATTATACCGGTTGATATAGAATCTGAAATGAAAAAATCATTTATAGATTATGCTATGAGTGTTATAGCAGACCGCGCACTACCTGATGTACGAGACGGCTTAAAACCTGTTCACAGAAGAATATTATACGCGATGTCATTGCTTGGTTTTACTCCAGAGAAGTCCCATAGAAAGTGTGCCACTACTGTTGGGGAAGTTTTAGGTAAATTCCATCCACATGGCGATGCGGCCGTTTATGAAAGTATGGTTAGAATGGCTCAAAACTTTTCATTAAGATACATGCTTGTGGATGGGCATGGTAACTTTGGCTCGGTTGATGGAGACCCTCCTGCTGCTATGAGGTATACCGAATCAAGGTTACACAAAATATCAATGGAAATGTTAAGTGATATCAATAAAGACACAGTTGATTTTAAACCAAACTTTGATGATCATGAGATTGAGCCTGTAGTACTCCCATCAAGGTTTCCAAATCTGCTTGTTAATGGATCTTCTGGAATAGCTGTTGGTATGGCAACAAACATACCACCACATAATCTTTGTGAAGTAATTGACGGTATAGTAAAAATAATTGACGAACCTGATATTACATTTGAAGAATTGAATAAAATAATTAAAGGTCCTGACTTTCCTACATATGGTAATATATTGGGAAGACAGGGTATAAAAGATGCTTATAGAACGGGAAGAGGTAAAATAACTGTAAGAGCTCAAGCTGCTATTGAGCCTATGGGTACAAACAGACAAAGAATTGTTGTTACAGAGCTTCCGTACCAAGTAAATAAAGCAAGGCTTGTTGAAAAGATTGCTGACTTGGTTAAAGATAAGAGAATAGAAGGTATATCTGACTTGAGAGATGAGTCAGATAGAGAAGGAATGAGGGTAGTAGTAGAGCTAAAGAGGGAAGCAAACGCAAATGTTGTTTTAAATCAGCTTTATAAGAATACCCAGCTGCAAGAAACATTCAGTGTAAATATGCTTGCACTTGTACAGACTGAGGATAAGAAATTTGAGCCTAGGGTACTTAATTTAAGACAGGTTATTGATTATTATATAGATCATCAGAAAGATGTAATAAAAAGAAGAACGAAGTTTGAGCTTGATAAGGCAGAAGCAAGAGCACATATTTTAGAAGGTTTGAAGATTGCTCTTGATAATTTAGATGAAGTAATTAATATCATTAGAAGTTCAAAAAATGAGCCGATAGCAAAACAAGGATTGATGGACAGATTCGGATTAAGTGACAGACAAGCACAAGCGATTGTAGATATGAGGCTTGGAAGGCTCACCGGATTGGAAAGAGAGAAACTTGAAAGTGAGTATAGAGAACTTCTTGAAAAGATAAAATATTTTAAAGATGTGTTGGCAAACGAGCATCTTGTCCTAAAGATTATTAAAGAAGAAATACTAATAATTAAAGAGAAGTTTGGAGACGAAAGAAGAACAAAACTTTTAGTAGATGAAACAGAAATTGATATGGATGACCTTATTGAAGAGCAGGAGAGTGTTATAACCCTTACTCATTTTGGATATATTAAAAGATTGCCTACTGATACTTATAAAAGTCAAAGAAGGGGTGGAAAAGGAATAACAGCATTAAGTACAAGAGAAGAAGACTTTGTTGAGAATTTATTTACTACTTCAACGCATCATTTTATTATGTTCTTTACAAATAAAGGTAGAGTCTTCAGATTAAAGGCTTATGAAATACCAGAGGCAGGTAGACAAGCAAAAGGAACCGCAATTGTAAATTTACTTCAACTTGACCAGGATGAAAAAATAGCTACAGTTATTCCGATAGCTGAATATAAAGAAGGAACATATTTGGTAATGGCTACAAAAAATGGTCTTGTTAAGAAAACAGATATAATGGAATATAGCAGTATAAGAAAAGGTGGACTTGCAGCTGTATCACTAAAGGATAATGATGAGCTTATAGACGTGAAATTTACTGATGGTTGTCAGGACATTATGCTTGTTACAGTCAATGGTATGTCGATAAGATTCAATGAAAGCGATGTTAGGTCTGTTGGTCGTGTATCTCAAGGTGTTAGAGGTATAGCGCTTGGAGACGGGGACTTTGTTAAAGGAATGGAAGTTTGTAGTGAAGGCCTTAAACTTCTTGTAGTTACTGAGAATGGCTTTGGAAAAAGAACAGAGCTTGATGAGTATAAGGTCCAAACAAGAGGTGGAAAAGGTATATTGACTTATAGGGTTACAAATAAAACAGGTATTGTTTGTGGAGCTAAGTTAGTTAGTGAAGATGATGATATTATGCTTATAAGTTCGGATGGAACGATTATTAGGCTGAATGTTAATGAAGTTAGCATCTTAGGAAGAGCTACACAGGGTGTAACTCTTATGAGAACAAATGAAGGAGATAAAGTTGTATGTGTTACGAGAATTGTAAAAGAAGATGAAGATGATTTAAATAATGAACAAGAGGATGAATCAGGCGAATCTAACTTACTGTTAAATGAAACAGAAAGTGAAGAAACTGTTGAGTAAGGAATAGTTTAATAGTTATAATATATAAAATACAAAAAACGCGAAAGCGTTTTTTGTATTTTATATTACTTGGCGTTACGAGTTGTGGTTGTGATTTTTCTGTATTTGGGAGTCAGAAAACATAATTATAAGATTAATAATGCTTTCAATATTAGAAAGCAGAATTATGTATGATATAAAGCAAATTTATAGGAAAAAACAGGATTAATAATTTAAATATAATAGTGAATTATAGAGTATAATTTAGAAATATGGACGTATTTTAAATTAATCATAAAATATTGCCGAATATAGTTGAATAATGGTGTTGAATAAAATAGATGTAGGTGGTATATTAATTAGGCTGTCGCTGACGAGCTGCTGAAAAGTGGAGTTAGAAAAATCTAAAAAGATTTTAAAAAACAGTTGACAGAAAAAAAGTAATGTGGTAATATAATAAAGCTGCTTCAAGTGCGGCAATGGACTTTGAAAAGTAAACAGTGTAAAAAGAAATAAGGAACTCGTTAATAACGAATGAGTCAGAAATGACAAATTCAAAATTTGAGTAACTTGCGAACTTTAAAAAAGCTAGTAAGTAGGAAATGATTTAAGTTAAGCTTAAACATTTTAACAAATTGAGCTAATTAAATTTTCAAATATTAATTTGAGAGTTTGATCCTGGCTCAGGACGAACGCTGGCGGCGTGCTTAACACATGCAAGTCGAGCGGAGATATTTAGCAATA
>Ga0209800_10000595_pt1 | contig 52787 bp, 29 predicted proteins | sample Higcelweek8metaG_FD_187174 | JGI IMG/M metagenome (GOLD analysis project Ga0209800, IMG submission 187174) | Freshwater pond sediment microbial communities from the University of Edinburgh, under environmental carbon perturbations - High... | ecosystem: Environmental > Aquatic > Freshwater >...
CCATTGCTTAAGTCGAAGTTCCATGACTTTTGAATCCATTACAAAAACCTCCCATGCCAAATAGTATCGTTATAAATACTATCAGGTATGGAAGGCTTAAAAAAGACGCTTTTTATTTGCCGCTTACAGATATTTTGAATTGCGTTCCTCGGTCAGTTTTTATCGCAAAAGGTTTTCTGCCAGTCGATTCTAAGGCTTTGTTGATTAGTTCTAAGGCTGTCTTAGTAGTTGCATTGGAAGTTACAATATTGGCAATATCCATTCTTGAACGCTCATCGATAATCTTCAGTAAATATGTGACATTATCATTTTCATCATAAAAATTCTTAAAGTCCATTGACCAACAATTATCAGTTTCTGCAAACTGGTAAACTTTTGGGATATCTTTAAGTTTGTGCTTTCTAATATATATTTGAGCCTGCCAACGGAAGTTACCAGCATCACTTCTTGTAACAGGAATACTTGCTGAAAGCATTTTTAGCATTAAAGAATCCTTATCTATTCCGTTATTATCAAGAAGTATATCAAGGGCTGTCAGTGCTGGGTACTTAAGTCTTGCATCACCAAGGGAAGCATCTTTATTTTTATAATATGCTTTTTCAGAAATGCCGATGCTTTTACAGGCATCATTAATTGAGATGCTATCTTTTGAATTTATGGCTTCTACATAATAGGATTTATATTCATCCGAGGCTTTGAGGGAATTTAAAATATCAGATGGAGTCATGGACAGAAGCTTTGCCTTTGAAGCAGCTTCAAGAGAGTTACCTTCCAATGACTTAAGGTTTCCTTTGGTAGAAGTATCCTTTTGGAAAATTTTCTCGGATGTACTGTAAATTTTTTGCCTCCAGCGTCTGAAAGTAGACTCGGCTATATTGAAATTACTGCATATGTTTTTTATAAGACCATTAACTCCAAGAATAACGATTTCTAATTTTTCCAAGTTGTTATATTTCCATGCGTTTTCTTTAAACTCTATATTTATCAAATTTATTAGTCCTCTCAAAAGTATTACTGAAACAGTATAAATTTAAAAGGTTATGAAATCAAGATTGTATTAGTTTAGCAACAATGTTGGATATGCAGTAAAATATATTGTTTTGAGTGAATATGATAGAGCAATGGACAATGTTAATATCCTAAAAAGTATGAAAGATAACCCGAAAATAAGATTATATAAAGGATATGCTGTGGTATTGGAAAGTATTATTAGAAATGATAAAGAAAATGTCAATGGCGGTCTTATTCAGATGCTATCTGATTACAAGAAAGTGAGAGCTCTTAAACATTCACCTGAAGAGTTGTTTTGTGTTCCTGTAGTTTGATTTGCGAGGCTTGCAAAAAGAAAGGGTATAGAAATAAATATTATTAATGATGCGATTGCACCAGTAACAATATTAGAGAAACAAAACATTATCTACCCTGAAATAGAGTTTATTTAATTTGCAATTTTTTTGTCTTTAATTAAATGAACTTTGTGATAGAATTGTTTTGTAACGGTTAGTAAGAAGTTAAAGGAAATATAGATACACGTCTAAAAGAAAAAGATAATCTTAATGATGATATTGCCAAAAGCGGTTTAAAAACAATCATTAAATTTTTGATTAAGAGGATAAATCAAAAATGAGTATATTTGATGAGTTTAATAATGCGAATATGGGAAAAGTATATGTAAATTACCAACTTGCCAAAGCTTTTTACAGGGTAATAAATGCTCAGGAAAGCACTGAAAAATCACACGCACTTCAAAAGATTGAAAAATGGCAATCTGTTATTTACGGTATGAATAATGGAGTTATTAATGTTGGATCACGAAGGTGTTAATGCCTCTGAATTGGTAACACTAGAAGTTGTATTTTTCTGGTTGCTACAAAATAAATATACCAGAAGAAGGTGCGTTACTAACAATTGCATGGCTTTTGTCTAAGAACTTGTTATCACCTGTTGTTAAAATAATAGATGAAATACTCCCTTATATGGATATATTAAGATTTTACACTCTAATTACTGATGAACCTACTGGGAATAGTACAGAATTCTATTTGAATACTTTTGGCGATTGTATCAAAAAGTTAAAACAATTCAAATCAGGAGCAGATATACTAAGACAAAGAGAAACGATTGCAATTTGGATCCCGTTGTATGATGAATACATTAACCATTTTATTAAAGCAATAAAAGGTGAGCTTCCTGTAGTTATAGGTACACAAACCATTAGCTCAGAAGGAAAACTCGAAAACAAATACCAATTAATTTCAGAAGAAGTGAAATATGAATTTTCTGACGAATGGTATGTAAACTTAAGATTTTATGCGAAAAATACAGGAATTATTGCTCTTTACACTGCTGTTCAAGAAAGCCATACAAAAGAAATTCCAGTCTGAACCAAATAGTGACATTAACCCATGAAATGATAAATTTAGATTTTAAATTAACTAAATCTCAAATTAAGCAATTATCATTTCTTATTGGAAGATTGGTTGCTTAGTTAACATTTACCCCGGAAATGAATGTTGCTAAAAGTATTAGTGCTATAGAAGCACGAAATATGTGCAATTTATTATTACAAATTACAAAATTCAAAAGAAGAAAATATTAAAGAATATTATTTCTTATCTATTGGAAGAATGATATAATATTTATACTTTCAATTAAAGGATGTGCAAATTATATGGAAGATAAAATGTTTGAATTAATTACTCAAATTTCTAGTGAGTTAAAAGAGTTCCGAAATGAAACTGGTAAAAGACTTGATAATCTTGAAGAAGGACAGAACAAATTAAACAGTGATATTATTAGACTTGAAAACAAACTGGATGACAACTCAAAGGCTTTGTTTGACGGATATAAGCAAACATACGAAGAAGTCAAAGAAGTGAAAAAATCAGTTGAAGAGCTTTCTTCAAAAGTAGAAAAACAAGAAGTAGAAATTAAAGTAATCAAAGGTGGAAGAGCCTGACAAATATACAATTGAACATTGATAACAAAACTCAACATATATAGTGTAGGCAAGTCTCCTCCCGGAGACAAAACCACATATAAAAAGTGCTCGTTATTTTAAAAATCCGTACATAAACACTACCATAATTTGCGTAAATACAAACCCAATATTCCTATGTTGTATAATTGGTACCACAACATAGAAATATTTTACATGTAGGCATGTTGAATTATACCAAAAATGCGATAATATAACACTAGATAGCAACGCCTATCAAGGCTTTTATGTGATTTTACATAATTATGTAGGTTTGATTCTAAAATTATCATTTTTTCAAGGGTCATATTTGGATTATTGATTTCAAACAAAGTTAAATCTTTGAATCTTCGTTCAATTTTTGCATTAAATTGAGGAAAGTTGGGATAGCTCTTGAGGTGCTTTATTCCCAAATCCTTCAATACATCTGTAAAAGTTACTTTGAATTGTGTTCCGCGGTCAGTTTTTATTGCAAAGGGTTTTCTTTCCCCATCAACATCAAATGAATCTAATGTCAACTTCAATGTCTGGCCGAGCAGTGAAGCGTCAGCGGAGCGACCAGCCTTACCATGTTTATGTAGTTCATCCCAACAAATTTTACTATTACTAAAATGTAGTGTTTTCATGGCGTCTAACCATTTTAAAATTGGCTTTATCTTATCTAATATTATATAATCTTAACCCGATTGTTGCAATCATTGTTGCAAAAAAGTATATTCTTGAGTAAGCAAGTAATTTAAGCTTTCAACTGCTTTACTTTTAGTGCCATGTGCATCAATGAGCCTAGAACAACCTCATGGATCGAAAACATAAAAAGGCGGCCTATAATGATTTATAAACCGCCGTGAGTTATTTTTTTACCATCCAGGCCATTTGGTAGAAGGCCATGCCCACCCAAGATAAGCTGCGACTTTGTTTTCAGCTGTAATGGTGCTGTACTTTATCTTGTCATACCCTGCTTCAATAATGTTTCCGTTTCCCAAAGACAATCCTACATGTCCATAATTCTTGTTTGCCGAAGCCTTTGCAAAGAAAACCAGGCTTCCTCTTGGAGCATTCCAATCACCTGGATGCTTGAATAATCCATATGTTGTCCATAAGTTGTATGCATTGTCACCCCAGTTGCTGTTATATGCACTCTGGACAAAACATGCACAATTATCTTTTGCAGGTATGGAAACACCATTAGGTTTGATAAAATTACTTCTTCCGATATAAGCTGTTGTCCAATTAACAGCTTTGTCAACATTTCCAATAACCTTTAATGAAGCTTTTAAGTTTCCATTTACAAAGGTAACAGTATAACTTCCAGCATTAAGTGTGCTTGAATAAAATATGAACTTGTAAATGTAAACAGATCCACTCATACTGACGCCTTGATATGAGGCATTATATACTTTACTTGTGCTGGTATTTGTAGCTGTCATTTTGGGGACGGAATAGACAGTACTGGAATATACCTCAACATTTAAGCTTTGCCCCCTGTGCATTACAGATATTCCGTTTTCATTACTGTAAGAAGTTTTTAATGTCATACTTGTGTATGCGATTGCCAAATTACATGGTATTATGATACTAAATATTAATACCAGGATAAAAATAATTTTATTTACTCGTTTAGATTTCAACATGTTTCCTTCCTCCATTTAAAAAATATGTTTTTGATTTGATGGGTTTTATTGCCAGCGCCAGGTGTAATCTTGTTCAAGTCCAATTTTACAAACACCAGAATACCCGCCGTTTATAAAATAATCTGAATCATGACTTCGGCGGGCACAATTAGAACCTGCCTGTTCATTACATCCGAATAAAATTTTTCCGCCTGAATAGGAAATGCTTGCAATAACCATTGTATGTCCTGAAGTTGAAACTACATCGCCAGGTGACAACCTGGCAAGCTTTTTATATGCTGTATCATTTGACGTTCCAACTTTCGTTGATATGGAACCGTTTAAAAATTTTGTTGGGGAAGTTTCGCCGTCTATATTCCAGCAAATTCCGGAATATGTACTGCAGTCGCTCCCGTACATAGGTGTTGTTTTGCCGTCAGATGAAGCTGCTCCCTCACAAACCGAATAAAAATCTGGAGCTTGGAGTTTTTCTTCAAAGTAACGGGCATTGGTATAATTCCATGGAACATAATATGGACTGCTACTGGTATTACTACTGCTGGTTTTCTTCCAGGTTTTACTGTAAGGTATACCTGTCTGCAATTCATTTGCCCTATAGACAATAGGATTTGACGGGGTCCATCCATATTTTCTTACGTCTTTTGAAGGCTTCCAGGTAAATGAATTCATACGGTCTCCTCTGGTGACAATATTCTGACGAGTACTTGAAAGATTGATTCCAAAACTTCTGGATGAAGGATAAACCTGAGAACTACTGGCCGAGATGGTTACCTTATATTTATGACCTTCATACAGATATTTTTTAGGAATTGTATAGTTCTTTTGGATTCCCATACTTAAATTGTTTAATACCTTCAAATTTACGCTTGTATCGGTTAAAGTCAGGTAATAGGGGGTAATGATTGACGAATTCCAGGATACATATATGTCTGCCCTATTATAAGTGCTTGATGATGGAGAATTAATAGTTATATATTCAGCAGCAAAAGCTTCAATACTACCAAATACCATAACAGTAGCCATAATAAATAATAAAACAAGCATTAATGAAATCTTTTTCATACAGTTCTCCTCCTAATATTTTTGTTAAATTTGATGGTTATTCAAAAACATTATATATTCAAAGGTTTCACCTCCCTGATAAAGTTTATATGAACCATCAAAATCAATAATAAGATTTTATTAATAAAAGCTAATTTGCAAAAGATGTCGTACGGCTATTTATAATAGCAAAACGGCTAATTGATTTTAGCCAGTTGGCTATTTTTTAACAAATGGGTCACTTTTGAAAGATAAATGATAGACAACAACTTTTAAGTTTATTAAAATTATCATTAAATGGTACTAAAAAATATTGGAGGGATTTATAAAATTGAGTATTGACAGTTTGTTCCTTATAATTACCAGTATAACATTAGTAATTATTATAATTTACTCATTAATAAAAGGCAGAAAAACTCCGGTTGTATACAGCTATATAACTTTTTTTGCAATACTTACTCTATGGGTCTCATTAATGAGTTTTGAACGTATTGTTGAATACTTCGGGTTTATGTCCATGGGTAATGTCACATATTACATGCAATATTGGACAAATATTTTTTTGCCATCCAGCTTTCTTTTATTTTGCCTGTTATATACAGAAAGCTCCGTTAAGCTAAGGAGTATCTTAATATCCTTCAGTATAGCGATTGTATCTTTCTTTTCAATTATTATGCTAACAGAATGGGATTCAAAGGAATTCATATTTTTAAATGACGGAAAAATCCTTCACGCAGGCTTTTACTATTTAATTTTTATGATATTATCGACTTTTGAGTATATAGCAGGCACTTTCTTACTCCTAAAAGAGCTCTTAAGAAAATCGGGAATTGAAAGAAAACGCTCTATTGTTATTATAGTCATAATTAATTCTGCAATATTATCATATGCGGCAAGTGTTGTACTTTCGATACTCTTAAAAATCGATACTTCCTTTGCTGGACCATTAATACTTTTAGTTTCTACAGTTTTCTTTTCTTTTGCACTATTCAAGTATGGATTTCAGGATATTCGCCCCATAGCATTAAGAAGCATTGTTGACAGCCTTGATGAATCTCTTGTTGCTGTTGATAACAACAACAAAATAATCGATTTTAATAACTCGATTAAAACCAACTTTTTATTAAACCGAAGTATTAAAAATGGCAGCGATATATATATATTCATTGATATTATCCGAAATATCGCTGAACCTGGTATAAAATTGGATGAGCTACTTAAAATTATTTCAGATACAAATATTAATAATGTACAAAGAGAGTTTTCAACCTCCCATCCAGGTAAAAAATATTACAAAGTAAGTATCAAACCCATACGTAAAAGAGGCAGGGGTGGTTTTGGCAGAATTATTACATTTCATGATATTACCGATTATAAAATCCTTACAGAGGACCTGGCAGAGAAAAATTCAAATATCAATTCCATGAATGAAGAATTAACTTCAATGAATGAGGAACTTACAGCTGTAAATATTCAGTTAAGGGAGTATTCGGAAGCAGTTGAAAACCTTACACTTTTAAATGAAAGAAACAGGATAGCCCGGGATGTACACGATACCCTGGGACATACCCTGACATTACTTATAATGCTTATTAAAGCAAGCAAAATCAAATGCAGCAGAGAAACGGACGACCTGGAGGAAACATTGACAGAGGCCTTGAATGTTGCACAGGAAGGTATGAAAGAATTAAGAAAATCCATAACTGGTTTGTCATCTGGAATTCTTGAAAAATATGATATAATAACTGCGTTGGGGAAATTGGTAGAAGATTCAAAAAGCCTTGGTATTAAGATTGAGTTGTCAGTATTTGGAGAAGAAAACTTTAATGTATTGTCAGACAAGGGAAAGTTAATATGCCTTAATGAAGCTATCTTTAAAGTATGTAAAGAGGCACTAACAAATTCTTTAAAGCATGGGAAAGCTACAGTCATTAATATAATTTTAAAATTCAATACTGATGAAATAAGAATATTTATTAATGATAATGGATTGGGGTGTAAGGATATAATGAAAGGTTATGGATTAACAGGAATGGAAGACAGGTTGAGGAAATTTCGCGGAAAAGTCAAGTTTGGCTCTGATGGTGAAAAAGGATTCAATATTAATATAAAAATACCAGTGGATGGAGATACCATATATGATTAGGGTCATAATAGCAGATGATCAAAAATTAATACGTCAGAGTCTCAAGTTAATAATTGAACAGGACCATGATATAGAGGTTGTTGGGTTGGCATCTGATGGAATTGAAGCTTCTGAGCTTTGTTCAAAACTATCTACAGATCTTGTACTCATGGATATAAAAATGCCACGTGCAGATGGTATCCATGGGACAAAATTGGTAAAAGCAGTCGACAGCTCAATAAAGGTTGTAATTCTTACAACCTTTAGCGATCAGGATTTTCTATACAACGCATTTAAAAACGGAGCCAACTCATATGTTTTAAAGGATGTGGGTGACGATGAACTTATTAGGGTAATAAAGAACACTATGTCCGGGCTTGTTACCATTCCTGATGATTTTTTGAAAATACTTAATGAAAAGCATATTGACAAGGAAGCTTATTTAAAGAAAGAAACCGAGTTTTCATTTAGTATTACAGACAGAGAAAAGGACGTTTTAAGCTTGCTGGTAGAAGGAAGAACAAACAAGGAAATTTCCAAATGCCTTTATATCTCTGAGGGAAGTGTAAAAAATATCGTATCTTCGCTGCTGCAAAAATTTGATCTGGGAGACCGTACACAGCTTGCCGCTTTTTCAATTAAGAATAATCTAATATAGCAGGAATATAAGTCTTTACTGCATCTTATTCCAAATATTTAAAGAACGCCTAACAAAACTACTACAGGCAATACTGTCAAATCAGGTCAATAACAATCTATAAAGAAAAACAAATCAAACCTTTTCCAATCAAATACAGAATGATATAATTGTGGTAGCAAAACTACCCTTGAACATTGAAAAATGAATAACTTTTGGAATTACAGAGGAATGATAGTCCTCCTGGTTATAATGTAACTGGAATGTGGCAATTTTGAATTTGATAGTTATTCAAGGTTATGCTATGTAATTTTTTAGTAATTATGGGGACCTAAAAATAATCCACCTATTTTCCAAAAAAATAACGTTTATTCTTGGAGAATAGAAGAGTAAAATGTGTGAAATAGTTTATATAAAAAAATAAAGTCGGGGGAGGAATAAAAAAATGGTTTTTGCAGAGGAAAAAGGAAAGCGTATTATATCCTGGTTTCTAATTCTGTTAATGCTTTTTTTCGGTTTTAATTTTACCGGAAAGGCGGCAGAGAATCCAGTGATTAATACTACTGAAGATTTATCTATTGAACGGGTTCATCCTATTCATAAGGATCTTCTTAATGTGCTTATTAAGATGAAGGAGGTTACTTTTGAGGCAAAAACAGAATCTTTTGCAGATATGCTTAATAACTATGAGCCATCGGACAAGTACACGACTAAGGTCAGGCTCAAAAGCATACTGGCTGCGGTAGGAGAAATTCAAAACTCATATTCAAATCCGTCAGATGGAAAAATGGTCAATATATTTGAAGTGGTAAGTGAACTTATCAGTAAACTTGATATGCAGGATATAAGGAGCTCTCGAAACTCGAATTTTATAGTTAAAAGCGCCATATGTGTGACCGACAGGAATGGGATAAAAATAACTGGGGAAACCAATTCCAAAAATATTGAGGAGATCAAAAAAAACTGGAAGAGTATAGTATCGGTTAATAATACTTTAAGTGATTTTCAGAACGAAATTGTTAAACTAATAAGCAAACTTGACTTAATAAAAGGTAATGCTATTAATAAAGAGGATTTTAAACTCGATAAAACTGCTAAACCATTATTATTGGATTTATATGATATCATAGATAAAAAAGAAACTTTATTTAACGAACTCATCAATAACACAGAAAAATTCTTCAATGTATATTACAATTCCAACCTTGAATACAACAATCTGAGATTTCCATTCTATAAAAATTCTTATTGCAGCATATATGATCAAAAAGGAAACTACAGCAAAAAGCACATTCAGATTCAATGTGCTTTAAAAATAGCTGATGCAAAAAACAATGAGGCCAAAGAGAAGCTGCAGAATGCACTTTTCCTTAATAATCAGTTCACAGACAGTGTTAACTATCCTGATTGTCAGGGGGGAGGCTTTTTTTCAAGGGAAAACATCCGGATAAATTTTAACAAAGAGGATGCCAGTCTGGGAATAAAATCAATTAACTTTTATGAGATAAATTCCAGTGGAAAACCTGGTAAGGCAAATGAGATTCCCAATTATAGCATAAATACAAAGAATATTCAGTATGATAAAACCATAAATCCGGGTTTTATAGTACTTGACAGGACAAGCCTTCTGGCCGATTATCCTGTGGGAATGCGTCCTGTAAAAGTGAGGCTTGAGATAGTTTTCAACAAAAAGGATTCTACAGGAAAAGCTGACATAAAAAGGACAACTGACACGGTATTTGTCCCTGCATACGACGAGGGAGAACAGATTTCAGGCGAGGATATGATGTATATAAATAGCCTCAGGATCAATGAATTCAAGCACCCCTTGAAAAAAAGCGACTTTAAAGATGTAAGCACAGATAAAAATTCTATTTATTATCCTAGACCTGGCGGATATCTTCTGGAGTTGGATGGAAATGACAATATAAAGTCCGCAGCGTATATCACAGGATTTAATGAAAAAGACAACAGAAAGCTCGACATTAAGTATATGGAAGGCTTTGATTGGAAAAGTAATCGTCTGCAGGAAATGACAACGACAATTTCACAAAAAACTTTCTTTGGGGGTGGACTAAGTGTTGAAGGACGGGGCATAAAGTTTACACTCTTTTCAATGATGCCACGTGAAGACCTTAATGAAGCACTTTTAAAGAATGTAAAAGAAAAAATTAAAACGGAAAACAGTCAAAATAACAATGTAATGGACGACAAAGAAGTATGTAAAAGCCTTGTTGAAACTGCTAACATAGATGGAAAAGATTATAAATTGCAGAAAGTAAGCTTTGGTAAGAACAGTCCCGATTTAAACACAAGGGACAAAAGAAGCATATATGCTCTGGCTGTTGAGAATGCATTTACGCGATATAAAAGTAATAGAAATTCGCAGTCCATGAATCAGGATGAGATTTATAATGAATATTTGAATTATATTCTTTTAAGCATATATGATTCCAACAATATTTTGGGTTATACACCGGGTACAAACTACAGTGAGCTAATTGCAAAGCTCAGGGAAACTAAGATAGGGATGAAGTTGGAGAATAACCTAAGCTATGAAAAACTTGAATCAGGGAATGATGAAACTCTTATGAGGGCACTAGCTTCAGCGTGTTTTCCTGATGAGGTGAAAAAGCTAAAGATGATGCCAGGAAGCGGCTCAAGTGAGGAAAAGTACTGGAAACTTCCTATAGCTGGCAATATTTTATCCTTTGATCTGCCTGAAGAGATAGTATTCGATGAACCAAGAAATTCTGATCAATATCTTATGTGGAATATGGCCAAATCGGCTAAAATAGCTGTCTACATTGAGAACAAAGTTGAAGATAACAAAACCTGGCACTATATAGCTACATCAAAAGAAAAAATGGACAAAATGAAAAGCTTGACACAAGACCTTTTATTAATAAAGGAAGATAGCGGCATATGTGAATATAAAATTTCAGATAGGTTATTTTGGCAGCTTCTATCTAGGAATAACGAAACGGAACTTTCAGCAACTTGGTATTTAAATTTGGCGATATGTCCCTTAAAGGAACTTGGATACTTAAGGTATAGGCAATTTCCATACTATTACTATACCTCTTTGAAGGGGACTGGTGAGGTTTTGGTAGATCCTTCATGGAAAAAGGATAATTTGGAGTATTTGGATCTTGGGATATCTAATTTAAAAATTCCTGTCAACAAGAGTGTAATAGAGCAATTCAACAATATAAAACCGCAGCTTGCCTCAAAGAATGCACTTTATATAAATAAAAACGATACCGTATACAGTCCGAGGTTTATAGACAAGGATCCGAATAAAGGTCTAGACAACCATGCATTCGGTATTGCAGTGAATATGGACTGGAAACATCCTGGTCAAAATACTGGAAAGAAGTATTTCTTTGAGAAGCTTTTTATAGAATCGCCTAAAGCTACAGGATATACTAACTGGCAGATGGTCAAGAATGTTTTTTATAAAAACGGTTTTATTTATGGCGGATTTCATGGAGTAAACTCGGAAACCTCAATAGAGCCTAATCATATTGAGGTAGGCACCTTGACAAAGCCCCCTGTGAAATATCTGCAAAACGGTGTTATTATTTCGGATGCCGATGTCAATGAATATAAACTGAAAATAGACAGACGATCAACAGTAAAGATAAGTCTTTCCAGCCTTTCTGGTGAGTATGACATGTTTTTATACAAACAAGATGGTAAATCCGAAACTTTGGTGGCATATTCCACATGTGGAATCCCAGATAGTAAGAGTGATGATAAGGACAATAAAACACAAAAGCTACAGGACATAAATGATTACCTGTTAAAGTATTTTGGAACAAAGGATACAGGGACATATATTTTAAGAGTTTTGGGGTATTCAAAAAAGCTGTCCAAGGACAAGTACATTCTTGATGTGGATATTAAAGATCTTGGTGATACCGAAGACTCTCCAAGCATATTGAATAAAACAGTATCGGAACCTGAGACAGGAACTTATAAGAGATGTGATATGGATGAATTTGATCTTTCAAATTACTATAAAGACATCCTTAATGATATAAAAAACGATAAGGATAATGAATTTGAAAATAGGAAATATACATTCGAAGGATATGCTTCGGGATCGGGAAACAAGTGGCTATGGCCTCTTGCATCTACCAATAACAGCTTTAAAAATTGGCCCCTGTATATTGATCCACCTCCTCAACCACATAAAGGTGTGGATTTTGCAAAATACAATGATGTCGGAAGGATGGTCAGAGCTGTCAGTGATGGCAAGGTGCGTGTATCCAGAACCTATATACCACAAACTCAGACATTTCAATATGAAGTTGCAGTTGACCATGACAATTCAGGTATGAGTACTTCTTATGTTCATTTGATTCAAAACAGCATAATGGTAAAACCTGGTCAACATGTTAAAAAGGGGGATATTATAGGATTGGTCGGTAACACTGGACATTCAACAGGAGTTCATTTGCACTATGGTGTCAACTATTGTTTTGCTGGTCTGAAAGCAATAAATTTGGATCCATTGAATAGAAATCTATTCAACTCAATGTATGATTCGGATAGTCAGTTACCGGGACCCGGAAGCTACAATGGGGACACCAGCAAGGTAGTCGAACTTTTGAAGGGCAGTTATTATGACCCTGAAGATTTTATTTATGAAACATGTACCAACTATGATAACCTGTTGGAAATCAGGAAGGAAATCAGAAATAGACGTGATCAGTTGCTTGAGTATATCAGGAAGATAAGGGAGAAAAACCCCCAATACTTTTCTTTGCCCGAAAATATACCAGGGTATTATGAATATAAAGACATACCCGAGGTGCAGGTCACAGCTTCATCAGACGGTGTTGAGTTAAATATCGGTGACGGTACAAAAGGCAATTATGCTGTGTCTGCGTTTTTGATAGCAACCGGTAAAACCACAGGAAAGGGGATGGAGCTTGTAAGAAAATACAAGAGGCATTACGTCGCTGATTATATGAAGTTTAGAGATAAAACAGATGGGGGAGCTTATGTTATTGAATGGCCTAAAGGCGAGAAATATGAAAGGCTTGAAAAGGACAAGAACAAATTTGATTATGTACTGAAAGTCGAGGTCGAGAACATAGATACAGGCTCATCCTATTTCTTTGAGGGAAATGGTGATAACGGGCTTATAGTAAATCAATTGCTTTTTGATAATGTAAAAAGTACGAATGAGGAGGGAGAAAAGTGAAAAATTTTAAGCTTCTGATGTTTTTGGTGACAAGCGTGATTGTAGTGTGTGTGTTTCAGATGAGTGTATATGCAAATATGAGGTTTTATGGAGATCCAGGAGGATGGGTGAATCATGATGTCTCAATCAGGCCCTTTTGCGATGATAGTGACCATCATCCGGACAACCGTACTGCATATGAAACATATATCACCGTTACAAATGAGGGGAAAACGCCAGTCAGTATTAGTTTAAGAATGTACACAAACGAAAGAAAATGGTATGGTAAAAGCTATAAAAGCTATTTTACAGAAGCTGCATCTACTATTATAAAAATTGATAAAACCCGTCCCATAATGGAAAAAATTATAATTAACGAAGTCGATGCTTCAAAAGCTGCCGATGTTTACAACAAGACTGTTACTTTATATCCTACATATACTGATGTTAATACTCCTGGAAAAAATATAGGTGATAAATCAGGGAACACAACTTACGATATATCAGGAGTAACCCAGACTTACCAGTACAGTATAAATGGTGGAGCCTGGACAAATAAAACAGGCAAAGTGACTATTTCAGCAAATGGAGTATATAAAGTAGGTTTCAGAGCCCGTGATGCAGCAGGTAATTACTCTGAACCCATATACACATCCTTTACAATTGACAGTTCGGTTCAAGATGTTACAAAAATAAGTGACCATTTGGGGAAATTCTATAATCCTCAAAACAGTACCCCTTATACATGGAAATACAAAGAGCCGGTTACAATTACTGCAGCAGGAGACACTAATCCGGACAGTCTTGGCTTTGAATACAGAATAAATTATGGACCATGGATCAAAGGCGCAATTGCTTCTATGGAAAACGATGGAATATATCTTGTGGAATATAGAGGAGTAGGACAGTATGGCAACTACTCCGATACTAAAGGTGTTACCGTTGTAATAGACAGAGCTGGTCCTTCTGTAACAGGAAGTGTTTACGAGGACTGGAAAAGTGTTGATAGCTATAATATTGATATTACTGTCACAGACGATTTTACAGAGGTTAAAAATGTTCAGTACTTTGTAAATGGAACTGCTAAGGACAATGGCACAAATGGCACAATTAAATATACTGTATCGGATGAAGGCGAAACGTTTTTTGACGTAAAAGCAACCGATGAAATGGGTAATGAAGGGATAAGGAACTTTACTATAAGGATTGACAGAACAAAGCCCGATATGGAACTTACCGGAAACGGAAAAAAATTGGTACCTGTTGAAGGTGAAGCCTTTAAATTCAATAAAAAGGTAACTGTCAATGCCAAAGCTTATGACGAACTATCCGGTATTAAAACAGTACGGTATCGTATAAATAAAGGCAATTGGGTTGAAGGCGCTTCAATGGAAATAAATGAGACAGGGAACTGGGATGTTGAGTTTGAAGCCTTTGATAAAGCCGGAAATTCAATAACCGAAACCATTAAGTTTAAAATGGATTTGGAAGCTCCTGAAGTGACTTTTGAAGGCGCTAATAGTATATGGTCCAATGAGAAATCCGTTACCGTATCAATATATGCAAAGGACAGTTTTTCAGAGGTGGATAAAATTGAAATAAGCTATGATGAAAAAGAATGGGTTGAAAAGGATAAAATTGAAATCTCTGAGGAAGGCATAATCACGGTATATGTGAGGGTAAGTGACCTATTTGGAAATACCGATTTGAAAACTGTCATTGTTAAGAATGACAGGACTTATCCTAAATTAATCATAAAGGATCATGATGATAAAGAGATAAAAAGCAGCATTGAGCCCCATAAATACAATAAAAAGCCCACTATATTTACTTTGAGTTCATCCGACACCTTGTCGGGGATTGAGATAATACGCTACAGGATAAACGACGGAGAATGGGTTGAGGGAGACAGAATAGAACTTGGCACAAGCGGTAACTGGAAGCTTGAGGCCGAAGCCATTGACAGGGCTACCAACAAAACGTACTCTGGAATTATAAGTGTAATGCTCGATGTTGATGCACCTCAGATTGATATAACGGGCTCCGATGAGGTATGGAAAAGCGTTGATGGAGTCCTTGTGTCAGCAGAGGTCAGTGACGCTTTTTCAGGGGTTAAAAGTGTGGAATACAGTGTTGACGGGAGTAGCTGGAAGACAGGAAAAAGTGTCAGGATTGAAGATGAAAAAGAAACACATATTTTATTTCGTGCAATTGACAATTTTGGAAACGAGTCTACCAAAGAAGCGATAGTCAGGATTGACAGGAGCAAGCCAGTATTGAATCTGAATAATCCAGGTAAAAATCCTGTGGTATCCGAGGAAATAAAGGTGGTTTGTCTTGCGAATGACTATTTATCAGGAATAAACAACAGTTCTTTCAGGTACTCATCTGATGGTGAAACATGGCTTGAAGGAAATACTGCCTTTATTAAGAAAGAAGGTACGACAAAGGTAACTTTTCAGGTTGATGATAATGCGGGTAATAGGGCTGAGATTAGCGAGAAGGTGACAATAGACAGGACACCTCCAACAATTTCGGATGCTTATTTAAAGGAATCAAAGGAAGATAAGTCACAGAAACTGCCCGAAGGAAGCTATACTGATTCCAATAGCCTTTTCCTCTTTGTGAATGCAGAGGACCTTTGTGCAGGGCAGAAGGCAGAGGTTTCAAAGTATATGTACTCTGTTTCATTAAGTCCTTTGAAAGTGAACAAAAATGAAACAGAGGTTTTGGCAAAAGATGATGGCGGGCAGTATATCCCCCTAGAACGCATCGAAAAGGGAACCAATTATATTCATGTATATGCAGTTGATTTGGCTGGCAACAAGAGCGGGTGCAAAGTAATTTGCATAAAAGTAGACCGGGATTATCCCCAAAAGCCCGATATTGCAAGTACTACCCATCCTTATGCCAAAATACCCGAAGATGCGGTAGCAGCAAGGGATGCAAAATTTATAGTCAGCGCCGAAAAAAGTGGAGTGCTCGAAGTAAAGGAATACAGGTACAGTCTTTACAAGGGTGATAAGCCTCTTCAGAAGGACCAGGTCAGTGATTCCTCTTTAATCACATTTGTGGGACTTGAAGACAATGAACCAGGAGAATACTATAACCTGTATGTGAATTTGGTGGGCGGAAACGGAAGGATGACTCGGGACCCCTCCCAATACAGGTTCAGGATTGATTCAACTCCTCCAAAATTATTAAAAATAACTTCAGGCACACATCCTGTAGAAAATCAATTGTATTCCAAAGCAAATGCATCATTTATGTGGAACAGACCTGTTGATTTTACCGGGGGTAAAAACGTTTTATTACAAAATAGAGAATTTAAAGGGCAAATCACAGCAAGGTATAGTTAATGATGACTATAGAAAGGACTATTTAACCACCCAGGACTTGAAGATCGATTCTGATTTGTTTGATTTGTGCCGTGAAAACCAGGGAAGCGTTTGTATGTCAGTTTATGCTGAGGATTTTGCAGGCAACGTGGAGTGGGATTTCATGACTGCTTCTTATGATATTGAAAAACCTTGGCTTGATGACCTCAATGGAAGCAGCGAGAAGCTCATTGTTGCTCCATCGGGAAGCAGCGGTGTAGTAATGGAATGGGGCAAACCTAGGGATAATATGCAGGTATCGGAAGTAAGTGCTGGCATAATGGAGTACAGTACAGATTCAAAATGGGTATGGAGTATAAAAGGAAATTCTTTAAGCCACACATTTTCAAGTCTTAAACCCGGTTGTACCTATCTTTTGGCTGTAAGGTTAACCGATACAGCCGGAAATATAAAGACTTATCAGAAAGCTTTCAGGATAGGCGGGGGTGATTTACCCGAAATTACAACACAATTTAAGGAATTAGTCTCAGGGTATGAAGTCGAGGGTACCTATTCGAAAGTCGGAGACAGTGAAGCCTGGCTTTTGATACCCGACGAAATGGATTTAATTGTTGACGGAAACAAGCTCAATAAAATACAACTGGATTCCGGGCTTGTTATTGAAGAGGGACAGTTTGTATCTGGAGAAAGTAAAAAAGCATTTACAATCAATATTAACGGTTTGGTACTTAAGGGCGAAGGCTTAAGCCTTTCCCAAAAGGGGCTAGTTATACTAAAGGGATATTATAAACCCTTTGGTTTGGAGAAGGAAATAGTATATGAAGACATAAAGCTATCTTCACCGCCTGGTATATTGGCAGTAAAGAGTTCGGTGTCAAAAGAGGAATTGACTGGCTTAAACCCTGGAGGATTCTTGCTTGACAAGGCCTGGGATACTACTTTGGAATCCAATAATTTTACCATATTGGGAGGACTTCTCAATTCGGAAAAATTGGGTTGTTACAGGGAAGTTGACGGAGTAAGAAGTACCAATCTGCCGGTAAAGAATGTTGTGGTTTCAAATGAGGGGTTTATAAGGGGTGGAAGAATCTCAGGAGATTATTTCTTACAAACCGGGGATAATACTATTCTGATAAAAGACGGATGCAGCTTTGTCAAAGACGGCATGATTGTTGTTAATGAAGGTGAAATAGCAATAGACGGGAAATTTGGAAGTTTTAAAATATTTAACTTCGGAGTTTCAAAGGGTGGAGAGGTAAACGCTCTTGAAGGATTCAAATGGACTGAAGGCATAAATATAAAGATAGAAAGCCTTACGTTAAAAAACGGTAAATTGATCCTTGAAAAGGGAAACATGAAAGTAAGGGATGCTATTTTCATAAGTGTTTCAAATATACCTGTTATAGCTGGAATGCTGGACGGAACCACTGAAAATATGCCTTTGGCGACATGGAAAGACGGATTTAATGTAGAATTAATTAAAAATCCCTGGAAGGTTTCCGATTTTAAGGTCAGTCTGGATGGTCAGAAGGTTGGAGCAGGTATTTCAATAGGTAATCTAACCGACATACTGGATGGCTATCATGATCTGGAGCAGGGAAAACTACTGATTTCATCCGATCCGGAAGGTAACCTGAATGCAGGACTGGTTGGAGAAATAAAGCTCAAAGGCGAGGCTGGTAAATACTTTGGACAATTTGGAGCGGTTATAAATAAGTGTGAGCTTGACAGTGACTTCAACATAAAAAGTCTTATGGCAAGGAGCATGACTGAAATAAATGATATATTGTCTGAAAATATGGAAATTAAAAGAGGATATATTGATTTAAGCTACAATGGAGAGGATAAGACGGTAAAAATCAATGTTGAGGGATTTCTAAATACCCCTGGCTTGGTCAACTTACTTACCCTTGGCAATGGAATCAAAATTGACAGTCTCACTATATCAAAACAGGGAAAAATGGTAAGCCTTGAGGCATTTTCCATGGCCGGGATGTATGATTCAAAGACTGATCTTGACTTTGAAAAGCTGGATCTTCCCATACAGAATATTGACATGTCAAGTGCTGAGGGCCTGCTATCTGAAATTAATGACGGTTTTAAAAATTATTTCAGGAACACTTTTGTTAAAGCTGTGCTTGATGTAGAGAACCAGGCAATTCATTTTGAAGTAAACGGTGAAATGGTTTTAAATTCAATCATTAATAGAGGCCTAGACGGTAAGAAGATATCCATCAGGGAGATTATATTAGACAGAAACGGAAAGATTGCCAGCATATCTTCACAAGGTTTATTACCAGATAAGATAAGCATTTGCGGTGCTATTGAACTTGTTAACGGAAAATTAAGCCTGATTCCTGATGAGACGGGTATGGATTTTAATGTCCTTTTGACAGGAAGATTCAAAATACCCGACAGGTTAAAAAAGCTGCAGGATTTTTACATAGATGCAGAGTCGGTAATTTTCGAGAAAGACGGAAAAATCAAAGAACTTAAAGCTGGCAGGGTGATTGAAGGCCCAACGCCTTTTATCGGAAAGAGCAGTCTTAAAAATGCATATGCAGGGGTATTTAAAGATGGCAGCGGGGATATGAAAATAGAGGTTAAGGGCTTGGTAATATTACCTGTAAATGCTGGTGACATCTATTCGGCACCTCTTGAGCTTGGAATTAAAACTTTTGTTATCGGGATGGATGGAAAGATTGAAGACCTTGAGCTTGGAGCAGAACTGCCAGGTACTACACCATTTATCGGCATAAGCAGGCTAAAGGATGCAAAAATACTAGTTTCGAAGGATGATGAGGATAACATTCAGGCAGAGGTATCAGGAAGCTTGATTTTACCGGGTATGATTGATGGAGAAGGTGATGTTGAGCTTGCAATAAACCGTTTAAAGATTGATATGGATGCAAATATCCTTGAAATGGATATCAGGGGAACATTGCCCGAGAAGGTCAACTTTATTGGGGACGCTGTTTTAGAGAACTGTTCCGTGGGGCTTATAAAGGAAGAAGACTCTTCAATAAAACTTGATTTGAGCGGAAAAATAAAACTTCCAGAAATGGAAGTTAAGGCCTTGTCAGGACTGGAACTTCAGATAAACAGTTTGAGACTGGCTATGGACGGAGAGGTTGATGTTGTCGATGCAGTCCTTAAATTAAATGAAGACATTGAATTTGAAAACGGTATCAGGTTGAAAAACGGTACCCTTGGAATAAGAAATGAGAAAGGCGGGGAACCAGAAATCCTGGTAGGAGGGAAACTTAAACTGCCAGATAATTTGCCTGGAGACTTAAAGGGTGCTGAGCTTGATATATCAAGGTGTATCTTTGAAATGGAGGGAAGTCTTAAAGAGCTTGACGCATCCATGACGGTTGATAACACAAATCTTATGGGCATAACAACCCTGAAGGATGGTACTGTGAGAGTAGTTAAAGCACCTTCCGGCGGTATTCAAACAGAAATTGGAGGAAAGATTGTTTTACCCGAGAATGCGCCAGGAGTTTTAAAATTCATGGAGCTCTCTATAAACTCTTTCAGGATCGGATCGGGCGGTGAAATACTTTCATTTGATGCTTCGGCATCAGTTACCGAAGAGTCGAAAATTTTCGGCGATTATGTGAAGTCAAGGAATTTGAATATAAAAGCATATTTCAATGAGAGCAGAGAACTTGAGTTTTCAATTGGAGGACAGCTTCTGTTTAAGGGAGAGAGCATATCCAATGAGGAATTCCCAGTTACCATTAACTCTTTTGTAATTGCAAAGGACGGCACGATTAAGACATTGGATTTGAAAGCCGAGGGGATTAATACTGGAGTATTTGGCATGTTTGACCTTTCAAACGGCATGCTTTCTGTAAAAGATGATGAAAGCGGTGAAAATCTTATAGATATACAGGGGAGCATGAGAATTAGAGACAACTTCCCATCGGGATTAAGGGGAAAGACTCTTATTATTAAGAACTTTTCCATTTCACTAGATGGTATTGTCAGAAGTTTCGAGGGAATATTGGCAGACGCATCGGTTTTCGGTGGATTTGGCATTAAGAACGGCAGGGTATATCTGGATGATACCAAGGGTGAAATTTGTGCTGGAATAGGCGGTCAGATTGTACTTTCGCAGAATTATCCCCAGGGAATAAAAGGGCTTCAACTGGATATAAATTCGTTTATTATTAAAAAAGACGGCAGCATTAAAGAATTGGATATAGGTACTTCAGGCATAAATGCAAAATTGTTTGAATCTCTATTATTGAGTAACGGTACTATTATGGCGCAGAAAGAACTGGATGGAACTGTCTTGTTAAATATAACTGGAAATCTGGCTCTTTCAGATGTTTTTCCTCAAAGCCTGAGGTCAAAAAACATTAATCTTAAGAAGCTTACATTATCTACATCTGGTATAAAAGATTTTGAGGCATCTATTGACGGTGAGTCAAGCTTTGAATTCATGGGTGGAATTGAAGTGAAGACAAATTCCATAGGCATTGGCAAGTCTGGCCTTACTCTAAGCGGCAGCCTGACATTCCCCCAAAGTTATCCTGAAGGCTTCAGAGGACTTACTCTGGAGGTAAGCAAGATTGAAATGGGCTGGGATGGAGAAATTAAAGAAATCTATACTAAAGCTTCCCAGATACAGATAAAACTTGCCGGATTTGTTACCGATATAGAAGGTCTTGAAATTACGAAGGATGCTGTTAAAATCGGCTCATGTATCCTTACACTTCCCGATAATATGGGAAATATGAAAATGGGTATTAAAAATGCCTCTATAACTGAGGACGGAAAGTTCCATGGTGCGTTCATAACTCCTGATATTGATAAAGAAATTGCTGGTTGTAATCTCAAGCTCAAGGGCTGTTCTTTGGATATATTTGAGCGAAGGATCGAGTTCGAAAAGGCTCAGCTTAAACTCCCAAGCGAGGTGGGAGGATATACTGTTGGCTTAAATGGTGTGACTTTGGAGCAGGATGGTATAAAATTCAGGGGAGGAAGTTTTAGAATTCCTTCCATGAAAGTTGGAAGTGCTTTAAACATTAGCAATGCTTATTTGGATTTTAAAATAGAGGGCAGAAATGATTTTTATATCGAAGGTGGAGCTGCTATTACTATAGCTGATATTGGAAGCTATAAGGGAATTGTCAGTTTTGGAAACCGTTCGGATGAATATCCTATTGGTTTAAGAAGGGCTGAATTTACATTCTCCATTCCAGGAGTGGGTATACCAATTGGAAATTCCGGATTATATATTAAAACCATTACAGGAGGCATTGCTTTTGGACAGCCTTATGAAATACCGAGTGAGGTTCAGGGTATGTTCAAAAGCGGAATGCGTATAAAGATGGGTGTAGGTTTCAAAGATGGTTCAGGAGGGTCTATAGTTGATGGAAACGGTACGATGTGGATAGACCTTACAAACTGCGGTATTGCAACCAGGAGTAATGTAACAGTACTGTCGGGACTGGCAAGGGGAGAAATGGTGGCAGCAATAACAAAACAGGGCTTTTATGGTAAAGTCGGTCTTGAGATGTGTTTTGCTAGGGGTAAAGTAACCATATATGTTTTCAAGTATAATGGACACACAAATGTAAGTGGATCGGCGAAACTTGAAATAGGAGTTAGAGAAGGTTCAATATATGAAAAGAAGATTGGATGGGGATGGTTTTCATTCACTATAAAAATACCTCCCTGTGATTTTTGGCTGGGAAGTGTAAATTCTGATTTTGGACTTTTCACTAACGGTAGCAGAGGTGTAAAAGCATACTTGAGTTTGCCATGGGGGATCGGTGAAATTGGTGTTTTTGTATCAAAAAATGATGTGGATGTTGGAGGAGTTGGTTCTTACCATATTTATATACCTGAATGGGCACATTACAGCAGCAGGAAAATACTTTTAGCAAGCGCATCAGATAAGGCATTTGCAGTAATGCCGGATAGAAATACATTGACTTACAACTTCGATGTGGGTGGCTCTGATTCTAAAAATAATGCTATGCCCGGCAGATTACTCTTTACGGTAGCGTATCCAGAAGGCGAACCAGAAATCGTACTTAAATCACCGTCCGGAAAGAGCTACGGGTTGGACAGCTCCAATATTTTCGTGTCATACCATGACTGGGGAATGCTTCTTGCAGTTCTTGACCCTGAAGAAGGCCAATGGTCCCTGGAAGCTTCAAATGTTGAAAATAAAAATGAGTTTGATGTACAGGTCTTCGGACTTTCCAAAGTACCGAAGGTTAAAATTGAGAGTGTGGGTGTGAATGGAGCAAAAGCTACCATAAAGGGCTCAATTTTAAATGCACCTGCTGGCTCCAAGGTAGATATTTATTTGTCTGACAATGCCGAATCACATAACGGTTTGCCTGCAGGCACCTGTACTGTTGATTTAAACGGCAGGTATAATGCTGAAATAGACTTATCGGTATTTAAGAATGGCGATTATTACGTTTATGCCGTGCTACTTGATTCGGATAACAGTCCTGATGCCAATTCAAGATATGAAAAAACAATTAAAATAAGTCTTGAAAAATCGCCTCTTAAGGTTGTAACCGGTTTTATTGCTTCAGATGACGGAAAAGGCTCTATAGACTATATGTTTACAGATGTTAACGGACAAAAATCGGCAGGGTTTAAACTATATCTTGAAAATCTCACTAAGAAAGAACAGTCTGTCATAAATCTGGGGTATATAACCAGTGCCTCTATTCCGGGTTTTGATAAGGGAGATGTTGTTAACCTCTCTGTGTCACCCTATGACAGTGACGGAGTTGAGGGTGGAAAATCAAAGACCATTGAGATTAAGGTGGGAGGAAGTAAGGATATAAAGAACCTATTTACTGTTGAATATACTGATGATATATACATACGTCCGGGTAAATCTGCAAACGGCATAGTTGACATTTTGAATTCACAACCAGTTGAAACAGGGAGTGCCTGTGATTATGCCGGGTTTGAAGTGCTGGAAATACCTGATGGGATTGATATTTCAGGTTCTGATGGCTTGAGTATTAACCAGGCAAAAAGTGAGATTAAATTTGAGATATTTGCTTCAAATGAGCTGAAATCGGGAACTTACACATTAAAGACACTTGTTTACAATAAAGGTAACCGGGATATAAATAGGGAAATCAATTTTAAAATACATGTAAGTTATAATGATATAGTTGTAAAAAATCTGGAAACCAGGTACATAGTACCTTCAGACGGTATGGAACTGAAGGTGCACGGAGAAAACTTTAATACACTTGTTAAGGTGTTCTTTGGGGATAAGGAACTTGTTACAGAGGTTGGCGGTCCTGATCTTATGACTGTTAAACTTCCCGATAGTGTTCCATATGGCAAGTCGGAGATAATAATAAAGGGTCCTAACGGTAATGAGCATAAAGTTGATTTTGAGGTTCTTGAACCGTCATACAGACTTATGCTTTCAAAGAATAAAACCTTTATTTTAAAAGGCAAGTCCGATGCGGTTCAGGTTTCCTTCAAGACATACAACGGTTATTCCAAAGATATTCTTTTAACTATAAACAACATTCCGAAGGACTGGAAGATATACTTTGAAAGAGATACCTTAAAACCTTCAGAGACAGGTATTATGCATTTGGAGATACCAGAAAATGCTGTGATCGGAGAATATCAAATAGGTATAATAACCGACAGAGGGAATGAGACGCTACTAAAAGTTGAGGTAACCGAAGAGGAGCACAAGCCTTTTGTTACAAAGCTTTCAATAAACAGAGGTACTGCAGGAGATAAATTCAAAATTTTCGGCGGATGCTTCAAAGCAAATGGTAAGGCATACATTGATGATAAGGAACTTACAATAACAAGTTTTAATGAGAGTGTTATTGAGGTGCAAATACCAGAAGGTACAAATACAGGCAATATTGCTTTCGAGTTGGATGGAATCAAGTATTACGGACCAAAATTCAATATTCTGACTGATATAAAACTTATGGTAGCAACAGGTGAACCCGATGGTGATAACGGTTACTACAGAACCATGCCTCAGGTAGAGCTTTATACAATGCTGCAGGATATGAAAACGATTAACTACAGTCTGGGAAGTAGTGACTATAAGACATACACAGGAAGATTCAATATTCCTCAGGGAATCAACACACTCAAAGCATATGTTAATGATTCTGATGGAAAAGAAATATCAAGTGGTTCCTGGACAATAAAATATGACAATAAAGCGCCAGTTACAAAGATTGTATACACTGATGGGGAAGTGTACCAGAAGGGTGATGTTGTAAAGATAGATGGAAAAGATGAAACAAGCGGGCTAAACAGAATAATGTACAGGTATAAGGTTGGAGGCAAGGGCTTTGGACCATGGCATTCCTGTGATGGGAATATCTGTATAAATTCTGATGAGACTGTTACGATCGAGTATTATGGGGTAGACAATGCCGGAAATGCAGAGGTTACAAAGTCAGCAAAATTAAAATATATTGAGAAATGGAAGACGTATAAGGAATATAAGAGAGGAGATCTGGTGTTCTGGAATGGAAAAGTATATAGATGTCTTGTATCCCATAAGTCATGGAGAAATGGGCAACCGTATAAATTCTCCTACATTTGGGTAGTGAAAATAGTAAAAACACCTGGAAAGGCTAATGAGTGGGAATATCAGGTAAAATGGAATGTTGGAGACCTTGTTACATACAAGGGTAAAACCTACAAATGCATAAAGGAACATGTTGCCTTAAAGTTCTGGTATCCTGATAAAAAGAAGGGTCTTTTCATTAAGATTAACTAAAAGATACAGTATATGGTTGGACAGTAACAGAAAAGCAACTTCATGATTACGGAAGTTGCTTTTTGTTTCATATTCAGCATGAATAAAATCCCACAGCCAATAATTCCAACAAAACCCAAACAAGTCACAAACAAAATTCTGCCGATAAAATTGCAGTTTTGAGCATTTAAAAAGAAATCCGCTGTTATTTTTCAAAGACCTCAAAGATCAATCGTATTTATTATAAATCCATAAAATTTTAAACAATTATCATCAATATCTTAATCATTATTATCCATAAAAAATGATATAATTTTGTTAAGTTTTTTAAGGAAAGGGCACGAATTTAATAGAATTACTTGATTTGATTTTAAAGGAGGATTTACAATGTTTTTGAAAAAGGGTTTTAAAAAGGGGTTATGTCTAATTCTAACGAGCACCATCGTTTTCAGCATGATCACTGCTATTAATACACCAGCTCTTGCAGCAGGTGAGAAATATTACAAACCGCTTCCAAATGAGTACAAAAACATCAGTACAAAACAAGGTACTATTGAAAAGTTAAGTTACTCTTGGGGTAGTGCTACTAAAAATTTCTACGTCTATCTTCCTAACGGATATAACCAATCGGATACTTCTAAAAAGTATAATGTTGTGTATCTAATGCATGGTGGTGGTGAAGATGAGACATTATTATTCGGTGGACCAGGTCAGAACAAGGAATTAAAGGTAATAATCGATAATATGATTTCAAAGGGAGATATTGAACCAGCTATATTTGTTACTCCTTCATTTTACAAGGGTAATAATGATGTGGCGACTTTCCATGAAGAATTGAGCAAAACAATTATTCCGTTGGTTGAAACCAAATATAATACCTATTTAAAATCAAAAAGCACTGAGGATATGAAGGTTTCCAGAGATCACAGGGCATTTGGCGGATTCTCAATGGGTTCGGTATGTACCTGGTACACATATATTAACTGCCTTGAATATATCAAATATTATATGCCGTATAGTGGTGACTGTTGGGCAAAAACTGGGGGTGCTGGAACAACTGGAGCCTCACAAACAGCAGCATATCTAGCAAGCATTCCAAAGAAATACGGTTATAAAGCGCCACATGACTATAAGTTGTTCTGTGCTACAGGCAGTGAAGATATTGCATATCCCAATATGAAACCTCAGATGGATGAACTGAAAAAATTAACAGATACTTTCATATATTCAAACGATCCAATAGAAGGAAACTTCTATTTTATGGTGGCTAATGGTGGTACACATTGGTGGGGTTATGTTAATCAGTACATTTATAACATTTTGCCAGATTTGTTTAAAGATAATACAACTATTGCTCCAACTAATACACCAACACCAACTAATACTCCGACTAATAGACCAACAGATACTTCTACTCCAACCACTAAACCTGCTAACAAAGTTGATGTAAACGGTGATGGATATATTAATATGGCAGATGTTATCCTTTTAGCAACTGTATTTGGCGCAGTCAATGGTGATTCCAACTATGATGAAAAACTAGACGTTAATAGTGATGGTTATATAAATATGTTGGATGTATTGATGATAGGAACAAAGTTCAATACTGCTGTATAATAAATACATATAAAAAGTGCTCGTTGTTTTAAAATTTTGCAGACAAACACTACCAAAATTTATGGAATCATAAACTAAATAGTCCCCATGATGTAGAGAAATTAAAATATAACTACATCATGGGATTTGTTTTATATTTGTAGAAAATATTTGATTGTTGTAATTATTTGTAATATACTCTTGTTGTATGCAGTTACCAGATTTTATATTTACCAGTTCTTAAGTAAACAAAAATCTAATAGGGGGGATTTTCAAGTGAGAAAAGCAATAAAAAAAGCAATAGCAATACTTTTGGTTATTACGCTCCTTGCCCAATCAATTCAATCGAATGCTTTTGTAGCTCAGGGAGATTATAATCAGGCGGATAATTATTTTGAAGATACTAGGGGGCATTGGTGTCAGAAATTCATTCAGGATCTATACGCCAATGGAGCAATAAAAGGTTACTATGAAAATGAAAAGCATTATTTAAAACCCGATACGCTTATTACTCGTGCTGAATTTGCACAGGTACTGATAAAGTATCTTAATGTAAATATATTCTCAGATGTTAGTGAGATATCTTTTTCTGATGTAAATGATAATGCCTGGTACAAGGAAGCTATAAATATGGTCTCAAGCAAAGGGTTTGTCAAGGGCTATCCAGATGGTACTTTCAAACCAGAGAATTCTATAAAACGTTCAGAAATAACAGCTTTATCGGCAAGTTTTGTAAGAAAAAATGGAGAAGCTGTAGAAATTAAATATGATTCTTGTTTTCCTGATGTTAGTAAGGGAGATTGGTTTTTTGACGATGTTGCCCAGCTCAAGGAAAAAGGGATAGCAGATGGATATCCTGATGGATTTTTTAAACCTGAAAGATTGGCAACAAGAGCAGAAGCTTTCAAGTTGCTTTATAATTTAAAAAATTCACAAGTTACGAAACCACCAGTTATAGAGCCACCTGTTTCTAAAATACCTCAATATCCAGGAAATACACCAACGCCTGTACAGCCAACCGTTGCTATATACCATGGCTCAGTAGACAACAATAATCCACCTGTTGTTGATGCAGGAAAGGATCAAAGCATAATGATACAGGATAAGCTCAAACTCTCAGGAACAGCTACCGATGATGGGCGGCCCAACGGTAAGATTTCTACATGGTGGAGTAAAGTGAGCGGCAATGGAGAAGTTAAATTCGATGATATCAATAAGCTTTCAACAGATGTTGTATTCTCCGAAAGTGGTGTGTATGTCTTGAGACTTACTGCTTCTGATGGTTCAAAGACGGCCTTTGACGATGTAAGTATAACAGTAGATGCCATACACAAAGTATATACTTTGGATAATGATTTTGACGAGGGTGAAGCAATTAACCTTTCTAGGCAAATACCTGAACAATTAGAGCTTGATAATACAACAAAGCCTTTTAATTTTATCTGGGTTGCAGTCTCTTCCAAAGGAACTGTAGTTAAAATAAACACTGATACAGGTGAGGTATGCGGTGAATACCTTACATCCCCAGAAGGACAGCCTAAAAATCCATCCAGAACGACTGTTGATCATAATGGAAATGTATGGGTAGCAAACCGTGATGGAAACAGCGTAGTGCGAATTGGGCTCAAGGAAAACGGTCAGTGGGAAGACAGGAATGGAAATGGTATTTGTGATACATCGGACGGCACAAACTATTTACCATGGCCAAATAGCAACAATGCCGATACTGAAGGCGGGGTATCCAGTGCAAAAGATGAGTGCATAATTAATTATACAAGAGTACATTCAGGTGGAACAAGGCATGTATCGGTAGATAAAAACAATGATGTCTGGGTTAGCGGTACTGGAAGCAGAGAATTCGATTTGATTGATGGAGTAACAGGCCTTATAAAACGCACTGAAGGTTCAGTTGGATATGGCGGATATGGTGGCCTGATAGATAAAAACGGAGTTATATGGTCGGCAAGGCCGTTGCTAAGATGGGATACATCAAAGCCATTATCGGGTAGTAATGGCGTGAATTGGACTGGATATGGACACGAAAGCTACGGACTTGCAATTGACGGTGAAGGTAATGTTTGGAACACCGAATATGGAAGCAATATCCGTAAATTTGCTCCTGATGGTACTCTTATAGGTACGTATTATCACGGGGGTAGTGCAGCCCAAGGTTGTGTAGCGGATAAAAACGGAGATATCTGGGTAGCTCATTCAACTAATGGAAATACTGTAGGGCACTTGAAAAATGACGGAACATTTATTGGAAATATTAATGTAGGCAGCGGTCCAACTGGTGTTGCAGTAGATAGTAAAGGTAAAATCTGGGCAACGAATTATTATAGCGGAACTTGCTCCAGAATAGATCCTAAAGCTGGTGTCATAGGAGCAGATGGAAAAACACCAATAGGTTTTGTTGATTTTACAACTGACAATCTTGGAGGTAATTTGTATAATTACAGTGATATGACAGGAAGTACTCTTTCAGGTGCTCCTGATTTTGGAACATGGTCTGTAGTTTACGATAGCGGTAAGGAAAACCTTGATTGGGGAAATATATGCTGGAACGGAACACAATATAATAACAGCGAAATGAAAGTTTCGGTGTGCAGCAGCGTGTATGGGGATAAATATGATAAATTTCAGGAAGCAGTAAACAGAGGAAAAATAAATGTACCTCCTGGAAGGTATCTTAAAGTAAATGTAAGTTTTAAAAGGTCTTCCAATGGGAAAAGCCCTGTTCTTTATGATTTGACGCTAGGAGCTGCTGGATATCATTTGCCAGACCAATCTAACAAGGCACCTATAGTTAACGCAGGTACAGATACCCATGTAAGCATTGATAAGTCAATTGAACTTGTAGGTGATGTCTTCGACGATTGTCTTCCTAATGGTCTTCCATTATCGGCAGCATGGAGTATGGTTTCTGGTCCAGGTGAAGTTAAATTTGATACTACAAACAGTTTTAAAACAAAAGCTACTTTTGACAAACCTGGTAGTTACGTTTTACAGCTTTCAGCAAGTGATTCTTTACATTCAGGTAAAGATACTGTTGTAATAACTGTAGATGCACTACCTACTTCTACACCAACAGTTACAGTCACTCCGACAAACACACCAGTTCCAACAGCTACAGCTACAGCTACTGCTACATCCACAGCTACTGCTACATCCACAGCTACGGCTACATCTACATACACACCAACGCCAACATATACACCAGTTCCTACGGCTACATCAACATCAACTAACACACCTGTTCCTACTTCAACATCTACACCAACAGCTACTACAGTACCTAATACATCTACACCAAAACCTACTAACACACCTATTCCTACAGTAACATCAACACCAACAAGTACTCTAGTACCAACGATAACACCTACACCAAAACCTACAAATACACTTGTTCCTACTTCAACATCTACACCAACAGCTACACTAGTACCCACGAATACGTCCACACCAGTAAGTACTCCAGTACCCACGGCGTCAAATACTAATATTCCTTCATTAACACCATATGGAGATACTCTCAGACCTGAAGTCAGGCTCGATTTTGACAAGCAGGAAGTTAATGTGAATAATGATGTAAATATTACTGTTGATGCTTTCGATAGCATAGGAGTTGTAAACAAAAAGCTATCAATAGATGGTGCTCCTGTAAGTATCGGTAGTAATGGTAAATATACATTTAAATCTGAAAAAGCAGGTATATTTCATGTTAAGGCTTTTGCCTATGATGCTGCAGGCAATGAGGGTATTTCAAGTGGAGAGTTTAAAGTAATTATCCCTGGTGATAATGAAAAACCTGTTGCTCAAATAAGCTCTCCTCAGGAAAGTTCAAAATTGTTAACATCAACTGAAATTATTGGTACTGCAAAAGATGCAAACCTGGCAAGATTCAAGCTTGAATATCGTGAAAAAGGAAATAATGAATTTACTGAATTTGCTAGTGGTAAAGTATCTGTTACTGACGGCGTTCTAGGGACTCTGGATCCAACAATGATGAGAAACGGTTTGTATGATATAATGCTGACAGTTGAAGATACCAGCGGTAATATATCACAGTCTGTAATAACATATCAGATGGATGGCGAAATAAAGATCGGCGATTTTAGCATGAATTTCAATGATTTAACAGTGCCTGTATCAGGAATTCCAATAACGATAACAAGAACTTATGATAGCAGGAATAAGTCAAATGAGGATTTCGGCATGTGCTGGAGTCTTGGCATTAGTGATATTAGCATAAGTGAAAGCTGCGTTCCAGGACAATACTGGCAACAAATGGCTAGTTCAGGATTAATACCAACATACTACATGAAAGAGACTAAACCTCATGTAGTTACTGTTACTTTTCCAGATGGAAGAACTGAGGAATTCGGAATGATATTTAATCCTGAAAGCAGCTTGCTTTTACCCCTAATGGAAACCACCGTTTCTTATATTCCAAAGAAAGGTACATTTTCGAAGCTCGAAGCTTTAGCAAGCAACAGTTGTACAATAATGAATGGTCCTACTGGTTATGAATTGAATGACTATAATTATGATGTATATAATCCAGAAAGCTATAAGCTGACAACTGTAGACGGAACTGTTTATGTAATCAGCCAATCTAGTGGGGTTAAAAGTATTACTGACACCAACGGCAATACCATAACCATTGGGGATAATGGTATAATACATTCCGCAGGAAAGAGCGTTACCTTTCAAAGAGACAGTAAAGACCGAATTACCACAATCACAGACCCTGAAGGCAATAAAATAAAATATGACTATGATTATTATGGAGATCTTGTAAAAGTAACAGACCAGGCAGGCAATGAAACAAGGTTTGTTTACAATTCAGGCCACGGTATTGTTGATATTATTGATGCCAGAGGTATCAGACCTGCAAGAAATGAATATGACGAACAAGGAAGACTAATTGCTCATATTGATGCCGAAGGCAACAGGATCGAATACACTCATGATATAAGTGCAAAGCAGGAATTTGTAAAAGACCGTTCGGGTAATGTTACTGTTATGTCTTATGACGATAAGGGTAATTTACTATCAAAAACAGATTCATCAGGCAACATGTACAAATATACGTATGATGAAAACAATAACAAATTGTCTGAAAGCGATTCACTCGGTAATACAACAAAATTTACATATGACATCAATAATAACATGTCAAGCATAACTGACTCATTGGGGAACAAAACAGAGTATACCTATAACAGTAAAGGCCAGGTACTTACAATAAAGGATCCTTTGGGAAATTCATCAACAGATTCCTATGATACGGCAGGAAACCTCATTTCTACCAAAGATCCTTCTGGAAATTCGTTTACCTGCATATATAGTTCAAAAGGTGAGCTGAAATCAGTTACCGATTCTGAAGGCAAGGTAACCACCTATACTTACGATACATATGGAAATTTAACATCTGAAGAAAATCCTCAGGGAGGCATAAAGAAATATACTTATGATGATAACGGCAACAGGTTGGCAATGAGTATTACACGCACAACCTCTACAACAACCGAGACATCTACCATAACCAATGTTTATGACAGTATGAACCGTGTCATAAAAACAACCGATCCAAACGGTTTTACAACCTCTGTCGAATATAATTCCATAGGAAAGCAGTCTGCAGTAGTTGACAAATTTGGTAACAGGACAGAATATGAGTATGATGTATTCGGAAATCTTGTAAAAAAGAAATATGCTGATGGAACCGCAGAAAAATACACTTATGATTTAAATGGCCGTAAGGATTCATCTATTGACAGGGCTGGTAGAATTACGAAATATGAATATGACAAAAACGGTAATTTGACAAAAACCATATACCCTGATGGCAGTTCAAAACAAACTGTATACAATGCCAATGGCAAAATCATCAAACAAATAGATGAGTTGGGAAATACAACCAGCTATGAATATGATGCTGCTGGAAGAAATACAAAAATGACAGATGCTTTGGGTAATATTTCACAGTACCAATACAATGCACTTGGAAAAATGACAAAAATGACTGATGCAAAAGGCAATACATTTTCTTATGAATATGACTCAAACAGCCGTAAGACAAAAACTGTATTTAGTGACAGTACATTTGTTTCGGCTTCATATGATTCTTTGGGCAGAAAGATTTCTGAAACAGACCAGGAAGGAAACGCCTCAAATTATTCGTATGATCCGTTAGGCAGGCTTACAAAAATAAAAGATGCCTTAGGAAATGAGATCATTTATTCCTATGACAATCAGGACAGGATGATATCATTAATTGATGCCAATGGTAATACAACAAAATATGAGTACGACAAAATGGGAAGACGTACTAAAAGGACTCTTCCTCTTGGAATGTCAGAATCAACTGAGTACAATGCTTCAGGTGATATGATTTCCAAAACCGACTTCAATGGAAATACTGTTAAATACGAATATAATATTAACGGATATTTGTCAAAGAAAAAATTCAACGACGGTAAAACTGAGACTTATCTTTACACCGCTACAGGTCAAAGACAATCAGTAGTTGATTCAAGAGGAACAACAAGCTATGAATATGACCTGAGAGACAGGCTTTTAAAGCAAACAAATCCAGATGGCACTTTCATATCATATAAATATGACGCTGCTGGCAATAAATTAAGTGTAACGATACCTTCTGGGTCTACTTCTTATAGCTATGACAAGCTCAATAGATTGTCAACTGTAAAAGACCCTGATGGAGGCGTAACAAAGTATTCTTATGATGCCGCAGGTAACAGAGCGAGTCTTATTTATCCTAATGGATGTATTACAAAATACACATATAACGGATTGAACAGACTCACAGCCCTTGAAAATCTTAAATCCACAGGAGACGTTATTTCTTCATATTCCTATTCCCTTGATAAAAGCGGTAACCGAGTAAAGGTAACTGAAAATGGGGGAAGAGTCGTAGAATATACCTATGATGCAACCTATAAACTATTGAAGGAGAAAATAACTGACCCTGTTAAAGGCATCCGTGAAATATCATATTCATACGATGCTGCTGGTAACAGGCTAACAAAGCAGGATGGCGGTGTAAAGACAGTATATAGCTATGATGCAAACGACCGCTTGCTAAATGAGGGAAGTACTACTTACAAATATGACAAAAATGGGAATACAATCGAGAAAAAAGCTAATTCATCAACAGTTACATATTATTATGATTCTCAAAACAGATTGATTAGGGCTGATTCGAATTCGGGTGCATCATCTTCCTCATCTGTGAGTTTCGAGTATGATGTCGATGGTATAAGGGTAAAGAGAATTGTTAACAATACCAAAACCAGCGTATTTACTGTAGATAAAAATTGTGTTTTTGCACAGGTTCTCGAAGAGAGAGATGGGGATGGCTCCCTTATTGTCTCGTATATTTATGGAGATGACCTGATAAGCCAAAAACGTGGGTCGCAAACAAGTTATTTCCATTATGACGGTTTGGGAAGTACCAGAGCTTTGACAAACAACTCTCAAAGTGTAACTGATACCTATAATTATGATGCTTTCGGGAATATTATCGATAAAACTGGCACAACATTGAATGATTACTTGTTTACAGGCGAGCAATTAGATGCCAATATTGGTTTCTATTATCTCAGAGCTAGATATATGAATCCAGAATCAGGAACATTTATCACAATGGATAGTTTTGAAGGTTTTATTAAAGATCCATTGAGTCTTCATAAATATCTTTATGCAAATTCAAACCCAGTTATGAGAATTGATCCTACAGGACATTTTTCATGGGTTGGATTAATAATTGCAGCTATCATTATAATTCTGGTAGCATGGGCTATAGATGGAATTTTACAATCTCAATTTCCAAGCCAGCAGGAAAAAGATCTATATGCGAGAGATCGTATAAAAGGAATTCAAACCCTATACTATGGAAATATGGCATTTACTGAAACACAGACCAGGTTTAGCGGCGATTTGCACAATGATAATGGCGATGCCTTTAGACATGCATATTGGAATGCCTTGATGACAGTACATATTGATGCAACCTGGGCAAATGAAATAGCTACTGCTCATGAAGATGGTGCAACTGGCCAGCCAGCAATAGAAAGGGATATGGACTTGCATAATAACAGTGTTGGGCGTTCTATTGGCTCAAGTAATTCAAGCCAATCGGACGATAAGCTTATAGATCTTATTATTGAAGCTGTTAGAACTGGAACACTGCGTAGAATTGATCCTGCTACCAATACACTGATACCAACCAACGGGGATGATATAATATAAGTGTTCTGGCAATGAGTGAATGGAGGTTATTTGTAATGAAGGTGATTTTCTACTTTAACACAATATATTTAGCTGTAACAATGCTGGCTTATGTTGCTTCAAATTATATGCTTTCAAGAACTCTGAAACTGGTTATGCAGAGTGAGACTCTAAAAAAAATAGATATTACTCTATTTTCGACCAATATAACTGGTTATGGGCAGTATAAAGTTTTTAACCCGACATTTATCATGCTTGCTTTATGTATAGTTATAAATATTGTACTGTTCTTTTACTTAACTGTTGCAAAAAAATAAGTTTTTGTAGGCAGGTCTTCTCACGGAGGCAGAACAACATATAAGAATTCAAACTTAAAAGATCCCATGATGTATAATATTAACAACACACTACATCATGGGATCTTTTTACACACTTCTAAATCTTTGGCATATCTTTTGTCAGAATTAAGAATTTCATCAGGGACAGCTATTTTGCCTATAGTCGCAAATGTGTAGCAGAAGGCTAAACTGAAGTAAGGTACAAGTAAAGTTATGTATGGACAATCTACAAAAAAATTGATGCAAGATTATTGAGAGTGCCTCAGTAATATGGTACAATTTAAATAAGTAATAACAATAGGAGCAGTTAAATGAGCAGGGATGTTAAAAGAGAAAAGATAAAGTTAGATCAAATGATGAAAGTGCTGTTTAAATTATAAAAGAAAGTAATGGTAAATTTACTCAACGCACTGTTTAATGAGGATTATGACTATAAAAAAGTAAGTATAGAGTATTCAAATAGTGAATTTGTAGATGACGATCTTGAAAGACTGTATGGAGATATATTTATAACACTAAGTACAGAAAACAAATCGTTTAGCTATCACATAGAATTTCAGACATTGAATGATAATTCAATGGCAATAAGAATGTTTAGGTACGGATTTGAAAAGGCTGTTGAAAGGTCAGGGGATGAAAATAACGAAGAGATTACACTCTATTATCCGAAGCAGTTAGTTATTTTTTGGAAGAGAATAGAAATATTAAGGATGAGTTGTATTTTAAATTAAGATTGCCTGACGGACAGGAGATAAGATTCAGTGTGCCAGTATTAAAATACTGGGAGTATTCAGCAGAGGATCTAAAGAACAAAAAAATGTATGCTCTATTGCCGTTGCAGGTATTTAAAGCAAGAAAAAGGATAAAAACAATATACAAGATAATGAGAATATAAGTTATGAAGATAAGGGCAAACTGATAAACGTCGAATTTAAAAAGCTTATAGAAGTTATAAAAGTGACTATAAATGTGCTTGGTGAATTATATAACAGTCATGAAATAATAGGAATGGATTTGGAAAAAATACTAAGAGTACTGACGAATATATCAGAATATTTGTATAATAAATATGGTGAATACGGGAGAATAGGCAAGGAGGTTGATATTATGGTAACAACATTATATAATCCAATTGTTGCTGAAAAAGCAAAAAGAGAAGGCATGGAGAAAGGTATAGAGAAAGGTATAGAGAAAGGCATTGAGAAAGGCAGAAAGGAAGAAAGAAAAGATGTTGCCTTGAAGATGCTTGAAGATAATGTAGATGTAAATCTGATTGAAAAATTCACAGGATTAAAAAGTGAAGAAATCTTAAAATTAAAAGAGAAATATAGAAAGCAGTCTCGTTAGAGGCTGCTTTTTCTTTGGGAAATTATGGCGATCTATTCGTAGATTTTAAGCTTATCCTTTGGGAATTCTCCAAAGTCAACACCACGACCAATGTTCGACCCTTCATTGTTCGTAAAACATAACCTTCTTTAAATAGGTCTTTAAGTTTGATTTCATTGCCTGTTCTAATATCGAAGCACCTGCTTACAGCATTAAAATTCCTGGCTATCATGTTTTCTGAACCAACATTTTTAACAAGGCTTAAATAAAAACCACACGATTCAAGCCGTATTCTCAGGACATAATTGCAATTTTCATAGATTTCTTTATTTATGGCAGCTTGAATTTGAGGGTTTTTCAAGCCCACTATATTAGGTCGGGTAATCTCGCTGTAATAAGTGTGGTTTGAAATGCTACTCTTTGTATTTCCATTTTTAATTGGCAACGCGGTAATTATTAAACCGTTTTTATGTAGAAAACTTCTTTTTGAAACCATATTACCAGTATTGGTATTATCATATTTTTGGCTACAGCTGCATGTTAAAAAACAAAACAAAAATATGAAAACGAAAGCAAATGTTCTTCTAATAGTTATCATAAATCCTCCTTGATAATAGCACAAGTCCCCTTTGGCTATGTTATAATTAAGTAGAAAGATCTTTATAACATTGACTAATAAGATTATAAGCTTATTGGAAAAAGATTGCAACAATTAACAGGTTATAGAAGTAATACTCTACACTTATAATGATCTTTCTATTCGAAATGGAGGAGAGAGCTATGAAGAGTTTATATAAAGGATATATAGCTGGATTCATTAGTGCGTCACTAATCACAACAATTGTATTTGCTGCACCTGTCAAAATTAATATTCCTGCGGTTTATGATAATATAAAAATATATGTTGATGGTATTCTTATTCAACCGAAAGATGGTAATGGTAGTTCTGTAGAGCCTTTTATAAGTAAGGGTACGACTTATTTACCAGTAAGGGCGATTTCCGAAGCTTTAGGTAAAAAAGTAACTTGGAATGATAAATCAAAGTCTGTATACATAGGTAAAGAACCTGTAAATACATCGCCAGTTGAGAATGACTTTAAGTCTCCAGAAATTGCTGGTGTTAAAATATTTCCTCAGAATAACTTTTGGAACACTCAAATTAAGAATCTGCCTGTCCACCCTAAATAAAAAGATTATATAAGCACTATTGGAAAAAACGAGACGATGCATCCTGACTTTGGAACAGTGTGGGAAGGTGACCCAATTGGCATCCCTTATAATGTTGTTCCTGATAATCAGCCGATGGTTAATGTTGCTTTTGATTATTCGGATGAAAGTGATAAAGGTCCGTATCCTATACCTAAAAATCCTCTTATTGAAGCTGGAAGTGGAGCAATATGGCATCTTGATCGCAATGAAGAGCGACCTAAAGGCTATACAAGCGCTTTTTGTGTCCTCTGTAACCCGTCGTTAGAAATTATGGGAACCATAATTTCCTAGACATGAACAAAGATATGAGGGAGAGAAATATATGATAACAAGGAAAGCCTGCCTAAAGCATCTAAGAATCTTTATAGCTGTTGTATTGATTTGGATGTATGTACCTGTAAATAATGTATACTCTGCGAATGAATTTGGGATTGGTACATATTGGAATCCAGGGATTCTTGGGGGAATTCCTCAAAAGAATGTGAAGGCTAATGTAAAGGATTTTGGAGCAAAAGGTGATGGGACAACAGATGATTATGTTGCGTTTAAAGCCGCTATTGAATCTGTAAAAGGCGGCGGTTCAGTCATTATACCTAGTGGAAAATATATGATCAAATCCATGCTTACTATCAACAAGCCTGTAGTAATAAAAGGCGAAGGGCAGGATAAAACCGAACTGCTGATAAATCATAGTTCAAATGCATTTGAAATAATTACATACAAGAGAGGAACATGGCAAAATCTCAAGAGTGGATATACAAAGGGTTCTACAGAGCTGGTTGTTGAAAATCCTAACTTATTTACTAAAGGTATATATGTTGAGATTCAGCAAAATAATGACCCAGAGGTAATGTATACACTATCTTCATGGAATGAGAGCTGGGCTGAAGCAGCAGTTGGTCAAATCGCAAAGGTTTTGGCTGTTGATGGGAATAAGATAATTATTGATGAACCTCTGAGATATGATTTTAAGGACAATCTTAAACCTGTTATAAGGACACAGGGATTTGTTGAAAACGTAGGAATTGAGGATTTTTCTATAAAGAGACTTGATACAGGAGACGCAAATATATTTTATTTTAAAAATGCCGCAAACTGCTGGATTAGGAATATTCACAGCATACTTGCAAGGAAAGCGCATGTTTCTGTTACTACTGGATATCGTATTGAGGTAAGGGATAGTTTTTTTGATGATGCAACGGACTGGGCAGGCGGAGGACATGGTTATGGGGTTGAGCTCGGATATCATGTAACCGATTGCCTTGTTGAAAACAATATGTTTAAACATTTGAGGCATTCAATGATGGTGCATTTAGGAGCAAACGGTAATGTGTTCGGGTATAACTATTCAATAGACCCATACCAAAATGAAAGCGGTACATGGACACCTTGCGATATATCAATCCATGGTCACCAGGCATATGCGAATCTTTTTGAGGGTAATGTTATACAAGAAATAGATGTGGCTGATTACTGGGGGCCTGCAGGACCTGACAACACATTTTTTAGAAATAGAATAGAATCTGAAGGTATTGCTATTGAAGATTCTTCAAATTATCAGAATATAATTGGCAATGAATTTGTTAAGGATCGTATTTATATAGATACGGATTCAAGATATCCTCATAAGGTCGATATTTCAACGTTTATAATACACGGAAACTATATAGAAGGTTCAATTAAATGGGATTCCCAAATATCTGAAAGAACTATTCCTAAGTCGTACTATCTGAAGCAAGAGCCTGAGTTTTTTTATGCAATGAAGTGGCCTTCAACAGGATCAGATATATTAAATGGCACAAATCCTGCAAAAGAAAGGTACCTTGGAAATCCAATCCCAACGCCTACTACAGGTTCTGGTCAGATGGAATTATGCATTTCTGGTTATGTAAAAGCAGATGTACAATCTAACAGTGATAGTATAAATTCTGGTTTCTCAATTAAGGTTGAAGGTACTCAAATAACTGCAAGTACAGATTCTCGTGGGTATTTTATTATCGAAAACTTGCCAGAATCTTTATCTCCATATTCAATAAAAATTAGCAAGCCTGGATACCTTTCAAGAACCGTAACCAAGTTATCTGAAAATGGCAGTATTGAACTGAGTACGAAGGATTCGCCTTTGATGATCTGGGCAGGAGACATTTCGGTTAAAGGCATACAGGACCAAGTAATAAACATGATGGACGTAATTGAGATCGCGAAACACTTTAATGCATCATTTGGAAATGATAATTACAATGCTGAGTGTGATTTTAATATGGATAATTCCATCAACATGGCAGATGTTTTGGTTATAGCAAAGAATTTTAACAATATAAGCAGCAGCTATTCCTAGCTAATATGAATGGTATTCGAAAATTGATCAGTTGTTTTTTTGGGAATAACCTTAATAGTGTCAGAAGTTTTTTTTGTTATGGTACACTTGAGTAGAAAGATGTTTATAAAACACCCTAAATATGATTATAAGGATATAGGCAAAAAAGCAATAATTAGATAAAGGGAGTGTTTAATAGACTAGTAAAACAATTATACTAAATTATATGAGGAGGTTTTAAAATGAAATTAGGGAATTCAAAGAAAAAGTTTATTAGTAGGTTTTTAATGGTAGCATTTATTATGACAGTGATGTTGCCGCAGAGTAAGTTGGTATTTGCAACTAGTGATATAAAACAAGCAGAGGAGTCGTTAACAAAACAGGTTGAGAGGGTTACGTCTACTTCTGAGAAGAGTGATTCTTTACCCAGTCCTGAAATAAATTTGAAAAATAAGGTGGATAAAAATGATGTTACTTATTTTTACTTGGAGGTAACTAATTATAAGAGTTTTCCGAATTCGATGTTTGCTGGATCAAGAACAAATGTGGAAATATATGACGCAGAAACTAATAAATCTATCAATAGATTTGTATCTCTCACAAGAGCGTCTAATTTGAACAGAATATGGTTTAAATGTGCATTGAATAAAACACCGCCTAAGTCAGTATATATTAAGTTTACTGATCGTAGAGAAAAAAAGATATATAAATCAAATACAATAGTAGTTAGTGAAGAATTACTAAATCCTGTATTGAGATTAAAGAATACAGAGGAAATGAATGGTTTTACTTACTACAACCTAGAAGTGACAAATCATAATAGCTATCCTAATTCAATGTTTGAAGTATCATCAGAATTACCAGAAAACAGTACAACTTCTCGTACTTCAGTAGAAATATATGATGGCGAAACCAATGAATATGTCCATGCTTTTACGTCTTTCACAGATGTATTGTATCTCAAGCGAATATGGTTTGCTGTTCCTACAGGTGCAACACCAAATAAATCGGTCTATATTAAGCTCGTTGATCATAAAACAAATAAGACATATAAATCGAATACAATAATAGTTGTTGAGGAGTTACCAAATCCTGTGTTGAGATTAAAGAATACAGAAGAAATGAATGGTTTAACATACTTTAATCTAGAAGTTGAAAATTATCAGAGCTATCCTGATTCAATGTTTGTAACATCACCAGATTTACCAAGGATAGGAAATAATATTTCTGCCTCTCGTACATGGATAGAAATATATAACGGCGAAAACAATGCATATATCTATGGATTTGCAAATCTCTCACAAGCATCAGATCTAAATGGAATTTGGTTTTCTAGTTTTATTGGTCAAACACTACCAAAGTCGGTCTATATTAAGCTTGTTGATCGTAAAACTAAAAACACATATAAATCAAACATACTAGTATTAAAATGATGTAATTACCATGGTTTTGATCTACAAATATTAGAGAAAATAAAACTATTCAACAAATATTTGACATGATATAATAAGTTACAAATATAGCTTTAAATGGGGCTATAACTAACAAAATTTTGCGAAGGGGTGTTTCCATGAAAAAGTATTTATCAATGCAATTGAAAATGTGTATGGTGGTTTTAATGTTGTTTACAGTTGCTTTGCCATCAAGTGGATTTGCCAAATCATCATGTGATCTGACATGCGAAAGGTTATCAAAATGTAAGAATGCATCTGTAGGGAAAAAAATTATTAAAAACACAGAAACAAAAAAGATGTTTAAATGGAAATGTAAAAAAATAGGTATAACTAATCTGATTGATGAAATAGCAAAAAAAGCTGAAAACTGGAATTCATACGTTGTCAATACAGAGGCTGAAAAGGCTAAAATTTCTATTGCTGAAATGTTGTATTTTAAATACACTAGATTTGAAGCTGATATGCTTTATGCAAAGGGATATGAGCATATTGTTACAAATCCAGTAAGAGATTTTACAAAAGCAAAATATCAGAATGTTGAAATAAAAACTGATGATGGATTAAAGCTTAAAGGGTTGTTCTTTCCAGTAAATAAAGCTAAGGGAACGTTGATTGCACTTCATGGTCGGGGAGATGATATGTACAATACAATCCCACATATTGAATTTTTAATTAAAAATGGATATCAGGTTTTGTTATTTAATGCAAGGTTCTGGAACTATTGTGAAAATCCTGAGAAATACTATGGAACAATGGTAGAAGATGTTAAGGATGTAGGAAGTGCTGTTAAGTATTTAAAAACAAGGCGTGATGTGGACAAGAATAAGATCGGGTTAATTGGTTTTTCAAATGGAGCTAATAAGTCAATTATTGCTGGAAGCAGTATGGACGATTTAAAGCTAATTATCTCCAATGCACCTTCGGCTTTTCCGTTTTTTGATACTGATGAGCAAATATGTCCTCCTGGGTGGCTTTATGTAAGAGATGAATTTATGAACATCTATTGCGAAAGATATGGATGTGTTATTGAAGATTTCAAGAAATCTGATGCTCTTACTTGTATTAGTAATACTACAAAACCGATAATGCTAGTGCGTGGTGTTAATGATCCTTATGTAAATTCAGCGGAAATAAATAGGCTTTATAATGCAGCCAATGAGCCAAAAGAGATGTATGAATTTCCGAATTCAGGCCATTGTGATGAAGTTCTCACACAAGACAAAGATGACTATACAAATAAGGTTGTCCAATTTTTGGATAAATATATGCAAAAATAATTCTGTTATAATTAAAATACATTTTACTATAAGCGAGGGTCTTAGGACACCTCGCTTTAAAAATATATAATTAAGTTGCTAATTTATGTCGATAAATAGATTAAGGCGATTTCAAAAATTTCCTTGGTTAATTTTTAATGGTGAAAAGTACTATATTCAGTATTTTTGAAATCGCCAGTTGACCAGTTATTTTTTAGGAATCACCTAACTTAAAATTTTTGTAGCATGTGGTCACAATTTAATTTATAGTGGGGGTTTAATTTATGCAGTCTAATATTTTTCACTTTACTCCTAAGGACAGTTGGATGAATGATCCTAATGGATTGGTGTATTATCAAGGTGAGTACCATTTGTTTTATCAGCATAATCCAAACGATTTAGTTTGGGGACCTATGCATTGGGGGCATGCGGTCAGTGAGGATTTCATACATTGGGAGCATTTGCCTATTGCTCTTTTTCCAGATGAATTAGGAACAATTTTTTCTGGTAGTGTTGTTATTGATTGGGATGATTCTAGTGGTTTTTTTAATGGAAATTCTGGTCTTGTTGCAATTTTCACTCATTGCAAGTTGGAAAATCAGGAACAGAGTATTGCATATAGTATAGATAATGGGCGCACTTGGATAAAATATATAGATAATCCTGTAATAAAAAACCCTGGTAAGAAAGATTTTCGGGACCCAAGAGTGTTTTTTTATAAGCCTTCTAAGAAATGGATTGCATTGATAGCTTGCGGGATTAGTATTTGCTTCTATTCTTCTTTGGATCTTAAGGAATGGAGCTTCGAAAGTGAATTCAAAGATGCTGACATGGAGATCAAAACCCCTTGGGAATGCCCTGATTTATTCGAACTAGAAATAAATGGCACGGATGGGGATAAAAAATGGGTGCTCAAAATAGACTTTGGAGATGGAGCAGTTGCTGGTGGATCTGGAGGCATATATTATACAGGGGATTTTGATGGAAAAATATTTTCGGTTGATGTGCTAGAAGTAAAGCATAAATGGATTGACTATTCCCAAGATTTTTATGCTTCTCAGACATGGAATGGGACCTTTGAAACTCAAAATAGAGTTGTATGGATTGCATGGATGAATAATTGGCTGTATGCAAACAAGATTCCAGCAACAAGCTTTCGAGGTATGATGACATTACCTAGGGAGCTGGAGCTTAAAAAGTTATCAGATGAGTTATTCCTTATTCAAAAGCCTGTTAAAGAATTTTTTGAGCTACGTAAAGAGATAACCTGTCAAAAGGATATTATAATATCTTCAAATGAGCCTTATCGTTTGGATTGTGATGTGAAAGCGGCTGAGATTTTTACTGAATTTAAATGTGATTGTGATACTAAATTTCACCTGAAAATTATGTTTGGAAATAGTGAGTCAGTTCTTTTGAACTTTGATGGTGAAAGTAAAAGAGTATCATTAGATAGATCTATGTCTGGGAGTACAGATTTTAGTGAAAGTTTTAAAGGTAAATTTTATACTGATTTAATTATGATAAAAGACTATTTAAATTTACGTGTTTATATAGATGTTAATTCAGTCGAAGTTTTTATAAACGATGGTGTAGCATGTATGTCTTCGCTTATTTTTCCAAAAACATGCATGAAACATGTGGAAGCAAATTCGGTGAGTGATTGTACCATTTTAAAGAGGTTTGAATTGTATGATTTAGGTGATTCCTAAGGAAGGTTTTCAAGGAGGACTTGGACATGCTTAAAAAGCAGATATCCATAGCACTTTTGATTAATGAAGTTGAGGGAGATTTCAATGAAGTATTGTTCAATGGCATTAATGATGCTGCAAAACACTTTGGTGTAAACCTAATAGCAATGGTTGGAAAATCATTGAATTCGCCAGATAAATATGAGCGTAACAATAATGTTGCATATGACTTGATCAATTATTACAAATTTGATGGAGCTATTGTATCATCGGGAACTATGGCAAAATACATTGATGAAAATCAACTCTTTACGTTTATAGATAAAATAGAAGTTCCTACAGTTTCAATATCAGTACCATATGGTTATTATTGCAGTATAGATAACAAAACTGGTCTAAGAGAATTGATAAATCATATGATAAGGATTCATAAGAAAAGGAAAATAGCATTTATTACAGGACCTGAATTTCATAGTGAGTCAATAGAAAGGCTTCAGGTATACATTGATACCCTCAGAGAAAATGACATTCAATTCAATGAGGATTTGTTAATCCACGGGAATTTTACGCTGAATTCGGCAACAAATGCTGTACGAGATTTTTTAAAAAATGGCATAGAATTTGATACTATTGTTGCTTCAAACGACGAAATGGCAATAGGTGCAATTATGGTGCTTGAAGAATATGGTATTAAAGTTCCTGAGCAAATTGCAGTTACTGGATTTGATAACATACCTTCTTCTTCACTTAGCAGTTTGACTACCGTTCGACAACCAATATATGAGCTTGGTTTTAATTCATTGGAATTGTTAATTGATATAATTGAAAACAAACAAGAAAAACTCAGAGTATTAGGAACTCAGCTAATCATACGTGAAAGTTGTGGATGTAAATTAGAAGGTGTTTTTAAAGGGGAAACAATATTATCAAAGGATTTCAAGAATAAAGCTATTGCTGATAAAACAATTACTATGGCTAAAGAAATGTTGAAATCAGTATACACAAATGATTTTGAAAAGTTTGTACATTCAATTATTAATTACTTATGCAATCGGGAAAAAAGTACTACAGTATATCAGGAATTTATTAAAGTTATAGATATATTGAATGAAGAAGAGTATTTTTTATTGAATAGTATTATTAAAGAATTAAAAACTGCAGTTTTATTAAATAATTTTAACGACGATATTGTTGAAAAGATTTTTTTTGACTTATCTAATATTTTAATTGAAAGGCTATCCCAAAAAAGTGCTATTCGAAATAGGAATGTTCTAGACTCGATTAATAATTTGAGACAGGTTTTATTATATATTTTGATATCAGCAGATGATTTGCAACATCATGAGAGATATGTAACAGATAAGTTTAAAGAAATTGGAATGGGAAACTATTTTGTCTATGTGTATGAAAATAGCTCTATAAGTAAAAAGAAATTTGTTGGAAAAAGAAGAGTAGATCGTCAGAGATTAAGACTTATACTATCGAATACTAAATGCAGTAAAAATACATTTGGATTTGTTGAAATATTTCAAAACATCTTAAATGACGGTATAAAAACTTATATGGTTTTTCCGATATTTTTTCAGGATGAACAATTTGGATGGGTATTTTTTGAATATTCAAGCAAGGTATACAATATTTCTATTTTTGAGACCGTAGCTGTTTATTTTTCAAGTGCTATAAAAATTTCATCGACTTTGTCTTCAAGAAAAAGGATTGAAAACAAGTTAAAACTAGCATTGTCTGAGTTGGAAAGTTATAATGAAATGCTGAATTATCTATCATTTACTGACGAACTAACAGGGCTTTATAATAGAAGAGGTTTTAGTAATTTCGCTGAGAAATGCATTGAAGTATACATGTGCAAGAAAAAAACGGGATACTTATTCTACGCAGATATGGATGGATTAAAGAAAATCAATGATACCTATGGACACGAAGAGGGAGATATAGCAATACGAGCAATGGCAGGTATTTTAGAAAAGACATTTCGCAACAATGATATTATTGCAAGGCTTGCTGGAGACGAATTTACAATACTTTCAATAGGTGATAATGGCTTTGATGAAAAGAAAATTATTGAACGGCTTAAAATGATTGTAAACGATCATAATAAAGATTCGGAAAAACCTTATGAAATATCTATAAGCATTGGAGCAGTAAAATTCAAGACAAATGACGAGAGTGTAAATATTGATTATCTTTTAAATGAAGCTGACAGTTCATTATACAAACAAAAAAGGGAAAAACATTCAAAAAGATCTGGGAGCGAATGATTATGGCTAAAAGGAAATTAATAGCGTTTATGACAAATGAAGTTGAAGGTGATTATCATGAATTACTCTTAAAGGGAGTAAATGAAGCAGCTATAAAGCATAATGTTAATCTTGTAGTGGTAGTTGGGAAAGCATTAAATTCTCAGGTGAAATATGAGTGTAATCATAATATAACTTATGACTTTATTAATAATCATAATGTTGATGGTATTGTTATGTCTTCAGGAACTATGTCAAAGTTTGTTGATCACGACCAGTTTCTTGAGCTATATAATAGGTTTACAATACCCACAGTATCTATATCAATCCCTGTTGGAAAATATTGCTACGCAAATAATAAAACTGGGTTCAAAAAGGCAATAAAGCATTTGATTGATGTACATAAAAAGAGAAATATTGTTTTTATAGCTGGACCAGAGACTCATATTGAAGCTGTCGAAAGATACAATACTTATTTGGATGTATTAAAAGAAAATAATATTGAATTTAATCCAGTAATGATAATAAGAGGAGATTTTACTTACTACTCTGCATTAGATGGAGTTAAGGATTTTTTAGCAAAAGGGATTTTTTTTGATTCGATTGTAAGTTCTAATGATGAGATGGCTACTGGTGCCATTAAAGTTCTCAAAGAAAGACATTATAGAGTTCCTGAGGATATATCCATTGTTGGGTTTGATAATGTTGCTACGTCCCTTATAGACAGTATTACAACTGTTAGTCAACCTGTTTATGAAATGGGGTATAGTGCGTTAGAAATGGTAGTAAATATCATTGATGGTAGAGAAGTAGAACCAAAAATATTGGATACTGAATTGGTTATAAGAGAAAGCTGTGGATGTTTCATGAATACTCTTACCAATGAATGGGAATTCTCTCAAAAATCGATAGAAATGAAAAAAATGATTGATGAGTTTGTTTCAGATATGTATGGCGATATAAGAAAAATAATGGATGTTTGTGAGTTTCAGGAGTTTATTAATAAAATATTATGCTACTTAAAATCACAAGAGGATGAAAAATATAATTATGTGCTAGAATTATTTAAAAATAAAATCAGTATATTAAGAGAAGATGAATGTTTTTTGCTGCATAAGCTTCTACTTGAGTTGAAGGAAATGATTACATCGGTTGGTTTAGACCCCAAAATAGTTGAATGCTGCTTTTCCGATCTTGCAACTGTTTTAATTGATGAGCTACATAAAAAATCAGTTGCGAGAAACCGACATGTTTTAGGGTCTCTTCAGAATTTGCGGTACATTCTTTTAGCATTGTTTACAAAGTTGAATGTTGTAAAGAATTATAAAGAATCTTTTTTTGAAAGAATTGACATTATTAATATAGACAGTTTATATGTCTATACTTATGATAATAGTTTTATTTATCAGAAGCTAGAATATAATTTATTTGATAAGCCTAAAAACTTAAATCTTTTGATATCAAATAAAGCATTAAAAAATAACTCCATGCAGTCAGATGAAATTATTTCATGTGTTATTGATGATAAAAGGAAAACACATATAATGTTCCCGGTTTTTTTTCATGATGAACAATTAGGCATTGCATTCTATGATTATCCAGATTTCTGGAATGAAAATTCCATCTATGAAACATTGTCAGTAGAGCTCTCATGCGCAATAAAAATATCATTAATGCTTAATTCACATAAAAAAGTGGAAAACGAACTGAAATTTGCCCTTAAAGAGTTTGAGAAATATAACGATAACCTTAAATACCTGTCTTTCAGGGATGAACTAACAGGATTGTATAACAGAAGGGGATTTATAAAACATGGAACAATCCTTTTGGAAAAGGCATCGGAAAAATCGGGTAAAGGAATTCTAATATTTGCAGATATGGATGGACTAAAGAAAATAAATGATAAATATGGACATGGTGAGGGTGATAATGCCATTAAGGAAATTGCATCAATTATTACTCAAGCGTTTTCAAGGGATGATATAATTGCAAGACTTGGAGGAGACGAGTTTACTATCCTAACTACTGTTGATTCTGATTATGAAGAGGGTTTAATAATTGACAAAATTAAAAGTTTGACGGATTATCACAATGAGAAATCTCTTAAACCATATATGTTGTCAATAAGTATGGGGGTTGTTGTATTTACTTTGAAAGAAAATAATCAGACATTGGATTCGCTCTTGAAAAAGGCGGATATTACTTTATATAAGAATAAGCATTCAAAATGATATTCTTATAAAGTCATATTGCTACTATAATTTTTCTAAAGATATTCCGTTGTTTCATGCTTAAAACCTATGTGTTTTGAATGTGTCTAGAATGAAATAAAATTATTTCTTTCAATTCATTATTAAGTTTTTTTGAAAATTAACCGATATAATTTTATATTAAATACAATTAATCTAAGATTAATAATGTATTTAATATAGTACATGTCTAAATCTATTGTCTCAATCAAATCACATTAAATTTGACATTAAGCATTCTTTTTATTTTACAATAAACAATTTCTATTGTTTTTTAATTAATAAGTGTTTTATAAATCTTATTGAAAAGGGGATTTTTTCTTGAATAAGAATGAATATATTTACATAGAAAAAAAGTATATTCAGTTTTTAATTTTAGCAGTACTAGCTATGCTAGGAAGGATTATTAATATTCCGCTTATTTTTAGCGTTAGTTTATCATTAAGCAGTGTATTTTTATTCATAATTTTAAAGATTTATGGTTTCAAGCTGGCAGTTTTAGCTTCTTTGTTTGTTAATGGTGCTGTGTTTTTTTGGGTAAATCAGGATATTGTTTTGATTTTAAGCTTTCTTGAAATGTGCTTTATTGGATTTGTTGGTAATAAAAGGCGTAATCAAATGGCTTTTTTGGATGCTGTTTACTGGATATTCTTTGGAGGGTGTATTAATTGTTTGGCTATGTATATATACCAAGGTAAAGTAGGTATTGAAGTTTTATCTATCATATTAATTTATCTTTTAAACGGTATATTTAATATAACCCTCGCAGACATTTTAACGACATATGAACCATTTAGAAAGTTATTCGGTTTTCATAATGTAATTAAAAAACAGCCTACAATTTTAGTATTCCTTGTAGATTTTTCTATTGTAGGTATTTTAGGACCATTCTTGTTGTTTCTGATTTTTAGTAGCTTGAATTTTGATAAAGAAGTTAAAAATAAGACTTTTGAAAACAGCAAGGCAACAGAGGATTATATTAATTCTCAAATTTCTAAATGGTCTTCTGCAGACATCAGATCTCTTAAGCTCAAATCTTTAGTTCAGATACGACGCCTTGAGAATCTAATTAAGGGCGAAGCCCTCTCTTCAAACGTGAGTATTCAAGTATTAAACAATGATAAAGTGTATGCTTCAAATATTTCAACAGATAAAAATAGTCTACTTGACAGGATGGAAAAAGGAAAATCAGAAAAAATTTTCGAAAACTTTTATATTTGGAAGCCGTTAAAGAAATATTATATAGATATAAGCAGAAGTTGGTATGATTCAATATATATATATAAGTCTTCGATATATGATTTTAAATTGATAATTAAGACTCCTGTTAATCAATATAGTACCGAATTACTTAATAGTTTTATACAACAGGCACTTATAATTTTAACGTTTTCTGCATTGATTGCATTTCTAATATTATTTATCAAGAAGTTTATTGTTGGCTCTCTTTCTATGTTGCTAGATACAAGTACTGGACTTCCCAAAAAGCTAAAAACGAATCAGAGTATTCTATGGCCTCATAGCGGCATATTTGAGTTAAGTATTCTGACGAACAACTTTAAGAGTATGTCTGAGGAATTAAGAAACATGATTATGGAATATAAGGGTATGTATGAAAATCTTGAAAAGAAAACCATACAACTCATTGATTCAGAAAAAAAGCTTCATGATATGGCTTACTATGATGCTCTAACAGGACTACCAAATAGGCATTATTTTACTAATAATTTGGAAAGTATGTCAGACTGGGATGAAACAAATCAACCACTAGTGAATGTTATAATGATTGACCTAGATAGGTTTAAAAAAGTAAATGACACACTAGGACATCTGGCAGGTGATCTTCTGTTAAAAACAGTTGCAGAAAGGTTGAATGGTATTTTAAATAACTACCATTCAAATAAACACTTGATATCGCGTTTGGGAGGCGATGAATTTATTATAATTATTAACGATCTTAATGAAAAGGACATTATAGTGTTGGCAAAATCCATAATTGAAGAATTAAAGAAACCTATAAAATTACAAATACAGGATGTTATTATCGGATCTAGCATTGGAATCAGCACTTATCCTTGTGATGGGAAAAGTATGGTGGAGATAGTAAAGAACGCAGATATGGCAATGTATTCTTCTAAAGAGGTTGGTGGAAACAATTACTGTTTATATAAAAGAATTAAAGGTATTGGGAACAACCCAAAAATGATCCTTGAAGACGATATGAATAAAGCCTTTGAACAAAAAGAATTTGTAGTATTTTATCAACCCATAGTAGATGCAAATACGTTCGAGGTAACGGGTGCTGAAGCTCTTATACGTTGGAATCATCCTATAGAAGGTCTGATAAATACTGATCGATTTAAATCACTTGCAGAAGAGACTGGACTTATAATTCCAATTGGCGAATGGGTATTGCGTGAAGCGTGTTTTAAGGCAAAATCATGGCAAGATAAAGGTATGAAGAAGATTAAAGTTTCTGTAAACTGTTCGATTTTGCAGTTTCAGCATCAGGATATGTTTGCATTGGTAAAAGATGTTTTGTATGAAAGCGGTCTAGAAGCTAGATTCTTAGAATTGGAGGTAACCGAAATTCTAATGTTAAAGAACGTAGAAAGCTTTTTAGATCAATTTAAAAACTTGGTGAATATGGGAGTAAGTATATCTATTGATGACTTTGGTAATGGAAATTCATCATTTGCCATACTGAAAGATATACCTGTTTGTGCAATTAAGATAGACAACTACTTCATAAAAAATTTACATGCCAGCCCACATAATTTTGCAATATGCAAGGCAGCTATTCAGTTGGCTCATGATATAAATCTTAAGGTAACAGCTGAAGGGATCGAAACAATTGAAGAACGAAATTGCTTGAAGGAAATGGGATGTGATGAAATGCAGGGATATTATTTCAGCGAACCTATATCTTCTGATGAATTTGAAAAATTCATGAACAGTGTTGATAATCAAGATTTTTGAAATCGCCAGTTGACCAGTTATTTTTTAGGAATCACCCGAAATTAGAAGTCCAGCGGTAAAATGTCAAGAGATAAATGGAAAAAATAAAGGCTGAAAACGTATAGTTTTTGTAAAAAAGACGCAAAAGAACATCACCCTAATAAACCTACCAAAATCAAATGTTAAATATGGT
>Ga0209800_10000598_pt1 | contig 52306 bp, 50 predicted proteins | sample Higcelweek8metaG_FD_187174 | JGI IMG/M metagenome (GOLD analysis project Ga0209800, IMG submission 187174) | Freshwater pond sediment microbial communities from the University of Edinburgh, under environmental carbon perturbations - High... | ecosystem: Environmental > Aquatic > Freshwater >...
ATAGTTGTCCCTACCAGAGAACTGGGTAGCCAAATACAAGATGAATTCAGAGAATTAGCTAAAGGTACTAACCTTAAATCAGTATTAATTATTGGTGGTAAGAGTATCAGGGATCAAATGTATATCTTAGACAAGAGACCACATTTCATCATAGCTACACCAGGTAGATTGAAAGATATCTATGACAGACGTGGTGTAAACTTGGGCGAAGTAAACAATGTAATCCTTGATGAGGTAGATAGAATGTTGGATATGGGTTTCATTGATGATATTAGATATATCATAGACAAGCTCGATCCTAACAGACAGTCCCTATTCTTCTCTGCAACTATGTCTTTTAAGGCAGAAGCTATTGCTAACTCCTTACTAAAGAATCCTGTTAAGGTTGAGATTGAATCTCAATCTCCTCAGCATAATGTTGATCAGGATGTTATTAGAGTTGATGGTAGTAAGAGAAAAGAAGAAGTACTTTTAGATTTACTTTCAAAAGAAGAATTTAAGAGAGTTTTGATATTCACTAGAACCAAAAGAAATGCTGACAAGCTATCTGATTATCTTTATGAGAGAAAATTAAATGTAGATGCATTACATGGAGACAAGAGACAATCTCAAAGAACTAGAATCATTGATGGATTTAAGAGAGGTGACTTTAATGTCTTAATTGCAACAGATGTTGCTTCTAGAGGATTGGATGTAAACAATATAACCCATGTTATTAACTACGATGAACCTGAATCATATGAGGATTATATTCATAGAATTGGTAGAACTGGTAGAGCTGGGAAGAAAGGATTTGCACTTACATTTATAGATAGATAATTGACTATTGATGAAAAACAGCAGTAGGCTTACGGATTAAATCTTGTAAGCCTACTGGCTTTGGTGCAATGTTATTTCTTTTTCTTCTTTTTTCCTGCTCCTTGCTGATGTTTTCGCTTTCCTAGGTTATGGTCTTTCCAATCTCCATCTTTTGCTTTGGTCTTTATTTTCTGGTGTGCCATTTTCCCTCCAATCAGAGTTACCGAATAGTGTGATTGCACTTCAAAAAGAATTATAACTTTCAAATGCGTTATAGGTCAATGAAATTTTGGGAAATGATTATCTCCCCACCAATCCCTTTATATACTTATATGCCGCTGATATCTCTGTAGATTTCTCTGTTAATCCAGGTCTTCTATTTACTTCTAATATGTAATTCTCTCCAGTATCCTTATCTGTAACTACATCTACACCAGCCCATTTAAGTTTCAAAGCATTAGCAGATTGTATAGCTATATTGATTACATCAATAGGAACATCTTTAACCTTAATGAATTCCTCACAAGCTCCTAGAGCTACATTATTTCTAAATTTGTCTGTTATCCTTGTTCTCTTACATACCGATGTAGATTTACCATTAGCTATAACTACTCTGTAATCAAAATCATTAGGAATATATTGTTGAAATATATATCTATTATATTTCCCATTATCTTTAATAGTCTGCTTAATCTCTTCTTCCTTATCTATTAAAAAAACATTACATCCTAATGATCCCAATGAAGTTTTATATATACATGGAAGCTTACAAACTTGAGCTATTTCCGAAACATTCTCAGGTGTTACCTTAAGTCCATTATGGAAATATGTATTAGGGACTAATACGCCTTTGTAAGCTAAAGTAAAAATATCCGAAAGCTTTGTGTTATGTGAATTCGTTCTGTTATGTGGAATATGTTGAGATTTAAGATACAGGTGTAGAAGGTATGCCATATGGGTTGTATTCCATCCAGACTGTATCCAAACGTAGTCATATTGTTTGAGATCTTTTCCTTTGATATTTACCGTGATTACTCCATCAATTATTTCAAACACGATGTCCTTAATCGAAGCCGTATCTAGAGTAATATCTTTGAGCTTCAATTTTTCTTGTATGACAATTTTTTCCTCAACAGGAGTATTGATACCTACGGCTAGGACAGTGCGATTAATCATATTAGTATTGAGGAGATTATGGCTGTATTATACCATTTCTTGCACTACTTTGTTATACATATCTCTACCCTTTATGTTTAGCTTCATTCGGCATCCTTCCTTAATCATGTACGCTTTTTGAAATGTCATTTCACTGTATTCAATCCCTTCATTTAGTCTTAATCCAAGTATTTTTTTTTCTGCTCTTTCATCTCCTTCGTTCATCTTTTCTATATCAATATCCCATTCGCCTTGTATATATTTTTGTATATCCTCAGGATTATCCGACTTTGCATTATCTACCCTTGAATACGCTCCCGCTCCAAGGCCGATATAGTCTTGGTAATGCCAGAAGTTTAAGTTATGTTTGCATTCATATCCATCTTTTGCAAAGTTAGATATTTCATATTGTTTAAAACCCCTTTTATCTAGATACTTACATGCATAATGGTACATATCGCGATCTACTATTTCTGTAGGTAAGTTTAATTTCCCTTTCTCATTTAACTTCCCATATGGAGTATTCTCTTCTATCTCAAGACTGTAACAGGAGATATGTTGAATATTTAGATCTGCAACCAACTTCAAAGAGGCTTTCCATTGAGCTAATGTATGATGGGGGTATCCGAATATGAGGTCTATACCAATATCTTTAAATCCAACTTCTTTAACAAGGTTATATTTCTCAAGAAATTCTTCATATGTATATCTCCGAGAGAGTTTTTGTAACTCCTCATCTCCTGTTGCTTGCAGTCCAATACTTATCCGATTTATGCCAGCATCTTTATATGCTTCTAGGGATTCTCTTGTTATATACTGAGGATATTGCTCAATGGTTATTTCATCATCTTTATCTAATTGAAAATTCTTTTTAATATTTTCTATACATTCCACAATATATTTATGTGGTACTAGATTAGGAGTCCCCCCTCCAATATACATGGTTTGGATCTCTCTATTTTTGTATAGCTTTGATTTAGTGAGAATTTCCTTGTTTAATGTTTTGAAATATTCTTCGTATGTATCTTCACAGTTGGTACATGAGAAAAATGCACAGTATGGACACTTGGCAAAGCAAAAGGGAATATGGATATATATGTTTAACGGATTCATATCAATGCACTTTTGAATGTTTGCTTTAGAGCTTCTATTGAGTCCGTATCTATGATGCATGTACTAACTACTTCTAGATTGTTATCCTTAAATGCCTTTGTAATTTCTTTTGTAAGTTTTTCATCGACTAAATCTGTTTTTGTAAGTACAATGATTTCTGGTTTTTCATACATCTCCTTACTGATCTTCCTTATCTCTTCTCTCATATTTAAATAGCTTTGGTATGGATCTTCATCTTCCAAACTTACGAAGTGTGCTACTAATTTACAATTCTCAGTATGCTTAACAAAGCTCGTTCCCAACCCCTTACCCTCGTAAGTACCCTCAATGAGGCCTGGAAGGTCCATGAGGACAAGCCCATCCATTATCCCTAACTGGGGTTCTAGGGTTGTAAATTGATATGGTGCGGTCTTTACATGAGCGTTAGTAAGCTCATTTAGAAGACTAGACTTTCCTGCATTAGGATATCCAATGAATATGACATCAGATTTAAGTTTGAGTACAAATGTAAATACACCTTTTTGATTTGCTCTCTCGGTTTCATTTGACCTCAGCTCTCTATTTCTAAGTAAGGTTGCATTTCCATATCCACCTACGCCACCGTCTAGTATTTTTAGGATCTGTCCATCATTTTCGATCTTACCAATGAGATTGTTATTTAAATATACCTCTGTAGTCAAAGGAAGAAGTAATGTTAAATCTTCAACTTTGTCGCCTTTTCTTTCTTTTTGTTGTCCAGGTTGTCCATTGAGAGCTTTATATGTCTTTTCTGGGTCAAAACGACTTAAATCATATGTATGCATAGAGCCCTTGAGATATACATCCCCACCCTTGCCACCATCTCCACCTGAGCATCGGTTAGCATACATTGCACTGGATCCTTCTCCACCTTTCCCTGATTCTATTCTGATTTTTATAATATCTTGTAACATGTTGTCATTATATCATCTTCTTTCCAAGCTATCTCCTTTAATATGATATATACTTGTGGTATGAATATCACAGTAATGGTTAAGGTTAATGCTAAAAAGAATGATGTAAAGTTTGAGAACGATTTGTATTATGTACATACACAGTCGCCCTCTAAAGAAGGAAAGGCAAATACATCAGTCATATATCTACTCTCTCAATATCTGAAGATACCAAAGGATAATTTAAAGATAAAGGTGGGATTTAAAAGCAGAAAGAAGATTATAGAGGTTATTGTTTAGAATCTGGCGATGGATTTGTATCTTTCTTCAAATATCCTACTTCAAAATCTACATGGGCTCCCCCGTTTTCATTTGGTGTTATTACATATGAGACATTTGGTACTAGTCCTAACGAATTCAGAGCTTGTCCTGCGGGCCCCTTTTCATAGATGTTTGCATAGTGTTTCGCATAGGTTTCTGCTTTCGTAGAGTCAGTTATATCCAGAGGTTGTATTAATGGTTGGGACTCTTCTTCCGTTTCTTCCCATACATCATTTGAGTTTACGATTGCAATGTTGTCCATTTTCGTGTGCGTGTACTTGTAAATGTTAGTCTAGTTTCTTTCCTAGTAAAAGATACAATATATTTTCAAATACGTCTAGAATAATCTCTACAATCTGAGTTAAGATAATGGTAATATGTATATATATAATTTGTTAAATATACAATTATGGTTGGATATGTAGAAAATATTGAAGAGAAGACAATGCAGAATACTAATTTCAGGACAGTACTTTTTACTGGTGCACATATGCAGTTAGTAGTAATGTCTCTTAGGCCTTTAGAAGATATTGGGATGGAAGTACATGAGACAGTAGATCAATTCTTTAGATTTGAGCAAGGAGAAGGAAAAGTAATTATGGATGGTGAAGAGAGCATTGTAGGACCAAGTTCAGTTGTAGTTATTCCTGCTGGCACTAATCACAATATTGTGAATACCTCCTCAAGTGAAGATTTGAAGCTATATACTATCTATTCTCCTGCTAATCATCCAGTGGGAACAGTACATGCTACCAAAGAGGAAGCAATGGCTGCAGAACATGAATAGTATATATTAAGAATTAAATTAATACGGTTAATTATGAAGAAGAAATCAATTTTTCTAATTGTAATAATATTTGTTATCTTGCTTCTCCTCGCTCTCTTCTGTTTATGGTTTTTCAAATGGAGAATCACTGGAAATGATACTACGAATTCGTCAGATACCAAGAAACCATATCTAGAGCTAACTGTGAAAGAGTATCCATCTAGGATTGATACCATATGTCAGAGGGTAGAATTTGTTTTGACTGCAAAAAATACAGGAAATGGAAGTCTAAAGTTTACTGAGATTGAATCAGGAGAATATGTCTTTGCATTTGTTAGGGATGAAACAAAAGGTGTTGTTGCAACAACAGAGGGTGGAACCTCTGGTGTGCATAATCTATATGTGGAAGATTTTGGTGAGATAAAGACAGGACAAACAAAAGAATTAAATTTATATATGCAAGAATCATATATAGGTGGAGCTGACTTTGGATACCAAAATGGATTTAATATGTTACAAAGTTATGGTAATGTAGTTTCTTCATACATATTTGAATTTGAGAAGAACAATGGAGGGAATTCATATACGATATATGGTAATGTCCCTAAGATAGACATAGATATTCAAGCTTTTGAATATGCTTATGGATATTGGAGTAACAAGATATGTAATTAGTAGCGATTTTGTATTAAGAGTTGATGATCTCTTGAATCCAATCGTATACCTTCTTTATGCTTGGGATATGAAGTTTTTCATCAGGGGTATGACATCCTGAAACATTTGGTCCTATGGATACCATATCCATTCCTACATATTTGTCTCCAATTACACCACATTCTAATCCTGCATGAATAGCTCCAATATTTGGATATTTCCCATACAATTTTTTGTATGCCTCTTTGGAGGTTTTAAGAAGCTGAGATTTAATATCGGGTTTCCAAGGAACAGACCTTTCACTGAATTCAAGCTCCCCTTTGAGAAGCTCTGCAATACTTGTATATATTCTCTCTGTCTCTTTTATCCTGTCATATACTGAGCTTCTGAGCATACCAATAATGTCCAACTTACCATCCTTAATATCTATGATTGCAAGGTTATTTGATGTTTCTACTAATCCCTCTACATCAAAGGACATACCTAATACTCCATGAGGAATTGTGTTCAAAAGGTTTAGTATTTCTTTAGTATCTTTATTTGAGAATAGAGTATATTCGCCATCTGATTGGGTTATCTCAACCTTAATATTCTTTTCCATATCACCATACTGCCCTTTTACATTATCTTTAAATTCAGCAAGTGTCTTCTCGACATCTTTGAATGATTTTGAGTATGTAAAGATAGCTTCACAATCGGTGGGGATTCCATTTCGTACAGTACCCCCATTTATACTTGCAATCTGAAGGGTATCGTCTGATAAAGAGAGGAGGTAATGAGTAACCAGTTTTATACAATTCGCTATATTCTTGTGTATATCTGCTCCAGAGTGTCCACCTACCCCCCCCCTTATGCTTACCTTAAACATATTAATGCTCCTATTCTCAATCTCATATGTTTTAGTTATCCTTGCAGTGGTAGATCCGGCACATCCTATGGTTATGGTATCGTCTTCTTCTGAATCAAGGTTTAGTAATAGCTTGTTATTTATGAATCCGAGTTGTAACTCTTGAGCCCCTGTAAGTCCCATTTCCTCGTCAACAGTTAGTAATAGCTCCAATGCGGGATGAGAAGGCATGTTTAAAGCTATGTATTGCATCATTGCTATCGCAATCCCGTTGTCTGCTCCTAATGTGGTTGGTTGATTAGGGACTAAATAATCTCCTTCTATCTTGGTAAGTATTGGGTCGGTAAGAAAATCAAATGTAGATTCTTTTGTCTTTTGACCTACCATATCCATATGTCCTTGTAATACATATCCAGGTCTATTCTCCATACCTTTTGTTGCTGGTATCACGATACAAACATTCCCGGTTTTGTCTTCTTTGACTTCTAGTTTATTCCCTTTAGCCCAATCGACCATATATGCATGTATTGCTTGCTCATTTCCTGAGGTTCGAGGTATTACTGAAAGATTCTTGAAATATTCTAATATTTGAGTTGTTACTTTTTCCATGCATAGATGATACTACAAATACACTAAAAGTAGCTATGATCCATAGATGGATATTGCTTCTGCTAGATTTCTAGGGTATGAGACTTTTGAATTAGTACTTAAATGATTCTCCATTATTTCGGTACCTGAGATTATTTCCTTCCAAATCAATTCGCCCGTTTCTCCTCGATCTACCAGTTTGTTAATTACATATTTGCGATATTTCTCAATTCCGTGTCCCAAAGCCATGTGGAAAATATATGATATATATCCAGATTCCAGGTTTTCTGGCAAATGAGGGAAGATCCCCGAGAAATCGTGGTTTGCGATTTCGGCTTCTTGCTGAATTCTTCTTGCTTTATATGTTTTCATTTCTTTGCCCCAAGAGTCCCACTTTGTGATATATCTATCCATGATTGACTCACTTATTGGACGAGTTCTTACATGTTTAACTTGATCATCGGCAAGATTCAACCTATCTTTTAATTTACTTCTCAGAAGATCATTGTATTTTTGTTCAATATCCTTTTCGAAATGTATATCTTCTCTAGCATAGAAATCTTCCCCGATTGTTCCTATTTCTAAGACATCCTTCTCTTCTTTGTTTGTCTGTAATGCTACTATCGAAGAATCCACAAAGAGCCATCCATCAATGTCACTTTTGTCAGCTGCTGTTCCTTTGACATTAGATCCAAATACACATAGTGAGATAATCTCTGGGTTCTCAGTTTTTAATTCCTTAACTATTGCTTGGGTTTCAACTAATCGTTCATATCCAAGGCTATCCTTGGGAATAATAAATCGAGGTTCTGTATCTGTAGTATTAATATCCATATAATTGTGTAGGATAAGTATAAGTTTAGTATATTACATAACAGCTCTTTTATGAATACCGCTGTTGAATCACTAAAAAGTGGTAATATTATGATATATAATTTTATTTGCATAAAGATGAACACTCAATCTCTGGTATCTATCTTGCCTTGGTTAATACCTTTACTTATTTGGGATGCTACCTGGAAAGGTATCGCTTTATGGAAAGCAGGAAGAAATAAACAGTTAGCATGGTTTATATGTGTATTATTACTAAATACTATTGGCATCCTCCCAATAATATATATAGTTTTCTTCCAGAATAAAAAAAGCAAATAAGCAAATTAAGTCTGTTGAAAATATGTAATTAACTGAAATCTTGCTCTTGTGTGCTTTTCTTGGTTGCAAACTCTTCTATGGAAAGAACGTCTGGGTTATCTATGTAATATTCAGCTTCCAAAGCTTGTACAAGAGATTTGTCAATCACAGGCTGTCCGTCATTTCCACGAAGGCTATATGTTGCCTGAAGAGCATTAATATCAAACGGCTCTTTTTGAGGAGTGTCTGCTTTCGCCTGATTTACCAAATCCCTTCTTTGTTGCAAAAGGATTTCCGCTTTTTCATGAAGCTGCTGAAGCAGCTGATCATTTTGTGAACTTTGTATCTCGCTTGGTTCTGGCATATCTATCTTGTTTAATAATATATATTAGATTATAGCATTATTTCAATTTATTCTTTCCAGAATGGATATCTAATGCTTGTTTAATAGTGTACCCGTTGTATTTTTCTAAAGAATTTCTAACTTGAATTCGATAGGGTTCAGGTGTGTTGTTAATACTTCTTTCTATGTATGCTTCATCTATTATTGTATCTGCAATACTAGTAATATCGGAATCTGGGACAGAAGATATCGCTTGCTCAAATAACTGCTCTCGTCCTGAGAAGATAACAAGTTGCCCATTGATTTTGCTTAATACCTCTTGAGGAGTTCCTGTTTGATTAGTTACCCAGAGTGTATATTCTTTCACTTTTGGGTTATTTCTTATTGTTTGGTCAAGAAGGATTGCTCTGTTCTCACGAATTTTTTTATATCCTTCTGCAATGGAATCAAATGGGATTAATGGATCCATCCCATCAGATGATCTTGTGAGTACACGTAGGCACGAGGTCTCCAAGGGGGCATCCAGATCTATCATTCTTATGACTCTTTCTGTTTCTGTTGTTGTGGATAGCAATTTATCAATGCTTGATTGTTCATGCATCATCTTATCCATCAATATAGAGGTATTGTTTTCAAGAAGACGTGAATTGATAGCTCTTGATATCATTGCGCTTTGTATATGGACTTGTCTATGATCCACAGTGTTTTTCCCATCTACGATTTCAGATGCTCTTAACGCATGCTTGTATACATCGGGGGCAATAGCACCAGATGCTTGTCCTTCGGAATCTAATGCCCGACGGAATAGTGAGTTTTCTCTAATAGCTGTTGTTTTCCCAGAGGCAATATTCCCACGTACTGCATATGTAGTTATTTCTGTGTCTTCTAATCTATCTGATAGTGTTAGAGCTTTTTGATATTCTAGTTCAATGATTTGATTGTTGAGTGCTCTACTTTCAGGGGTCCAATTCAGAGGATTTTCTAAATAATCATCAAGGGCGTCGCCTTTTGGTAGGTCAACATCATATGTGTATGCTTCATAGGTGTTTATCGTGCCTTCGCTTCTATGTAATATTTCACTTCGTAGTGCATGGCTCTCTCCTTTAATTTCTTTATCTTTAGATTTTACATATGTTAATACTTCACGAGAATTTTCTTTGTTTAAAGGAATTTCTTTTAGATCCCCATTCTCATCGACTATGACTAGACTCTCGTTTTGAGCTTTTAAAAGTGTAAATTCTTTATCTGTTAGTATTCCTTTATGTTCTTGGTTAAATTGTGCTACGAAATTGGGAATGTCAGACTCTGGTAATTCTGAAAGGCTTTGGGATAGTACGGAGCAGATTTGCTCTTTGATTGATTTTATCTCTGCCGCACTTCTTTCTGAAGAATTAGAATCATTTTGTTTTTCTGGGGTATCTTGTGTATCTGAAGGGGATGACTCTTCGGGGCTATCAATTATCGCTTGAAATGTTATATCAGGATTTTGTGAGGAATTCATCTCTGAATCATTGATTGTATCAATGATTTCTGATTCTAATTGACTTATTGGTTGTTCAACAGCGACACTTGGTGTAATTGGAGTCTCTAAGGTTATATTTTCTTCCGAGGTTATTATTTCTGAACTTTGTAAGTCACTCATATTCTTATTATTTAGGGCTTATTATTCAATGCTTTGTCTAAGACGTTGTTCGCTTCTGAAATGTTGTTTTCAGCTAACAACGTATGAACTTGGTTGACTATTAAATCGGATATCTTTGCCTCACGTTCCTTTATTACAGGTAATACGACTGAGGATAGCTCCGGGAAATTGTCATCGAGGGAAGGAATAATTTGATACAGTTGTTCCATTGTAAGTGGAGGGTGTAATTTCTCAAGCACCATTCTTGCAATGGCCTTTGCTGTATCGTGATCCATTTGCCCATTGCTCAATTTCTTGCTAATTATTTTTAAGATATCATTTTCGATCTTTATTCGATATTCTTCGGGAGTCATAATTAATATGATTCCATACTTTATTTGCAAAAGCAATCAATTCGCAAGGATGGAATAATTTGTTATACTAAAGATTATGAATATAACACCAAAGATACAATTAGCAATAACAAGAGCAGCTATACTTCACAAATCTCAGAAAAGCAAAATAGACGGTTATCCATATATTATCCATCCATTCTCTGTAGCATTCATTGTTTCAAATTATACAACGGATGAAGATGTCGTTGTGGCAGCTTTACTGCATGATGTCTTGGAGGATGTGGAGGGATATACATCCCAAAATATGCGAGAAGAGTTTGGAGACAAAGTGTATGAAATTGTAAAAGAATTGACCGAGGACAAGAGCCCTTCTGACGATGATCAAACGAGTATAGAAACTTGGGATGTAAGAAAGCAAAAATATATAGAGAAACTAAGGAGGGATAGCCAAGAAGCACTTCTGATATGTTGTGCAGATAAGGTCTATAACTTAAATAATATTCTTCAGGCATATAAGAAATATGGAGATGAAATCTTTTCTCTATTTCATGCATCTGCTGGAAAACAAATCTGGTACTACAATGAGATATTGAAGGTATTCAAAGAATTCTTTAATCATGAACTGGTAGCTGACTTAGAGGCTCTATATGTTGAAGCCGAAAGCCTTTTCCCAAAAGACTAGTACTTGTATGAACTTCTATTGAACGGCTATTATTCCGTATTGGATCTTTTTGCTTAGAATCTTTAATACCTTTTCATCAATATTCATATTCCCATTGGTAACCTCTTGCACGATATAGTCATATACTTCTTCTTGTATTGATCCTCCTGTGTCACTTGCTGTACTGTATATTAAGATATCATTTCCTGCTATCAGTGCTCGTTTTGCTAAATTAATATTTGTATCTATCTCTTTAAGTGCTCCCATCTCCATGTCATCAGAAACAATCAATCCACTATATCCTAAATCTTGAACTAATCTCTTTGAAACTATCTCTGCAGATATCGTAGAGGGATTACTATCAATATTTGGATACTCCACATGTCCCACCATTATTCCATCGACAGAAGTTTGTTCTAGTATTCTACTGAATGGTTTAACATACTCAACCCATTGATCATTGGGTATGTTTATCACAGGTAACGCAAAGTGTGAGTCTGGGGAGGTATCACTATGCCCAGGATAGTGTTTGAGTACAGCCAATATGCCCGCTTGTTGATATCCAAGAATGGAGGATACTCCTTTTTGTGCAACTTCCTCGGGTGTTCCTCTAAATACTCTGTAGTACATAAAGGAATTTTTGTTAGTTATGTATTCCACCACTGGAGCTAAATTCATATTTATTCCTATCTCCTTGAGGATCTCTCCCTTCTCCTTGGCTACTGTATATGCTTGTTCTGGAGTTTCAATATCTTCTTGAGCTGTTGTTAGTGTATCATTCCATTTCAATCTTGCTACAATTCCCCCCTCCTGATCAATGGATATGAATAGTGGGATTCTATTGGTGGTTTGTAACTCTTGCGTTAAGAGTTTTACTTGATCCTCGTTCACTACATTTTTCCCGTACAGTAATACACTGCCAATGTGGTGTTCAGTTAAGAATTGTTTTGTTTGAGGTGTAAGGGTAGTTCCATTTATACCGAACATGAAGAGTTGGCCTACTTTCTCTTCTATGGTCATGTATTTGAGTATTTTCTCTATTGCTGTTGGTGGGGCTTGTGTGATTGAGGGTTCAACTATTTCGTTTTGCAGTAATGTCGTTGGTAGGATGCTTGAGAATATTAGGGCGATGAGTACAGAGAATATGTATTTCATATTTGATTATATATCATTGTGTATTTTATCAATACTAATTTTGATATATAATTTGTTGAATAATATTATTATTTTATTATGAAAGACTCATATTCAGAAATTTTTGAAGATAAGGAAAGAATACTTGTAGTATTAGCACATCCCGATGATATGGAAATAATATGTGGTGGTACTGTTGCTAGATTAATCAAGGATGGTAAGAAAGTGCGAACGGTGATAGGTACAAATGGAAATAAAGGGATGCACGAAGGAAACTACTCTACCGAGGAATTTAGAAAGATACGATTAGAATCACAGAAGAAGGCTGGAATGAAGTTAGGTCTTAAAGAGGAAGATATTGTTAATCTTGATGTTCCTGATGGAGAATTTGAGGCGTCTTTGGAGAACATTGGTAAGATTGTATATCATCTTCGAGAATTTCAACCTCAGATTGTCATAACTCATAATCCATTTGAATTAATAAATGATTTTTCCGAGGATTGTAATTGGATTAATCATAGAGATCATAGAAATCTTGCAAACTCTGTATTTGATGCTACATATCCATATTGTAGAGATAATGGTTTTTTCCCAGAGCAGGTAGCTAAAGGTTTGAAGCCTTGTTATGTCTCTGAGTTCTTAATGTCTGATTCATATATGAGAAATAATCCAATTGGTTTTGAGGTATCAAATTCTCTGGAAGAGAAACAAGCCGCATTAATGGAGCATAGAGCTGGGAATGTACTATCTCAAGAAGAAGTAGACGGGTTTATGGAAGAGATTCAAAGAGATGGTGGAAATTTTGAAATAATGGGATACAAGAAGATTAATGATATTTAGGAAGCAATTCTATCTCTCATTAAATTCTACTGTATCAATTAATCTGAGTTATGGTATTTTAGGTATTCTTATTATTTACCATTAAGCTTGAGATACCTTTCTATTGGATACGTGTATTGAATTTGTCCTTTATCCGCTTTTGTATTTAGAAGCTCTTTTTCTTTGGATAACAATTCCTGAATCTGCTCTGGTGTCCTAAGCCCTTCCGCAGCCAATGCATAGAGCACATTAAAGAAACCATTCGGATCCCATTGATCAAGGGTCCTCTTATTTAAGAACATATTTTCAATTGAATCACTATTAGGATTTATTAAGACAAGCTTTCTTGCTTTTCCTTGTGCTTTTGCAGTTTCGTGGGATTCTCTTGCTGCTTGATATTGATCAGGTGTTAAGACTAATGAGTATGTTATACAGACAATTCCATTCACCGTTTCAAAAGTAACGCCGGAGGCATTTACTTGTTCATCTTCCAATGTTGTAATCCCATATTTATCTCTTAATTTACCTGCCATTGTCTTACGTAAGTCAGTAGTTTCTTCTGGCTTAACTGCTCCTCCCGCTACAGTTATAGCGCCAGGCCAATCAGTTAAATTGCTATCCCGTACTTCCCAGATTATTCGATCGTGATTTGGAGTAAAAACAGTTGATTGCACAGCTAGTGGTATTATTGGGTTGTGTCCCTGATCGTCTCGATTGGTATAACTAGAAACTATATAATTAAAAGAGCTTGTTTTCGCGGCAGAGATATTTAAACAATCGCCTTCCTGTTTTATCTTTGTTACCGTTGCATATGGTCCATCAAAAAATGTAGGTGTCTCAAGATGTCTCAATTCCTGAAGTAGAGTCTGATCTTTTTCAGGAACGTTAATAAAATCTTCCCCTTGAGCAACTATAATATTTGGACGAATCCCAAATTCTGTTAATGGGATTCCTGTTTGACCATTTCGCCAAGAAGGCATTTCTGTTGGGAATATTTGCTCTGAAGATAATTGATCTAAACTTTCATCATTTACCATATGAATTTACAATTGCATTTATTAATTAACATTATAGCATATGAATAATCAGACTCAATATTGCCAGTCCTTTCCTATCTTTCATTAAATTCTACTGTATCTATCAATCCGTTATTTGTATTGTATACACTTACACCAACCTTGTTTTCATATATTCTAGCTACCATATACCCAATAGCAGGTTGTCCACTGAGGGTAAAATAATTAATATCATTTGATATGGAATGTCCATATGAATGTATGTGTCCTGCTACTACGAAATCTACACCATAGTTAATTAAATATGAGGAGATGGAACTAGAGAAGGTTGGATGATGGAACATAACTCCAGTTATCTTGTTTTGAGAATTAGCACTTTGTAAATCATTAGCTAACCAGTTGAGTTGTGTCTGGCTACCTGACGCAAATGCACTATCTAATACAACCATATGGAGGTTTCCATAGTTTACAGAATACCATCTCTCATTATTTGGGAATGTAAAATTGTCTAGGAATAGCTGTGAAGGTGTGGAAATATCTCCTCCTACCCGATCATTGTTTCCTAATGCTACATAGAATGTTCTTGATGCTCTGAGTGTGGCTGTGACTGTATTGAATCTGTTTAAACTATCCTGTGTTCCGTCTTCCATGATATCTCCGACATTAAATATGGGATTCGCACCGGAACTGAGAAGATATGTTACTACTCTTTGATGATTTATATCTTCATCATCTGTATCTGATTGATTGTCTCCGTAGAAGGCGACAACGGCACTTGGTGATTCAGGTACTACGGGTATATCCTCTGGTTCTGGTGTTACATCTGGAGGTACCTCAGGATCTGGGGTTGTTTCTTTAGGTGTTGTTTTGGTATCGGTCTTTGTCTCTGAGTCTGAAGTAGATGTCTCAGTTGGTGTAACTTCTGTATCTACTTGTTCTTCTAGTTCTGTATCAGAGTCAGTAGGTGTATTATTTTCATTAGTATTCTCTTCTTCGTTCGTTTGTGATGTATTACTGTTGGTATTTTCTTTGGCAAGATTTTCTAAATGAGAATATGTGAAAGCAAAGGCTATGCATGTAATTAGGAGAACAGAAAGGAGGTATTTGAATATATATTGTTTAGATACTAGATCTTTTAGTTTTGATATATTCTTGAGCATTAAATCATTATATGGGTAGGGATATTGGGATGCAAGGAATGATAGTATAATGAAAGTATATGATAAAGAATATTGTATTAGATACTGATGAAGGTATAAGGGAAGTCTCTTCCCCTATTGATTCTGTATACCTTCGGTCTGTAGAATTCAAATCCCTTTGTACAGACTTACTAGATACTCTACAGAGCTTTAAATATGGTGTAGCCATATCTGCTATACAGATTGGTATACCTAAGAGAATATTTTTAATACAGAGGAGTGATAAAGATGGTAAGAGAGAATCTCCCAGGTACTATATTAATCCTGTAATTGTATCTACCTCTGAGAAGTTAGTTAAGTACTATGAAGCCTGTTTGAGTGTTAACTATGCTCAGACATTTGGAGAGGTAGAGCGTAAGTATTGGGCTCGAATATCCTACTTGGATGAGAATGGGAATAGTCATACTGAAAAGTATGATGGTTTAGATGCAAGAATCATATTACATGAGATTGATCATTTAGAGGGTAAACTATTTACTGATATTGTAGATAGTTCAACGGTTAAGGATTTAAAGGAGTATTTGGAATATATAAAAAAGAGGTAGAAACTTTGCCCTACAGGATTTTTTTGTAATCCCATAGGGCATTGTCTTTATTACTTCATATATGAAATATGAGGTTCAGAATCCCTTCTAGTGGGCAAGGCATCTCTTCAGCTTTTTCAGTTCTCAGCTTTGCTGATGTAACGGCTAGAAGAAAGTCTTCCCGCAGAGTAGTCCAATCATCCTTTTTCCCATGAGCTGTGATGGATCCACTCCCAGTCTTGAATGTAACAAGAGCATAAATGATTTTATCTTTGGGACTGTAGTTCTGAACTTTTTCAATGAGTTCTTGAAGAGACAGATTGTCCCAGGATTCGGTATTTATTTCGAGTTTCATGAGTCCTCACTTTTTTTATGAAGTATATAAAGATCAAAGTAGAGATTATACTACATCTATATGCGGAATTACTATGGGTGGAAACAGCATGGCATTAAAGTAATTATTCTAAAATCTTTATTCTCAATTTAGATTCGTGTAGTATTAAGTGTATAAAATTATATTGTATATATTTATGCTAACTCAAAGAAAATCTAGACAGAATAATCATAAAAATTATATTGGTTTGAAGCTATGGCAGAAAATGATACTAAGTACGATTGCTCTCATCTGTATTACCCTTGGGATTGCATATATTAATCCCATATTTGATTTTGATATGTCAAAGATTCTCTCTTCAAGTACAACCCTATTTTCAATCCTAGTTGGGTTCTTCATTGCTAGTGCTATGTCTAATTTCTTACGCTTAAAAACGTTAATCTCCTCTGAGACAGGTGGATTATTTAGCGTATATAAATTTGCAGATTTAATAGATGGGACACTAGGAGAGGAAGTTAAAGAAGCAATAGATAAATATATAATTACAGGTTTTGATTGGGAGCTTGAAGACTATGTTGAGAATACGCAAAAAGAATTTGAGAAAATATATGATATTCTGAAGAAGAAAAAGTCACTTCCAGATAATGATAAGGAGCAACAAGCATTAGATTTCTTAATGAATGATTTGGGAAACCTTCCTGGTATTAGAAATGAGATTAGTATGGTTGCCAAAACAACGTTAAATAGCCTGTATTGGATTCTTTTAATAACACTTGCTGCATTGACGATATTCGCGGTATTAATGGGTACACAATTTACTTTTGTAAGTATTCTCTTAGCAGTGTGTATTTCAGCAGCTGTACTTTTTGCATTATTCCTACTGGATGAAATTGATAAAAACAGACTTAATGAGAATGATATCGCTTTTCGTAATTTTAACCAATTGTTAATTACATTAGGAAGATTACCTTACTATCTTGAGGAGGATATTAAAACTAATCGAGTAAAGGTAGATTACACGAAGCCATATAGACTATGTAAGATGAACAATGACTCATCTGAAAGAGAAATAATTGTTGTAAACCCGTAAGGCTTGATTTTGTCATGGGGTGGATAACGGGACTTGAACCCGTAACCCTTGGTTCCACAAACCAATGCTCTAACCAATTGAGCTATACCCACCATATCGAAAAGTATTATACCCTATCTTATTCCATTTCTCTATATTGTATTCTCCCTAACCTGTAGCATATAATAAAGGGTTAGATAAATATCGCTCATATTAGAATGATAGTGTGTGGTGCAACGGAGTCCATCTTTTGAAGAAACTTTCCTCACTTCTGGAATATTCAAAGGGTACGCCCTCAAGACCTAAGAATGATCAGAAGCTCCTTTCGATCTTCAAAACCACTATCATTTGAAACATTTGATCCTATTCTTGGTGGGTAAACACACCGAATTAGAATGGGATCTAATGAAAATTACAAGAACTGGGGACAAGCATAGGTATAACCCTATGATATATATGCCTTTCTAGGTTATATCCCCCAGTTCTTGTTACTCTCAAACCTCATTACGAGACATTCTTGAATTCTCACACCCTATAATATATAATCTGCGTGTAATACCGATGGGTATGTCCTGCCACGACATAAAAGAGAGAGCGATAGTCTGTCCCTCACAGGCTGAAGATCATTTGTTTTTGATCTTGCTCTCTCCCGTCGGAGTTCTTTTAAAGTGCATATATCTAGATTTAGAGAGCTGATTTCTGAATCTGCTTCGGATTTCCCATTAGTGGTATCTGAAATAATGCACATCGGTTGAATAGATGAGAATGATCAGCAATTCTGAATGGCCTTGGCCTCTCCCTAGATCAGAATCAAATTCTCATCTATTCCCAATCTGCAACATACAAACTACTTTTGAGTAGTTGCCACTTAGTGGTTAGGTATGTGCAGATTGGAAATGATTTTTAATACCTCATAACATCACATTCGCATATCCTACCCGTAGTTTCGGTAGTAAGCTTTAATCCATTCAATATGGTATTTTTGTCATCTTCATTCAAATACAAAAATGGGCACTCATACCTATCATTCTTCTGATTATCAAATATCAAATGAATGCTAGTATCCTCAGAGTACCCCAACACATCACCTGTGCTTACATAGTCCCCTACACTCACGTTCAACTTAACCACAGGACTAACTGACACGAGAACATTAGTATCAGGCTCAATGGCTATACGATTTGGACCATCATATATATTAGTTATTACCCCAGAAACAGGCGCTAGCACAGGAGCACTTTCTTTCACCTCAATCCCTATTCCATTATCTTTGTTTATACAGAAAGAAGTAATACCAGTACCATAGTACCTCATATTAGTCATATCTACAGGAAGCTCCATGGTGATATTCTTGTAGCCAATACCATTGGCATCAACCATCTTAGGAAGATATATAAAGGCAAAAATAATGACACCAACAAAGATTAAACCTAAAAACACAAATATGGCAGTAGTATTCTTCATAGTTATTCTCCTCTCGTTGGGAAGAGCCCCTTAAAGTGTAACCCACTACTTGTAAACCCAATATCATCTATACGTAAGGTATCTCCTAGTGATCCTAGCTTGTCATTTACAATACTAACCAGTGCATCTTGTACCACATTTTTAACAGCAGCAGGCAGACTTAAACCCCCTACTTTTACATCTTGGATATCTGCTGAAATTGTATTGGTAGAAGCCTTAGCTATATCTCCAAAAGCATATATGGGAAATGTCTTCCCACCATATGTAAACAAGGTAGAAATCTCAGCCTTATTCTCTGTGAACTTTATCTGTGTATCCTCTAACTTACCATATGTTAGATTTTGATTGACATAGTCTACCCATGCACTTGCTTGAGCATTAGTAACCTTAATATCTATCTCTTGTGGATCACTAAATGTCGGATACATACAATCCAAACATAGTTGAAGAGGATCGGAAACTGTTAATCCCGCATTGGCCATTCCATCTATGAAATCTTGTTGAGTGTATGTAACTTTCAAATCTATTTGTTTAGCTAAACCATTAGTAATGGTTTTATAACCCCAATATCCAGCACCAAGGAGTCCAAGAATTATGAAAAGGAATATTAGGAAAGCTATTAAACAGCCATGACCCTTCTTCTTTGGTTGCTCCTGAGTTACTGTTACTGATGGCTCAGGTTGTTTTTCAACCTGTTGTGTTACTTCTTCCATGGAATATATTCCACTGAATTTATTTAATATTGTATATCAAATTACTTAACAGTAACAGACTTAGCCAGGTTTCTAGGCTTATCTATATTATTCCCCAGCTCCTTGGACAAGAAATATGATATGAGTTGGAAGGGTATAACATTTGATATATTACTAATCTCTTCTACCTGAGGAACGTTAAGGAAGTAATCAAAGACCTCCAATTTACTAAACTTTGAATCCCCAATTCCAATTGTCATAGCTCCTCTTGCCTTAACCTGTTCCATACCAGATATTAGATCCTTACAATCCTCGTCGCTTGAAATAATTCCAAACACCGGAGTACCTTTATCCACCAAAGCTATGACCCCATGCTTAAGTTCTCCAGCTGCAAATCCCTCAATGTGTTTGTAGGAAATCTCCTTAATCTTTAGGGCTCCCTCTAGTGCGGTATATGCATTCTCACCCTTCCCCAATACAAACATATGCTCTTTGCTCTTAAGTACCTTTGCTATTTTTTCAATTGATTTGTATGTATTTTCATTGAAATACTTTACTAAGAGATTTGAGAGAGATTCAACATTTTCCTTAGCGCTTTTTAACTCTCCAATAACATCTTTGGCTAGAATATATCCCCATGCACATTGAGCTGTAAATACCTTAGTAGAAGCTACACATATCTCTGGACCTGCATTGGTATAGTATTTGAAATCAGACATTCTGGATATCGTTGTCCCAAGCATATTTACAATACTTGCAATCTTGCAACCATGTTTTTTAGCCATTTCTAATACCTCTATGGTATCTGCTGTTTCTCCACTTTGGGATACTGCAATTATGAGATCTTCTTTCTTTAGAATATTCTTGTACGTATTGAATTCGTAGCTTCGTACCTCTTGCGTATCTATCTTAGCTATATTTCTTAAAAAATATGCTATCTGTCCTGCTGCAAAACCTGCAGTACCAGCACCTAACACATACACCCTGTGAGCTTCCTTGATGGCTTGTACGAGAGGTTTGAGCTCTGTCTGGGTATATTCAGTGGCATTAAATATGGTCTTTTCCTGTTCTACTATCTCCTTCATCATGAAATGTTCATATTTACCTTTCTCAATATTGGTATATGTATTCTTCAGCTTCTGTACCTGGATCTTTTTCTCCTTCCCAGTTAATACATTTTCAATATGTAATTTCCCCTTTGATATCTTTACAAAATCATAGTCATCCAGGAGTACCACATCATTGGTATATGGTGCGAATGAGAGGGAATCCGAAGCTAAGAATATTCCGTCTTTACCTTTCCCTACGACTAGGGGTGATCCATTTCTTACTGCAAGGATATCCCCGTTAGTTCTTAGTATTGCAATTGTATTTCTACCTTCAAGTAGTTTGAAAGCTTTCTTAACAGCAACCTCAAAGTCTTCTGTTGTTTCTAATTGCTCTTCAATGAGTTTAACAATGACCTCTGTATCGGTTTGTGTAGTAAACATGTATCCTAATTTCCCCAACTTGGATTTCAATTGAGTGAAATTCTCTACGATACCATTTTGTACTAATGTAAATTCATCATTCGTAGACATATGTGGATGTGCATTATTTACTGTTACTCCTCCATGAGTAGCCCATCGTGTATGTCCTATGGCTGTCGTGGTTTGAGGAAGCTCTTTAAGTCCTTCCCTTTCTTGTATTTCTCCAATATCTTTAAACATCTGTATTTTCCCATCATCGTTTACAGCTATTCCCCATGAGTCATATCCCCTGTACTCTAATCTTTTTAATCCTTGAAATACCATATCGTTTGCAACTGATTTCCCGGTGTAGCCAAATACTCCGCACATAGTTTTGTGGTACTAAATTTAGAACTATATTTGTATGGGGAACTATGATTGATCTTTTGTTTGCTTGTAATCAATCTTAAGGTTAAAAGTGTAACCTAGGAGTACCCGCTGATATTCGATAGCTCCTACCTCGTTGTATATTCCTTTAATATACCCAGTCGCTGTTGTATGTTAAATATCCCTGAGTAAATGATACAATATATTAATTTAAGGTCAAGCACACATATATTGTATGTTTTCATTTCTCAAAAATCTCTTTGTAGACAACAGAATTCCGAGTATTTCGTTCTTGGAATTCTACAAGAAGATAAATAGATTGAAAGAAGATGGGTTGTTTCCATTTGAATACAATCTCCCGCAAGCTATATCATTACCAGAATCCTTTTGGAAAGAGGTTGTTTCAATACACAAGATGACACTAAAAGATGGCTTAGAAAGAGAGATATCAATTTTCTTAGCAGATGGGGAATTGATATTTACAGCGGTAATTAAAGGAAATGAGTCTTCTGTTACTTCTAATCACAATATCTCGGTTAAGTATGTTCAACACCCCACACGTAAAGGATATTTCAGAAAAGAAATATATATGGATGGAAGTATATACAAACGAAGGGATGTATATTACAAGGATGCTCCCCAAAAGGTATCTATTCAATATCTTTTTAATCTACATACTCATCCCAGTTATATTGCTGAGAATGAAGAGAAGAGATTCTCATTTGCATCTAAGCAGGATATGGTTACTCAACTTCAATCAAAAGCTATCGTTTCAGGATTGGTTACTGACAAGCTTTGGTTGTTTGTAAGGACAAGTAATACTCCTGATATTATTGTTATGGATGAGTCTCAAATATCTGTAGATACATTGAAGTCTGATATGAGGATGGCTATATATTGTGCTGAGCTATTTAAGAAAGCAATTAAACAGTAAGAAATCGAATTTCTTTACGCTCTTCTTCTTCCACCAAGAATATTAATGTAGTAAAGCAGATTTAATGCAGAAGAGAGGAATCCCGCAATATATGTAAAGACAGCTGCAGTTAAAACTTGTTTTGCTCCATTGGTATCATACGTATCTAGTAGATTATATTTCTTTATGAGTCTCATTCCTCTTTTGCTTGCATCTATTTCTACGGGAATGGTTATTAATGCAAACAATGTACTTGTTGAGAAGAATATGAGTCCTATCTCAGCTAATCTTAATGCTGACATAATGATTCCAATAATGAAGAGTATATATCCGATACTTGATGTAAATTTTGTAATTCCAGTCATTATCATTCTAAATCTAAATATAGAAGATTTCTGAAATTTTTGTTGTACATGTCCAAACTCGTGTGCAACTACAGCAATGTTTGCTACTGTCCCCTGTTCCATATTATCTGCTGAGATACTAACAATATCTTTCGTAGGATCAAAATAGTCTTCGAGTTTGCCACCTTTGGGATATATTTCTACAGGAAACTGTTCCTCGTTCTTTATGAGTTTAGCCACTTCTATTCCTGTATATTTTTTGACTATAAGATTATTGTATTTCCCATATACAATCTTCACATATATCTGAGCTATTATGGTTATGATGAATCCTGGTAGCGCAAAGTACCAATATATTGGATCTATATACATAGTTATGATTCCTTCGAAGTTATGAATAGCGAAGCTAACGCCCCGCCGATCAGTGCTGTGTAGAGTTGTATGAGACCCATTGTGGTAAGGAATATTTCTGGTATGTGGATTGTATTGAATAGTATATACGCAGCTGAAAAGAGAAAACAAGCTTTGAGTAATGCTGCAATTCCTACATTTAAATATTTAATTTTTATATATTTAACCGTAAGCACAAGTATGAGGTTTGAAAGCACAATGAATGGCATGAGATAGAGTAAATATGTTGTGAATACACCAAAGAGAACTCCATTTAAAAAGGAGGCTAATGATGGTAGAAATAAAAGAGGAATGATTTTCTTAAACCCATATTTTGATATTGAGAAAACGAGTATGAAGTTGATGATACTTCCTATGAGTATCTGTGGCTGTTTGAATATGAATGGTACAGTGAAAGCTAATATATATACAATGGCGAGTTGTAGTTTTTCATTTAGTAGTATCTGTTTAAGATTTTGTTTCTGAAGCAGTTCCATATGTCTAGTATATCGCAAACTTAGATATTTTACAGATGATTCTACTTAAGATATATTTAACTATGGAATTTGTACAAGGTCAGAAATATCTATGTATGTTAGCACCCTCATTTGCAGCTGAGTTTGAATATCCTGAGATAGTATACAGACTAAGGCAGCTTGGTTTTGATGAAGTACTCGAGCTAACCTTTGGTGCGAAAATGGTGAACATCGCGTACTATGAATTGCTAAAGGAAAGCATTGAAAAGGGAGAGAAGAAGACTTGGATAGCTTCACCGTGTCCTACTCTTGTAAATATGATTAAGATTAAATTCCCAGAACTAATCCCTAACCTTGTGCCAGTCCTTTCTCCTATGGGCGCTATGGCTCTCATTTGTAAGAAATATTACCCTGATTACAAACGTGTGTTTGTTGGCCCATGCATTACGAAGAAAAATGAGGCTCAAGAATTAGGAACCATTGATGAGGCACTAACATTTAAAGAACTTAATGAGTTGTTTAAGCTACATAATATCCCTGAGAAAGTGACAGATTCAAAATATTGTGTGACTTTCGAGAAGTTCTACAATGACTATACCAAGATCTATCCGATTTCTGGAGGGCTTTCCTCTACTTTGCATTACAAAAACATATTCAAGGAAAAAGACATTTTAGTAACAGATGGTGTTGAGAATGTTGTAAAGGTGCTTTCCGAATTTAAGAATGGAACGTACAAAAATTACAAGTTTTTAGATATATTGACTTGCGAAGGTGGTTGTATTGGAGGACCTGGAATGATTGGTGAACGAAGTGTAAAGGAAAGGACAAAGAAGATACTTGAGTACAGAGACTTTGCGCATAGGTATGAGCAAGATCTAGGTAGAACTGGGAAGAAATTGATGGTAGAAGATATTAATTTTGGAAGGAAATTCTAATGAATGAATATATGAAGATTGCAATTGAAGAAGCAAGATATGGAATTAATCACAAACATGGTGGGCCATTTGGATGTGTAATTGTAAGGGATGGGAAAATAGTCGCAAAGTCACACAATGAAGTTGTAAGAAGAAAGGATGCCACAAATCATGCGGAAATAAGGGCTATACAAATAGCATCAAAGAAACTTAGAAACTTTGATCTATCTGAATGTGAGTTATATGTTACTGGAAAGCCATGCCCTATGTGTAAGGCAGCAATTATGTGGGCTAAGATATCAAAGGTTTACTATGGTTGTGATTACAATGACGCTATGGCGATTGGTTTTACCGAAACAGATGGGAATTCTAGTGAATATTCGGAAGAACAATTAGAGCAAGAAATGTGTAAGAAGGTCTATGACGAGTATCAAAATTTGCCTCATACAAATTATTAGGTGAAATAGATTGACATGTAAGGGAGAGTAAAATAAGCTGGACAATAACCTCAGTACTACTCATACATGTCTAAATACATTTTCATTTCTGGTGGTGTGATTTCTGGTATCGGTAAAGGTATTGCTGCTGCTTCAATTGGCTTAATTCTGAAATCATATGGTAAGAAGATTACTATGATTAAGGCAGATCCATATCTCAATGCAGATGCTGGTACTATGAATCCATTAGAACATGGAGAGACTTTTGTTCTAGAAGATGGTTTCGAAACAGATATGGATATGGGCACCTATGAGAGGTTCGTAAATGAATCATTTGGAAGAAGAAATTCAATGACAGGGGGTGCGGTATTAACTGAGGTATTAAAGGGAGAGAGAGCACTAGAATACAATGGAAAATGGATCAGCCTAGACTATCATGTCCCTATTGCTATGATCGATTGGATGGATGAAGTAAGTAAAAAAACGAAAAGTGATATTACTATCGTTGAGATAGGTGGTACTGTTGGCGAGATGGGCAATGCTCTTTTTCTTGAGGCTAATAGAATGATGAAATTAGAGAGACCTCAGGATGTTATGCATATTCATGTTGCCTACTTCCCTATTCCAGGGAATCTAGGTGAGATGAAAAGTAAACCTGCTCAGATGTCGATTCAAGAACTTGATCAACATTGTGTCCATCCGGATATTGTTTTAGCGAGAGCCGAAGTTCCTGTAGATGATGTGCGTCTTGAGAAGTTAGAGAAATATTCTTTCATTAAGCATGGTAATGTTATCCCTGCACCTGATGAGGATTGTATATATGATATCCCTATTAATTTTGACAAATTCGATATTGGAGAGAAGATCCTAAAGACTTTAAATCTCCGTGGAGAACGAAATGATCTACTAAGGGAATGGGAGAAGAAAACTAAAAAGATTAAGAAGCTAAACAAAGAAATCCATATTGGAATAGTTGGAAAGTACTTTAAGAGTGGAGATTTCGATCTCAAAGACTCGTATGTTTCTGTATTGGAAGCAATTGAACATGCGAGTTGGGAATTTGGTACTGACGCGAAAATCCACTGGTTTGTTGCGGATGAGTTGAAACCAAATTCCGCTGCTAGCAATGAGCTTATGAAGATGGATGGTATTATAATTCCTCAAGGTTGGGGTTCTAGAGGTTCTGAAGGGAAGATTGCAGCTATTAAAATTGCTAGAGAAAACAAAATTCCATATCTTGGACTTTGCTACGGTATGCAGATGGCTGTTGTAGAGTTTTCTCGAGATATCTTGAGTTTGAAGGATGCAAACTCGGAAGAGGTTAATCCCAAGAGTAATAATCTAGTTATTCATTTGATGGAAGACCAAAAAAAGAATGTTGAAGAAAAAAACTATGGTGGGACTATTCGATTAGGAGGATATCCTTGTAAGATTAAGGAGGAAACTCTACTTCATTCGCTTTACAAGAAGTATTCGAATGAGTTATATGACAAATTGCCAATCGTGATAGAAAGACATAGGCATAGATATGAATTTAATAATGGATACAGGAATCAATTAGAAGAGGCTGGGATGATATTGTCAGGAAGTAGTCCCGATGGAACTTTGATAGAGGCAATTGAACTTTCTAAGAATGTTCATCCATTCTTTATTGGCACTCAGTATCATCCTGAACTAAAGAGTCGTTTCCTTGCACCGCATCCTCTATTTATGGGGTTTGTAGATGCATGTCTTAAGAATAAATAGTACAATATATACTAACTTGTTACTGATTATTCTATGAAAGCTGTCATAGCTACCGCTGGTTACTCTACTCGTTTTCTTCCTGTATGCAAGAGTGTTCCTAAGTCCATGCTTCCAATACAGGAAGTCCCAATTATTCATGAGATTGTTAAAGAATGTATTGATGCTGGTATCACAGATGTGATATTAGTTACTAGCTTTGGGAACTATCCTGTCGAAGACTATTTCGATAATCGTCCTGATTTGGAGACATTTCTAAAGGATACGGGGAAGGAAGAGAGATATGAGAGATTTAAAGAGGTATTTGGGAAGGTAAATATTACTGTTGTAAGGCAGAACAAGGCTTTACCATATGGGAATGGTTCCCCAGTATTAGCAGCCAAACCATGGCTAAAGGAGGGAGAACCTTTTGTATTTATATTTAGTGATGATTTGGTACTCTCAGAGGTCTCTGCAGTCAAACAGTTGGTAGATGAATATAATATGAGGAAGGTTGTTGATTCGAACATTGGAGGGGTGGTGGCGGCTCAGGAGGTAGATGCAAAGGAGATACATAAGTACGGAGCAGCATCGTTTAAGGATGAAGAAAATCGAATCATTGATACAATTGTTGAAAAACCTTTAGAGAATCCACCTTCATTGCTTGCTACATATGGGAGATATTTGGTTGATTACAGTATTTTTGATTATTTGAATAAAGAGAATATTCAACAAGGTGAATTATATTTCCCTGTGGCTTTAGACAAACTATGCAAAGTGAAGAATGTTTACTGTAAAGCTGTAGATGGTGAATGGTTAACTACTGGTGATCCACTGAACTATCTTGAAGCACAGATAAAGTATGCAATGAAGAGAGATGACTATCGGGAACAACTCGAACGATTCTTTGCTAAATTAAAGAAATAAAGCGCGATTTATTCTATAACCCAAGGGATAGCTCTTGAGATACAATACTTATATGCTCCTGGATATTTTTCATTATATCCCTGTCTTGCATGTATAATTAACCTCTCTGGGGGTATATTCCCAATCAAATTTATATCCATGTGTGATTTCTCAAGATGGTTCATGTCGATAACAAGTCCAAGTCTTGGAAAACTTTTTACATAATCATATATTTTCATAGGATCTTCGAAGACACCCAGTGCTTCCTTGAACTTTTCATTTGTAAATGTAAGATTTTCGAAAAAGAGTTTTTGGTCCAAAGTCTCAGCTAATGAATTCAAATAGGTCAATACCTTTGGAATGTTTTCCTCTTGTCCTTTTGAGGCGAAATGAATAATATCAGGATGAAGTACAATTTCTTGCTTTTTATTTGGGAATTCTAATTTTCTTTGTACTAAAAAATTTGTTATGTATTTTATTGGATCAAGAGAACTACCTTGCTCAATAGGGGTATGATTCATTTCTTCTGGGGTTTGTGAATAGGTTTGTGGAAGAAATTCCCCGTAAAGATTGTTATTCTCATGAACTTTCTGATATCCATTTGCAATTGTAATCTGTTGATTTATTGGGAGTTTCTTCATATTTGCATTTAATTTTTCAGAAATTTCCTCTCCCAAAATCTCCTGTGTTCGGGGCATATAGTAAGTGGCTTCTCTGTTAAAGTTTATTCTTACTTTATCCTCATTCGTAGATTGGGATTCTATATGTAGTAATGAAAAAGGCGCGTGGTAAATATCAAGTGGTGCCCCTGTATTAATTGGCTCTGTATCATTATAATTTTGTGGATATGAAACTGGTTCTGTAAGATCACTAGACATTGTTGAGATTATTAAAATTATGAAATTCTTCAAGTGTGTTAATACTAGAATAGGATTCTACATCAACATTTATTACTTTGACAGTTTTTCTGTTTTTTATCATGATTTCTGCAATATCATTCTCACCAAATATCCCCAAGAATTCTTGCACAGAAGCTTCAGCATATATTTGATTCAAGGCATCTATTCTAAGAAGGTTATCTCCTAGGCTATTATGGTAGATTGTTTCCATAGATTTGGGCATGTAGAGGTATTCTTTGTTGTCAGATTTCCACCCATAAAGATTTCCCGAGATATCCGTTATAAGGTTTTTTGCAATTTCGATATTCTTACTCGAAGAGATTAAGAAATCTACCCTATTGTTTTGTATGTGGTCTAGCAATTTTCTCCCATCATATTCTAATATTGTGTCCCCATTGACTGTGTAAAGTAAAGCTTGCTCTTTTATCTGTGGTAGCAGATTACAAATTGTCTTCCCTTGTCCAACAGGTTTTTCTTCATATATTAATTTAACCTTGTTATTATATTTAGTTGTGATTTCTAGGAATTGTTCATAACCATAGGAATAGCTAACAAAGATATTATTAATACCCAGATTTATAAGTCTCTCAATATTTATCTCCAAGAAGCTTTTGCCGTCTTTCTTAAGCAGAATTGGCTTAGGATTTGTTTTTGTATATGGCATTAATCTTGTCCCTAGTCCAGAACAGAAGATAAGGCCTATGATTTGATTATTGGTTGGGTTAGTTCTTGACATAAAATTTTGCATCTACAACAACAGCTCGCTTTTCAGTTATCATAACTGGATTTATATCCATGGAAATGATTTCAGGATAATTAATGAGGAGCTTTTCTATCTTTGTAATTAAATCTAGGATCTTTTCTTTCGCGAGTACTGGTTTGCCTCTATATCCATTTATAATCATAGATACATTGGTTTCATCAAATAGATCTTTAATTTTCTCCTCATTCTCAGGTACTAAGATATGTTTAATATCCTTGTAGACCTCGGTGTAGACTCCTCCTTGCCCAATTGCAAGTAAATGTCCAAACCCTTTACCATCTTTTTCGTATATCTTAGAATCGCCTTCCCTATTCGCTCCAATGAAGAACTCTACTTTTCCTTCAATCATTTGTTGTACGAGTATTTCTGGAGCTGGATTACCAGTTATCTTTGTAATATTTTCTCTTAGTTCAACAAATTTCTCCTCTAATTCTGAAATTGTTCTGATGTCTAAATAGACTCCTTTAAAATCTGTTTTATGAGCCAAATCCTTTGCAGTTGCCTTTATAGCTACAGGGAAATTCATTGCTCCAAAGTCTACAGCTTCTTCTATACTTCCTGTAACTATCTCTTCAGGAATATCAATTTTAAATTCTTTAAGGAGAGCAATACCCAAATTCTCAGGTAATACTTTTATAGTCTCGTCATCGCAATACGCGAGGATTTCTTTTTTGTGTTTTGCTCTTGCTTTGTAGTCATTACAATCCATGACCTTTGTTTTCTCTTTATTTTCCTCAAACTTCGCTAATTTCGCAATCAGATGGATTCCTTCTTGTATATCATTAAAGGATGGTTGATTATTGTGCGCTAGTATTCTAAAACCTGCTTTTACATCTTTCCCACCAAGAAAACATGCATATATTGGTTTAGATGTGTGTTTACTCATATCTACAATTTTTTGTGCAGTTCCTTCAATATCTGTAATTAACTGTGGTGTTAAAATAGTGAATATAGAATCTACATCCTTTTCTTCTAATACAGTTTCAATTGCTATTTCATACCTATCGCTTCTCGCATCCCCAAGTATATCTATTGGATCTTTAATATTTGATTCCCTAGGTAATACTTTCAAGAGTTTTTGCTTGGTTTTTTCACCTATTTCGGTTAATTCGAGATTCTCTTTTTCTACAGCATCAGTTGCAAGAATTCCAGGCCCTCCAGCATTGGTAATTATGGCTATTTTTCTTCCATCTGGAATAGCATTTTGATTGATTAAAGTGATTAATTTGAAAAGATCTTCTGAATTTTCGGCAAGTATAATGTTTCCCTTTTTTACTGCTGCGATTATTGTGTCATATGATGAAGCTAATGAACCAGTATGCGAAGAGATAGCTTGCTTTGCTTTCTCTGAACTTCCAGGAGCTATTAGCAGAATTGGTTTTTTAGCCTTTTGGGCAAGAGAGATGAATTCTTTTCCATCTGCAAATTCTTCTAGGTACAAGGCCAATGCTTTTACATCCTTATCAAATAGAAGATCAACCATTAGTTCATTTTCATGGATGTCTGCCTTATTTCCTAGAGATATAATATGTGAGAATCCAATACCAGTTTCGCAAGCCATATCTAAAATTGCAGTACAGAATGCTCCGGACTGAGATACAAAAGCAATATTTCCATCGCCAGGGTTTTGTCTAGCAAACGAAAGATTAATCTTTGCCTTGTTATTTATGAACCCTAAGCAATTTGGGCCTAATAACCTAATTCCTGCAGTTTGTAATTTCTCTGCAATCTTTAGTTCAAGTGCCTTGCCTTCATCACCAGTTTCCTTAAATCCTGCAGTTATGATTACAACCGATTTTACCTTCTTCTCAATACACTGATCTATGATTGTATCTACAAATTGATATGGAATTGCTATACATACAAGGTCTATGTTTTCTTTTACTGAAAGAATGTCAGCATAGGCTTGTCTTCCTTGAATCTCATTATATTTAGGATTAATAGGAAAGATTTTCCCATTGTATCCTCCCTCTAAAAGATTTTTCAGTATTACAGACGCAATTTTTTCTGAATCCTGGGAAGCTCCAACTATGGCTATTGATTTTGGGGAGAATATTACATTTTCCATTATTTAAATTGGTCAAATAATTTTTGTATATCGAACTGTTTAACTTCATCTACGAGTTCTGTCTGAGTCTCTTTTCTATTCTCAAGTAATTCGTAGTATGTTTTAAGTTCTGTATTACGATATATTATACCAGTATTTATGCTTTCATCAGTAATTGTGCCTATTTTTCTTGCTTCCTCGAGAGTTCGATTAGTTTCTTCAATTTTATGAATACGCTGCATAAACCATTGTGGTGTACATTCTTCATTGTAGGTTGGGCATAATTGCATTATTTCTATTATGCTGCATCCTTTATTTTGTATTCCTCCCTTTATCAATTCTGTTAACTGTTGCATATCTCCCGAATATCCTCTGGCATAGAAGGACGGATTAGCGCTTAAGATAATTTCAGAGGGCTCTAAGGTCCTCTCAGGCTTGCTATCTGGGAGTCCATACATTGGTTTTTCCTCATCTGTGGTAAGAGTTGCTTGACCTGTGGTTAATGCGAAGTTTTGGTTGTTATGTATCAATATTGTAATGTCATAGTTGGATCTAATTGCATGGATGATGTGATCTAGTCCTTCATGGAAACATGCTCCATCCCCGAGATCTGCTATGACTGTAAATTTTCTATTTGCTAAGTGTAATCCTGCTGCTAATGGTATTGCTCTTCCGTGTAATCCTTTAAATGCATATGTATTTATTTTGTCAGCCCCATTTCCATTACATCCTATATCGAAAGCAATGTAAGTTTGGGATGGAGATATATCCAATTCGGAAAGTGCTTTCTTCAATGACATATGAATCAAGAAGTTTCCACAGCCTGGACACCAGGTTGGCTTAAGATTTGAGTTGTAAGCGTTTATATCTATTGCCATTATATTTGTATATTTAATATATCTTCTAGGAAGAATGGTCTGCCATCATATTTTAGGATTTTTTCTTTGAATTGATAGCCAGATGCCTCTGTTAATATTTTTCCTAATTCTCCGGTTTGGTTATTTTCAACTAATATTATTCGTTTTCCAGATGCAACTAAATTCTGAAGAATTTGAGTTTTGGTCGGATACAAATATTCATAGTGGAGGTATGCAATGTTCATTCCTTCATTTATAGCATCAATAACTGGGTTCTTGGTGCTTCCACATCCAACAAGAACGGTTAATGCATTAGGGCTTCCATAGAGAGTGGGATCGGGAAGGTTACTCAAGAGTGTTGTCATTTTTTGCATTCTTTTGTCTGACATTTGTTGTATTTCATTCATATTTTCTGTGCTTTGCCCTATTTCATTGTGTTCATCACTTGTATTTAAGTATGGCTTTTTGTCAAAGTTTGGTGCCCATCTAGGAGATATTCCTGTATCAGTAATGGTGTATCTATTTTCTCCATCATACATTCCTCTTTGTATTTGTAATGGTTGAGGGAGAGTTTCTACCGTGAAGAGAGATTCGGCTATTTGTTTTTCCGTAAGAAGTATTACAGGAATTTGGTATGTTTCTGCAATATTGAAAGCTTGTTGAATTTGAATATATCCGGATTGTACATCACTTATACATATGACAGCTTTTGGGAATTCGCCATGTCCAGACTTTACGGCTGTATGAATATCACTACTTCCTGTCCAGGTAGGAACACCTGTGCCAGCACCTATTCTTTGTGCTAAAACTATGACTAATGGTGTTTCCGTAATACCTGCGCATGAGATTGTTTCTTGCATTAGATCAAAGCCTCCACCTGAGGTTGCGGTTAATGCTCTGGTTCCCATTGCCATACTTCCTAGTGCCATCTGTACGGCTGTGATTTCACTCTCGGCTTGTTTAATCAATATACCTGTCTCTTTGTATGTATTGCCTAAATATTTGAATATGGAGGTTGCTGGGGTCATTGGGTAACCGTAATAAGCTCTTACACCTGCAGATATAGCTCCTAAAGCGATGGCATCATTCCCGGTTAGTATTTTACTATTTTTACTTTCTACTAATTGCGAAGGGATTATGGTTGCTTGTGTATACTCTTCTTTGAATTCTACTGCGTTGTAACCCGCATTTACACAAAGTATATTTTTGTTGAGTATCTCTTCTCCCTTACATTCAAATATTTCTTTTACTATCCTTAAAAGATCTTCTGTATTCAGGCCGAGTAGTTTCCAAACAAAACTCGTCATTACAATATTTGACATGATTGGAGAACCTCCCGTATCAACAGCTATCTTTTCTGAGTTTAGGTAAACAACATGAATATGGTTTTGAGCTATCCATGCTTGCTCGTCAGATGTGAATACAACTTGTTCATCATCGTAGAGTAAAATACCATCTTCATTAAGAGAAGGTAGATATTCATGTACAGCTTCGGGATCTAGGATAGCTAATATATCACAGGTTTTTGAGGACGAAGCTAAGTATTTATTTGAGAAATCGATTTGATATGAGGCGATCCCACCTTTGATTAGTGATGGATATTCTCTGTAAGAAAATATATCATATCCAATTGATTTTATAGCTTTGCTAAGAAGTATTCCCAGGGTATTTATTCCTTGCCCAGATTCTCCACCTAGTTTTATGCAATATCTATTAGCAGGCATATTTATATACTATACTTTAAGATTTTTGGTATGTAAATTACTAGAGAGAACCTTCTCCGTTGAATAGTACATAATTAAAGAGAGGAACTTCCCATTGTTTTGCAGGGATTAGAACTGATTTCCCTCTATATGTGCCACTACAGTTTGCACCTGCCTGAACATTAATCATGTTTAATTCTTCTGTACAGCCAGTTGGGATATTGTATGATATGCCAATTGTTCCCCCTACTGCAGTTATTTTTACTTCATCTAAGCCATACTCAACACCATTGTATGATCTTTTTTCATTAAGGGCTATTGTCAGATCTTGTGAGCCATCATCCTTGAAGGTAATCCAGTTAAGTCCTCCACCTAAGGTGCCTTCGTTATTACAGGTTGATGAGGAAGCAAAACAATAGTTTAAAACATCTGCCTCTTCATATGGTTTGTACAATGCAGCTATCTCATTGGTATAACTTTTTGCATAGACTTTGGTGACTGTAAACCCTGCCCCACTGTCTCCTCGGACAGCAGTTTTAATTGTAGTATCACAAGCGTTAGGGCTTACAGCTGGGTCCGGAAGAGCAATCCCTTTTATCGGTAACGCCATAATTTGTCCAGGCCTTACCTCGAAATATGTATCTAAGTCTGCCTTTCTAATATTCAAGAAATATGTGTTATCTGATACTGTGATCGGACAGATACTTAAATTGTCTAGGTTATTTGTAATACTTCCTAGGCTCTCTAGCAGGGTGCTTATTTCTGTTTTTGAAGAGCTCTCAGAAAGAGTTATTCCCGAAGAACTTGAAAGTAGTTCTCCTTCAGGATCTACAGCTAAAAGGGTTGTTTTAATTGGGGCTGCGGTCAAATAGTTAAGGATTAAATCCGAAACCTCAAGCGCCTCTGCTGAATTTCTTTCATCAAGTGACAAAGTTTTGTCTTTTGATACTCTAGAATATATTGATATGGCTAAGATAGAGGATACCACGAGTACCACCATTGCGATTGCCAAAGCTTGTGCTGAATATTTTTCTTGTTTCATTGTTTTAGTATATCAAATTAAAATGATTTAAACCCTATCTCTTGTCTAAAGACTGGGGCTTCCGCACCAAAAAAGATTGTCGCAATGCTGGAATACTTGTTATCATACGTTAATACTACAGCTGGATTTATTTGGCTAAATAACCGTAGATCTCTCTTAATGGAAATGGCGCTTTCTCCTGCTACTGGTGAGGATCCTAAAGCTACAGCTCCTCCAAAGACTTCTATTCCATCACGAAGTGATTTGCTCACATCAACGAGTGGGAATGTGATTTGATCTTCTGCGATCATAAATCCTTCTAAGTAGTCATATTCGATATTACTTCCTGTCGATTGGTATTCTCCATCTAAAATATTAATATTATCTCCTGCTAAGAATATACAACCAGAAAGTGAGCTAGGGTCGCTTGTAATGTTTGGTTCGATATTGATACTCTTTTCAGATACAAATAGCGTTGGCTTATCACAAATATATCCGGATGGGATATTAAGATCTTCTTCTTCGGAATAATGATAACATATCGTTCCGATAGGGCAATCGTTTGATACACTCGTTGTTATATCCTGAAAGGTTGCAAAACCAGCCATTCGATGGCTAAATTTAGTCATTAACAGGTCAAACCAGTAGTTCTTGGTATTGTTTGAATCATAGAGTAATGCTCCACGAACTGCACCAAAGGTTGAATGTATAAGGGTGGAGATTGTGGTATTTCTTGTAGCCAAGAGCTCTGTTCCGAGATCTATTAAGCTTTTGTCCATTAAAGTATTAACATTAAAGACTCCATTTAATGTCGCAACACTTGAGACATCTTTCGCATTTGAGGAAATATTGTTTTCTGAATATACAGTACCTCCTCTTGTCGCGAACCATGGGTTGAGATCTACCTCCTCGCTTACTCCATTAGTATTGCAGGCCACATCATAGGTGGTTGTATATATGTCGATTTCTCCTCTTTCATTAGCGCCAATGCTTAATAAATCTGTTTCTCCGGGATTATTAATAAATATCCAAGCATTCGAGTCATTATATATACCTATGTCTGCAGAGGCAGGGATGGGATTAAGAACCACATCTCCCTTATTTATTGTATAGGCAGAAGGTAAATAGAATTTTGCCAGATCAAACTCTGTCCCTCCTACTCTGTATCCATTAATTACAGTTCTTGCTACTCCACTGATACTGTCACTCACACTCCACGTAATATTTGTATTTGTTGCATCTTGGACTTGCTGAGTTATATCACCAGCTACAGGATCAGTGAGATCAAATCCCCAATTGAAATATCTGGTTAATAGCGACTGCTCTACAACGTTGTTATTTATCATAAATGAATCAATCCCCTTGATATACAAGTTATAAAGTCCTGAAGGATTTGTTGTTACAGGAAAAATTTCAAGTCTGAAGTCAAAGGTAGCTGTAGAACCATTAGTAGTTACGCCAATATTTTCTATTTTTATAGATACTTCATTTGTGTTGTTTAATATGTTTCCATCTGCTGTGGCTTCCCAATATCCAGAAGTAGAGTCGTAGCCATACATTAGTGGGGAATCCCAGGTAGCCCCGTTTTTTCTTATGAACACGCCTATATCATTTGCAACATCCATCCTAGGTGTAGACCCTGATATTGTGACCAAAGGAGGAACTGTAGTATCCTTGCTAAACCAAACAATTAACCCCTGAATATCATCTAACCCATTAGCATCGGTAACATCTATGTTGAAATGCAAAGGGTTATGAATGTCTTTCCCAGTATATGTTGTGGAGGTGCACTGTTTGGCAGTCATGTCAGTATTTAAATCTGGAAGAATGTTAGTAGTACAATCATCGCAGGTAGGTGTTGTATTTACTTCGTAGTATGTTGTGTATTGATTTGTATATTCGATATCTTCCCCGCATCTATTTGTTGTGTAATATCTTCCAGAGATTCTGCCGTCTGCACTTTCCTTCAAAACTTGTTTTATAGTCTTTGTACTAGGTAGAAAATTTTGAATGTTCGTAGAATTCCCATAGCAGAAGTCTTCCCCTGCAACACCTATACAATCTGTACTTGCAGCCCATTCATCAGCTAAGCCGTCATTGTATCCTCTAAAATAGTAACCTCTTGTTTTTGATCCACTTGGAAGTGATATTGTAGGGATCTCCATTGTAACAGTTCCTGCTGTTCCCGAGTATGGTATCTTAACAATTGTTTCAGAGGCTGAATTCGTGGAGAGTAGATATTCTACATTATCTATATCTAGTTTTAACTGCGATGGCATTGTGGGGAGTGGGTCATGTGTTTCTACAATGTAATAACCAACTCTCGCTAAGGAATATTTCATATCATTATCACATGCATTGATAGTGTAATACTGACCTGATATTTTCCCTTCATAGCCTTCCTTCAATACATAGGGTATTGTATGTCCAGATGGTTCAAAATCGACTGTTCTAGAGGTACTGTCTGCACAGAAATCTACTCCTGTTGCTCCATCACAACCTTCCCATCCTTCCCATGTGCCATCACCATAGTTATCTGCTTGGAAATAATATCCGACACCTCTGGATGTAGCTGGTGGGGAGAAACTCGGAAGTGATAGGGTTACATTATATGTCCCATCTGTTGCAGCACAAGGGAGGTGTATTATGGTGGGATTAGCTGGATCTGTCGAGAGTGTTACATCATTCCCGTCTACTGTCATCGTTATTGATGCGGGAGTAGCAGGTTTTACATTGGTTTCTGGGGTATAACAATAGGCACTACCTGTTAGAGTACACGAGTCATTACAACCATCAACTCCAGTACAGGAGCTTAAAGCCTGCCTACAGAGAGTACCAGACACGGTTGTACTCTGCCCTGATGGACATGATGGGGTACAACCCCCGCATGATCCTGGTGTACAGGTACAAGTAACTTTTGGTGGACAACACCACGCTTTCCCAGCTGGCGGGGTTGGATTCCCATAGCCGCAGCCTGCGAGTGATTCACCGCATGGTAAACTATGCAAAGTGCAAGACCCCGCACATGAAGTTGAACAAGTATGTGCGTATATGTTATTTGTCATCAGGTTAAAAGAATACAAAAGCATTATGATTACGATAGCTTGTGCTATGTAGATTAAACTCTTTGCCTTAATGCTAATTTCTTTATTCATTTGTAATTAGTTGATATAGATTATTGCAGCTTTTATATATATATAATTCAGTGGGACGGTTTGTATTTGAGGATTTCAAATATAATCCTTCTTTACTATATAAACTTTTATCTAAAATATCCAAACATATAGAAGAAGCAGATGAGAGGTTATTGGTCACTAACGATCTAATTTGTTCGAGTTGTGCTTCTGCCACTGTGTTATATTTGAGATAAAAGTCATAGATTTTATATCCACTGCAATACACGTTTTGGTTATTATTTGCGTTTGTGATGAACTGGAATAAAAATTCTATGATGCTCGGTAGCGTATAATTCGCATGCGGTTGTTTATATAACATTCCATCTGATACCAGAGAAAGATTTTTCAAACTGATTAGATCACTTTCCGTGTTTGTTATATTATTCCAGTCAGAGACAAATGTCGGAATAGCAGATAAAGTTGCATTCTCGTACTTTTTCTCTAATGTAGTATCACAGATCATAGAATAACCCAATCTGTTAGAACTCTCACACCCCAAAAAGATATTAATCCTAGAATCTACCCAATTCTCAAAAAATACACTTTGAAACTCTGTAGTATACAGATCGATATATTGCTCTTCTGTTAATATGTTTTTATTGAAATACTCTGTATATGCGGTTTTATTTGCATCTGTAACGTATGTGGGTAATGTCTCCGGTCTAGGACAGAAATCCACGCTATTTTGTATTGTTGTGATACTTGGATCTATGGTAGTCAAATTAGCAATGTCTTCATTAACGATGTTTCGCATAATTGATTCATCCATTTTTTCTGTGGAGAGATTGATTAGCACAAAATCATCAAGAAGATTATCTCTACTATATGAAAGCATAATCGTTATAGGCATTAGCTTTTTGTAATTCAAGACTTCATTTGAATATACTAAAAGAGAGCCGTCTTCACAAATTGAGATATCCTGTAACTCTTTTTCTCTCGTTATTATTTGTAAGTCAACACAGCTTTTATTCTCCTCAGGGGTTCTTATTCCTAATAGAAGAGCATTGCAACTGACATTGAGTGTGTTATTTTCTATATTTGCATCACACCAATTGGTTAAATCCTGATATTTATCTACCCTGTATAAAGTAGAGTCCTTAGGATGCAATATAAAATAGATTCCTGCTCCAAGGCAAAGCACGAAGAGCAAAACTAAAAGTATAATTAAGCGATTGTTCTTTTTTATTGTTTTCTCACCCATTTTATTCTTAAAACAATGTTAATCCGTTCCCTAACACTCTTTTAGCATTCCATTGTAAATCGGGTTTATCAGCCATAGTATCTACTATCCATTCTAGATATCCTTTGTCTGTTCTTGCAATGTCTTCTAGTGTTTTGCCTGCATACTTTCCAAACGTCATTTGACGCATAAATTGCGGCTCTTTAGATATTAGGATCATATTTTCAGCGCTGAGAGTACTATTGGCTTGCATGTAATGAAATAGATCGCGAAGGAAATATACATCGCTCAATGCATCGTGGGCTGTATTGTGATCTAGATTCTCATTTTTATATAGACCAAGATAGTATCTTAGAAATTGTAGCGAGTAACTTTCAAGATCATAATCCCCTTCAAAGAACATATTTCGAGCTAATTTCAGTGTGCAAATATTGTTAGGTATTTTGATTCCTTTTCGGCTTAGGACTTCAAGATCAAAATCAACATTATGTGCTACCCATATATATTTATCAGCTAAGAAACGGAGATAGTCCTCGAGCGTCTCTCCTATAAAATCAGGGTCTATATTCTCCAATGGGAGTTTTGCTTCTTCTAGATATGGTTTGTCTTCAAGAAATTCTGGGGTTAGATGATGTACAGCCATAGCTGCAAATGCAATGTTTTGTTTAGGCTTGAAGTACATATTTAATTTAACTTCCGAATCAGTAACGAAAGCTAACTGAATGAGATCTTTTATCTGGGTGTCTGTTGTCTCTGTATCGAAATAGAGGAATGGTTTGGCCATGTTAATATCTGAGCAGATTAAATATGTATATATTCAGTATATCATTAATATATCCAAGATGGACATTCTTGGATATAAAATATTCTAAAAAGATTTGAAGCCTACCTCTTGCTTATACAATGGTGCTTCTGTCCCGAAGAATATTGTAGAAAGACTCGAATATTTATTATCATATGTTATGACTACAGTTGGGTTAATCTGACTAAAAAGTCGGAGATTCCTTTTTATGGATACAGCTTCATCAGCTATAGCTGAAGATCCTAAAGCCACCAATCCTCCATATATCTCTACGCCATCTCTTAAGCTTTCTGTCGTGTCAGCTATTGGGAAGACAATCTGGTTTTCAGCTATAAAATACCCTTCTAAGTAATCGTATCTTATCTGCGTATTTGTGGATGCCCTGGTTCCTTCCTCAATGGTAATATTATTACCTGCCAGGAATATACAACCTGAAAGGGTATTATGATCGCTGGTAATGTTTGGAGATATATTTATATCTGTTTCCGAAATGAACAATGTTGGAAGGTCGCAAACATAGTCCGATGGTATTGTGATGGCGGTTTCTGAATACATATAGCAATATGGACCGTCACAACTATCTGAGACTCTTCTCCCACCCTCAGCAAATGATATACTAGCAAAGTCTGCGGGTAACGTTGTATAGCTGGAGAAGCTTGTAGAATCATCTGAAACTCCTTTTATGTCATCTGATGAGGTAAAGCTCGAAAGCTCATCTATATATCTCGTGGTTTTACGTTTCAAGTTTGTGAACCAATACTCTTTTGTATTATTTGTATCAAAGAGAAGTGAAGCTTTCACAGCACCTTTAGCTGGATAGATAAGATCTGAAATCATTTCGTTTCGTGTAGAAAGTAACTCTGTTCCTACATCAATTCTTTCCCTCGTCATCTCGGTTATGGAGTTGAAAACACCATTCAAAGTAGCGATACTCGATACATCTTTCGCATTTGAAATTATGCTTCCCGAAGAAAAGACGGTTGCACCTCTTGTTGCAACCCAGGGATCCAAGTCTATGCGTTCATTTTTTCCTGTTGTATTACATGCTTTGTCATATGTTGTAACATAAAGATCTATCTTTCCATTTTCATTATTGCCAATATTCAGGCGATCCGTTTCGCCTGTATTCAAATTAAATCGCCATGTTGTATCAGGAGTATCAAATAAGCCGATTTGATCGTCAGCGGGAATTGTTGTTGGTAGAACTTTCGATCCCAAAGAGATTCCACTTTTATTAAATAGTGTAACAGGACTAGAGATTGTTCCCCCTACTCTGTATCCACTCACAACTGTTCTCAAGATCCCGCTTATACCGTCTGCTACCGCCCAAGTTATATTTGTATTTGTAGCATCAATTAGTTTTTGAGCTATGTCTTCAGCTGTCGGATTAACGAGATCCACCCCCCAATCAAAGAATTTAACAAAGTAACTTTGATCTAGGAGATTTCCATTAATCATAAGTGTATCCAATCCCCCTCCATATACATGATACATTCCTGAGAGATTGGATGGTGTGCTTAGGAATTTGATTTTATAATCAAATGTTACTTTTGCAGTTGTTCTATTAACAGTTACATCTTTGATTTGTATTGCGTTTACATTGTTTATTTTCAGATATGTATTTCCATCAGAGCCTGTCGATACAGTTCGAAGATTTCCTTGAGCATCTGTACTAGATATGGTAGGTGTCTTCCATGTGTTACCATTTTTTCTAATCATAATTCCTAGATCATTAACATTACTACCTGTATCTAGCCTAGAAGTACTAACGGAGCAAGTTCCATTAGAATATGATAAGCCTGCTGGGCAACATACCGCACTACGATCGTTATTATATAATATTTTTGTATATGAAGTTGAACAAGAACTCGAGAAAGTTTTAGCTACGCATCCCCCATTCACAAGCTCTGAGTCATTTGGGCAACATTTGTTTAATCCTACTTTGATATATCCTGCTCTACAAGTAGAGCTACCACTCACTCGAGGGTCTTTGAGAACACATTTCCCATTTATATAGGTTGCATTATTGTTACAACAAGACACGGAACCAGTTGCTAAAAAGTAATTTGCATCTTTGCAAAAGGGTTTTACGGATGGTGCTCTGCAATATCCATTTGAGTATGTTGTACCGTTTGGACAGCACGCATTATCTGCTACCTTTGTATATCCTGCGCTACATAATGCACTTGTTGTGGTTAGTTTAGGTACAGAATCATCTTTGCTAAACCATAGTGTGAAGGCTTGTATCTCATCTAGGGAGTTAGTATCTGTCACATCAGCAACAATGTGTAACTCATTATTTGCTTCATTGCCAGAGTAAGTGACAGTAGAACAGCCTCGAGCGGTAGGATTAGTTAATATTTCTGTCCAAGGGCAATTCACATCCCCCGGAGTACATGGTTCAGGAGGGTCTGGTATGTAATCTACTACATAGTATCCTTCAATTGGAGGTGAATATTTATATGTATCTGAGCATTTATCTGTAGTAGTATATATCCCAGATATCTTGCCTATCGCACCTTCCTTAAGTACTTGGTTTACGGTTTTAGATGTAGGGACAAATGGTTGAGTATTGTTGGTGTTTGGTACTTCAGTACAGAAATCTTCTCCTGCGGTACCAGAGCATGATACCCATCCTTTCCATTGATTATTATTACCGTAGTTATCTGCCATGAATTGATATCCCCATCCACGAGAGGTTGATGGACCGGTGAAGGTTGGAACGGATATTTGAACGTTTGAAGATCCGTTCGCAGGGAGTTTTATTGGTGTAGGGGTGTCTGGATTTGTGGAGAGTTGGAATGTTTGCCCATCTACGATTATGCTTATACTGGCGGGACCTGAGGTGGAACCATTAGCCTTCGTGAAGAGGGTATTGGGTTCGGGAGTGTAGCAGTAAGCCCCTGTGTTTGTATATGGTTTTCCACAGTTATCATTTCCCGAGCAGGTGCTTCGATCTTTTTTGCAAAGTTCTCCTGTAATTATGTTCTCTGCAAAATCTTGACCAGTTGGGCAGATGGGAGTGCAATTTTTGCTTGATTCATCTGTGACACAACATGTACAACTGCCATGATTTTCAAATGCAGCACATGAGGGAGCAGTTATCAATACTGAGGTACATTTACAGGAGTGGCATATTGTGCCGTAGTGCCAAAGCCCATCTGTACCTTTATACCATTCTTTTCTGCAATCACTTCCGGCACATGTGTATTTTGTGACTGTTGGACAACACCATTTCCATATACGATCTGGACAGGTGCATGAGATTCTGTAGCAGCCATTATTCACGCTGTAGTTTTTACATGCGGCAAATATCTCTTGTGGTAATAAAAAGAAGGAAAGAAGAACAATGAAAATAGGAAGAGATTTTATAATAAGCCTATTCATGGAATACTTGTGTTAAATTTAGACATTTATTATATATTGCTAATACATTGTGTGAGTTAATATTTGAGTAATAAATCTTTAAATATGTGCCCATTTCATCATACCTATCGTCCGCAATTATGTTTAAACAAACTCTAGAAGTTATCTCTTTGCCATGAGAGCTAATTATGAAGTATGAGTTCATCATTTCGCTACCCTTTCTTATATCAGAGCCTAGATATAATTGAGCGTAGAGATTGTACACTGAACAATATGCAGTTTCATTTAGTTGCATTTGCATTCCGGAGATCTCAGTAATTTCATTGATATCTGTAGTGTTTTCTAGGTCATTGCTATATTCAAAGGTCAAATCGGACACCTTTCTGAGTATGAGCGTGTCAACAAACGAAAGCTCATTTCCCCACAAAATTGATTCAGGGGAGAAATTCTTTATAGTATTGACATCGCCAAGTTGATAATTAAGAAGACTAAGGTCACATTTACTTGCAGTGATGGATGAGTTGTCGCAAGGGTAAAGCATTGTGAGTGTGTTATTTTCTTGTCCTGAGTCATATTGCGTCTTGTAATTGATGTCTCTATTTTCATTGTAGAACTTAGTGTAATCGAGCCTATTTGTCTCAGTGATGTAGCTAGGAAGTGCTTCAGGTGCAGGGCAATAATCCATGTTATTTGCGATTGTCGTAGTATCAATTGGTGTATTTATTAAATCAGCAAGATCGATATTAATAAGATCATATATATAATTGTCATCCATAGCCTCGAATGATGCACTTGAAAATGAATAATTATCTAATCCTTTGGTCTTAAGATATTCAAAATTAACATCTATAGGCATGAATTTTTTGTATGCTAGAATTTCATTGGTATATGAGAGATTATCAACAGAATCACATATCGTTAAATCTTTTACTTCTTTGCCTTTAGTTATTATTTGTACTTCAAAACAGCTGCTTTTATCTTCATTTGTAGAAATACTAAATAGAAGAGCCTTACAGCTTACAGTTAAAACGTCACTCTCTATTTTAGTCTCGCACCAGTCAATAACGTCTGTATGTTTATCAATGTTATATATAAGGCTACGATCTTTTTGCCTTAGAAGAAGGAATAACCCAGTTCCCAGACAGGCAAGAAAAAACACCGACAGAGAAACGATTATAGTAATATTCTTTTTTGTTAATACAAATCTCATGGCAAAATCTTGTTAAAAGGTTTTAAATCCTACCTCTTGCTTATATAAATTATATTCAGTTCCGAAGAACATTGTAGAAATTGCAGAATATTTATTATCGTATGTTAGTACTACGGTAGGATTGATTTGGCTGTACAATCTTAAGTTTCTTCTTATCGATACTGCGCTCTCCCCGCTTCCAACATTTGTCCCCAATGCAACCATACCACCAAATATCTCCACTCCATCTCGGAGGGATTGGGTCTCATCTGCAATTGGGAAAATGATTTGATTGTCAGCAATTAGGTAACCTTCAATGTAGTCATATTGGACTTTTGTTCCTGAAGAAGATTTGAATGTTCCAGCATCGACATAGATATTATTCTTTGCGAGGAATATGCAGCCCGAGAGCATAGCATTGTCACTAAGGATATTGGGGCTTAGATGTATATCTTTTTCTGAGATGAATAACGTAGGATTACTGCACGTATATCCCTGGGGTATGGTGATATCATTAGGCGAATACATGTAGCATCCAGTTGTTGTACAACTATCTCCCACAGAGTTGAGTACTGTTAATCCTGCCTTAAATTTATCTAATTTGTTTAACAGTTTGGTATACCAAACCGCCTTTGTGTTGTTTGAATCCTCAATATTTGTAGCCATGGCAGCACCACTGTTTGAGTGCATCAGAGTAGATATTGCAGCATTTCTTGTAGAAAGGAGTTCAGTACCTAGATCAATTAGGTTAGAGTTCATACCTGTTTTAGGATTAAATACCCCGTCAAGATATTCTAATCCTGCCACAGGTTTTGCTGATGTTGAAATGTTTCCTCTTGAGTATAAAGTTGCGCCTCTTGTAGCAAACCATGGATTTAGATCTATTTCGCCTGATGTGCCGTTTGTATTACACGCTTTGTCATATGCAGTTATGTACAGGGCAATCTTTCCACTTTCATTATTTCCGACATTAACCTTGTCTTTTTCACCGGTATTGCTATTAAACTTCCAAGCATTTGTATCATTGTATAGCCCAATCTCTCGGTCTGAAGGTATGGGGATATTGGGGTCGAGAGTTATTGCTCCTAACAGTGTAGTATATGCACTTGGTAAGAACAGCTTAACTCCTTCCGGATCAGTTGAAAGTCCTCCTAATCTATATGCATTGATTACAGTTCTTCTTATCCCACTTGTTTCATCAGCATTGTTCCAAGTGATGTATGTGTTTTTAGGATCAATGATTTCTTGTGTGATTTCCCCAACTGTGGGATTAACCAGATCGACCCCCCAGTTAAAGAATTTAACGAAGTAACTTTGGTCTAGTAGATTTCCATTAATCATCAGTGTATCTAGTCCTCCTCCGTATACATTGTACATACCGGAGAGATTTTCCGAAGTATTTAAGAATCTTATTTTGTAATCAAATGTAATATCAGTTGTATCTTGTATTACAGATATATCTGATATCTCAATTATGTTTGTACCTGATATATTGATGTATCCTACGCCATGGGAAATGGTGATCAGCCCCCATGTGAGTGAAGAATTCGTTGTATATATGCGGGGATTATCCCATGATGCTCCTCTCTTTTTTATCATGATACCAACGTCGGAGTTAACGCTTCCAGTGTAAGAGGCTGTTACTGTTCCGATTGCAGGGACATTTGAATCTTTGCTAAACCAAAGCGTGAAGGCTTGTATCTCATCTAGGGAGTTAGTATCTGTTACATCAGCAATGACGTGTAATTCATTGTTTGCCTCCGCTCCAGAGTATGTTAATGTTTTACATCCTTTGGCTGTTGTAGTTGCTCCGATATCTCTGAAAATCGGTGGTGGTGTACAAGTTGGATCTCCAGGGATACATGGCTCAGGAGGATCTGGTCTGTAGTCTACGACATAGTATCCTTCAATTGCAGGTGAGTATTTGTATGTGGCCGTACATTTATCTGTAGTAGTATATATGCCAGATATCTTGCCTATCGCACCTTCCTTAAGTACTTGGTTTACGGTTTTAGATGTAGGGACAAATGATTGTGTATTGTTGGTATTGGGTACTTCGGTACAGAAATCTTCACCATCAGTTCCAGAACAACTTACCCAATCTGTTCCCCATTCGTTGTCATTTCCATAATTGTCTGCCATGAATTGATATCCCCATCCGCTAGAAGTTGATGGCCCGGTGAAGGTCGGAACAGATATTTGAACGTCTGAAGAACCACTTGCTGGGAGTTTAATTCGTGTAGGAGTATCAGGGTTTGTAGAAAGTTGAAATGTTTGCCCATCGACAATCATACTGATACTAGTTGGTCCCGATTCACTACCGTTGTCCTGAATGAACTTTGTATTGGTTTCAATTAGGTAGCATGATTCTTTGCTGTCAGGACAAGAACGACCACAATCATTGTCGGGATTACCGCAAGAAAAAGAAACGGCAGGGCAACCAGTTGGCGAGGAAGAGTATCCAGTGCCACATGAGGGCGTACATGTCTCACATGTAGAATCACACCCTGTGTAAACACAACAATACCAGTGCACGTCACCGTACACTTGGTCAGCGTGGCAGTTCGCGCTACTAAATTTCCCGCTGACTGATGGACTTTCACCGGAGCAATTATCAGATGTCCCACTACAATCCCATGTCGCATGACGAACTGTTGAGCATTCAGCCAACTCTGAATTCTGTTTTTGTACCCATATCCAATATGGAACAGATCCCCCCGTTTGACTACATTGATACCCCGCAGGACAAGTATATGCTATTGCGTTATCTGAGGAGAAAAACAATGCCAGGAACGAAATCATCATTAAAATCATTGTGTGAAGGAGTTTTTTCATCGCAAAAAGTCTGCCAAATTTAAACATCGATTCAATATCTCTAAATGATCATTTTTTATAGATATGCTATACATAATGTATATACCGTTCTCGTCATATAGACCTTTAGGCATACCTTCCTGACAAAGTGGGAAAGTGGATTTAGATATATCGCTGTTAATATAACTTTGCATAGAGCTCTTCAACAGTAGCATATCATTGTTCTCTGCACTAAGAGAACTTACTGCTTGATAAACTGTACAGAATATCTCTTCGCTGGTATCTGGTACTGACGAAAGGATCTTGATTATTTCCGTAAAGACTCCTTTAGGTGTCGCTATATATACCTCCTCTCCCTCTCCAATATATGGAGCATATGTGGGGAGAATTGTGTCTTTACCAGAGTACAAATATGAAAGTTGAGCTAAAGTATCATAATCATAATTTGTGATGCTTTTCCCCCATTTCGGTGGGAAAACTTCTTTTGTTGCCAATAAGGTTGTATCAACAAGGTTAGAATATTTACAGTTATTAGAAGGATAGCATGGAAAGAAGGAATTCATAGTCTCATTCTCCATGTTGTATATCTCTGTTACCGCATTGTTGGTATTAATATAATCCGAATAGTTCTTCCCATTTTCATTTGTTGTATATTCAGGTAATTCTTCATATCTAGGACAAAAATCTACGCTGTTTTGTATTGTCGTAGTGCTTGGATCTATTGTAACTAAGTTAGCTATGTCTTCATTAACAACGTCTTGTACATATGCACCATCTACTTTGTCAAAAGCGACACTGTTAAACGAATAGGTATTTAATATCCCTTCCTTGGTATATGTGAATACCATATCTATCGGCATAAGCTTCTTGTAGCCTAGCACAGCATTAGAATATGAAAGTGTGTCTCCTGATTCACATACAGTTAAGTCTTTCAATTCTTTGCCCTTAGTTATTATTTGTACTTCAAAACAACTGCCACCGCTTGTTTCTGGTTTGATCTCAAGCAACAAGGCCTTACAACCAACGATTAAAGTATTATCCTCAGTGCTTGTATCACACCAATCTGTAACATCAGAGTATTTATCCACCGAATAGGTTTGGGAGTTGTTTTTATTTGTATCAACGAATAGATAGATGCTTGCTGTAGCTGCAGCTAATGCTAGCACCACAAACAAAAGCAAAAGGTATTTTTTCTTCTTAGACGTAACTATTTCCATAGCATCCATTTAGGCAGATTAGATGTATTTAGTATATACTAAAACAATCCAAAGAACATAGATACCCCTAAAAGTATGAATATTATGCCAATTATTAAATGCATCACCTTCACATTCTTCTCCCTCCACTCTGTAACCTGTTTAATACTCTTTGAACCAAAGAATACTAAGAGGATGATAACTACCATTGGGAGTATGAATATGAGGTTGTAGACCGTTAGATATGGTAATGCACTAACAAACTCTCCATAGGAAAGCATCCCACCAAGTATTATGTAGGGGCCAATCGTACAAGGAAGTAGGAATAGCGTTACAAACATTCCTAACCCAAAAGCACCAAGTGGCGATGTTACTTTTGCTAATATCTGTTGCACCCTAGGTCTAAAGATCATCGGCATCTCGGTACCAATTGACCCGGGTTTGTAGAAGAAGAAATCTTTTATTTCCAATAATCCAAGAATTATGGCACCTGCTCCTAGTCCCTTGTATAGATACAACTTTATACTACTAATCCCCTGCACTACTTCAAATGCTTTAACAATTAACAACCCGTATATAAAGTATGTTATGAAAACTGCAGCTACAAAAGCCAATCCAGCCCAAAGAATTTGTTTCTTATCCTTAGGATGATATGTAGCTATAGCAATTAACATCATCAGAAGAACAGACAAAGCACATGGGTTGATTGAATCTGTAAGCGCTAGGGTAGATATTTTCCCCCAAGATATGCTGCTTGAGTCTGTTGAAGTTGCACTTGTATTTATTGTTTTACCATCGGTGATCTGAGCATCATTATTTCCTCTCCAAAGTAGCGTCCACGAGCCAATATTAACTCCATGAGTATATATTTCGTTCCCTCCCGGGTATTCAATAGTCAGATCCTTAACTACAGTTCCTTGTAGCGTTTGTACATAGGTGTCCAAATCTTTCACAACCAAGAATTCTTTTATCATAGCTATTTGCTCTGTACTTAAATCCTTCGTAGTACTCTGCATCGCCATCCTATCCTTGGTCAGCAATTTCGTTTTTCCTTCAAAGTCATTGAGGTTTAAATCTTCCCAGCCTACAGTCTTGTTAGCTAACTCAACAGTATTCGTAGAAAGTTTCGCGATTTGTGCAGCGAAATTATCTAGTATTGGTGTGTCACCCTGGTCAAAGTCTTTAGGTGCATACAATATTAATGGAATAGCTAACTGGTACCCATACTTCCCGTTGTAGCTATATAAAACACTTGCATTAGAGGATTCTTGATATATTTCATATTCAATCATTAGCAATCCCTCTTGAGAATTCACATTCTTATGTATTGCAGGAGAAACTTTAGCACAGTGAGGGCATCCTATGCCCGTAAAATACGTGAATACCTTTAACTCAGAGGTAGGAGTAATAGATACTGCTTCCTGAGCCTTTGCAACGCTAGGTACGAGTAAAAACAAGCATAGTGCTAGGACTATTTGTATTAACTTGCTCTTTTTTAGTAGACTATATACATTAGACATGTCTTTTAATCTATCAATTATCACCTAATATCTCAAGTGGACATAGCTTTTTCTGAAAAACAAAAATCTATCATCGATGACATACTACAATGGTACAAGGAACACCCCGTACAGTACTTAACCTTTGGGGGATATGCTGGAACTGGGAAAACAACTATGCTTGGATATCTGGGACAACATCTACATAAGGAGAAGAAGAATATTAAAATTGCATATTGTAGCTATACTGGAAAAGCTGCAAGAGTACTACAACACAAGCTTCGGGATGCGAAATCCATATTCAAATCCGACTACATTGGCACAATTCATGGCTTAATCTACAAGGCAATATGTGATGAAAGAGATAATATCATTGGTTGGGAAAAGAAGTTACAGGAAGAATTTGCATATGATTTAATTATCGTTGATGAAGCTTCCATGGTTACTAGGCAAATTTGGGATGATCTTTTGAGCTATGGTGTCCCTATACTGGCCTCAGGAGATCATGGTCAACTTCCTCCTGTTGAAGGTACATTTAACTTAATGGAGAGACCAAATATTAAGCTGGAAGAGATATTTAGACAGGAAAGAGACAATCCGATTATTAAGGTTTCGGAGATTGCTCGTAGATATGGCCATATTCCTCAATTAGAATTTTCAGACACTGTGAAGAAACTCTCAAAGAATGGTGAAAATACTCAGGAGTTTCTCTCAGGCAAACTTGAATCATTTGATGATAAAACAATGGTATTAACCGGATACAACAAGACAAGAGTAAATTTAAATAATGGAATTAGACAGTTATTGGAATTTGAATCCCCAGAGCCACAATATGGTGACAGGGTTATATGTTTGAAGAACAACCCTAGTATGGCTATCTTTAATGGTATGACCGGCACTATACTTTCCATATCGAAGAATAATGTTGGTAAGTTCTATGATGCTGAAATAGCTTTAGATGATGAAGAGGAGGTGTTTGTAGGGCCTGTGAGCCTCGATCAATTTGGGAAGGCTGAGACAAATACCCAATATCTAGCTGAGAATATGAATCTTTTTGATTTTGGATACGCATTGACAGTACACAAGGCACAAGGCAGCCAGGCTAAACGAGTAATATTGTTTGAAGAAAGATTCCCTCAGATGACTGATGATAACTGGAGGAGATGGTTATATACGGCGGTTACGAGGGCTGAAGAAGAGCTATATATTATTGGTTAATAAACTCAAAGCACATCCCCACTGAACCTATAGTGTAGAGATTCCCCCTGATTTATTGTATAATGTAAATGTAAATAATACATTTAATGTATATTTATAAGCGATGAAAGTCACTTTCGCTACATTAAAAATCAAAAACTAGTGTAATAAGGAGAATATGATGAAAAAGTTCTTTGCTTTATTTTTGGCAATAATGTTGTTAACACAAACGGGAAATGTTGTTTCTGCTCAAGATGGTTGTCCAAAGGATGAAGAAGGGTGGATATGCGAAACAGTGTCTGAAAGCCCCGTTAAGGGTTCCACTGTTGGTTTGTCCGGACATGGATTGCCTGTTACAACAGTATATATAAATGGCGTCTTTTATTATGAAGATACTTTAAAGGATGCTCTATTTTATATATACGGAATGGGAACAGAGATGGTAAGTGTAACCACGAACGATGAGTTAATTGTAGAGATTGGGTGGTCAACAAACCCCATCGCAACATCAACACCAATCGTTACAAATACTCCATCATCAACATCAACACCAATCGTTACAAATACTCCATCATCAACATCAACACCAACAGTTACTGTAACTCCAGTCTCAACCGCCACACCAGCCGCAACAGCAACATCCATATCTTTTGTACAAGAAATTGTTCAAAAAACGCAACAGAGCCCTACTATCCTTATTGTGGGATTATTAATCATAGCAGCAATAGTTGTTGTGGTAATACTCTTCGCAAGAAGGAAACAGAAACATCACTAGTTTCAAATTTTTAAAAGAAGGGGGGCCTTTACCACAATTAAGGCCTCTCTTCTGCAACATCTTTCAATTACATATCCTTGGTACATATATCCTCCCATCGTGGAGTTTAAATTTGGTACCTTACCTCATTAAATATGGCGGTTTTGGGTGTATAATATGACTATGATTATAAAGAATCCAAAAGACGAGTTAATGATTAGAGAAGCAGCTGAAATTTCTGTTGAAATTTTGTCCGAGCTTGGAAAGAATATAAAAGAAGGAATTCGTTGTCTTTTGAATTTATAAATTTTTCATATTCAAATTTTAGTAGATTTTTATCCATTTATTTTATGTGTTTTCTTAGGAATACTTGGTATTATTGTTTTAAGG
>Ga0209800_10000599_pt1 | contig 52124 bp, 27 predicted proteins | sample Higcelweek8metaG_FD_187174 | JGI IMG/M metagenome (GOLD analysis project Ga0209800, IMG submission 187174) | Freshwater pond sediment microbial communities from the University of Edinburgh, under environmental carbon perturbations - High... | ecosystem: Environmental > Aquatic > Freshwater >...
AATAAAGTTAAAACGATTCAAGAGTATGAACAAATGACTCTTGCACAGCTTCGAGAGGAAGCAAAATCCATGGGTATGGAAGATTTTATGGAATTTCAAAAGCGAGAGCTAATAATTGAAATCCTTAAAAAAGCTACACAAGACGAAGGTTTTGTATTCATTGGAGGAATATTAGAAGTAATGAAAGATGAGACTCACGGTTTAGTCAGAACTGATGGATTGTTACCAAGTGATAATGATGTATATATCTCAGGTTCACAGATCAAAAAATTCAGCTTAAGAACTGGAGATGAGGTCTATGGCCCTGCAAGATTACCTAAAGAAAAAGAAAAGTATCTAAGCTTGCTAAGAGTGGATACTGTGTATGGTAGACCAGCTGCAGAAGCTGCAAACAGACCTGCATTTAGAAAATTAACACCAGTATTCCCAGATAAGCAGATGAAATTGGAAACAGTTCCTGAAGTTATATCTACTAGAATGATAGATTTGTTAGCACCAATTGGTTTTGGTCAAAGATCTATGGTTGTTTCTCCTCCAAAAGCAGGTAAAACTACCATATTGAAAGATATTGCTGATGGTGTTGCAAAAAATCATCCTAAAGCAAAATTAATGGTAGTACTCGTAGGTGAGAGGCCAGAAGAGGTTACTGATATGAAGAGATTTGTTAAAGGAGAAGTATATGCTTCAAACTTTGATGAACTTCCAGAACAGAACTGTAGAATAGCAGAAATGGCACTCCAGAAGGCTATGAGAATGGTTGAGTGGGGTGAAGATGTCATTATACTCATGGATAGTATCACAAGACTTGCTAGGGCTTACAATATTACTATGCCAACATCGGGTAAAACACTTTCAGGTGGTTTTGATCCAGTCGCATTGTATCCTCCAAAGAGATTCTTTGGTGCTGCAAGAAACTTTGAAGATGGTGGTAGCCTAACAATTATCGCTACTGCATTGGTAAATACTGGTAGTAAGATGGATGACTTGGTATATGAGGAGTTCAAAGGTACCGGTAATATGGAACTTCACTTGGACAGAAACCTTGCTAACAGAAGAATATATCCAGCTATTAACGTTGTTGATTCTGGTACTAGAAATGAAGAACTTCTCTTAAGCAAAGAGGTTATGAACCAATCCTGGAGAATTAGAAGAATGTTAGAAGTTTTAGGTAATAATGAAAGCCCAACAGAAGTGTTGGTAAGTGGTCTAAAGAAGACAAAAACCAATGAGGATTTCTTAGCAACTCTGCACGAAGCATAGAGAGTTGATATAATAGTAGGCATCAATTCAATACCTAAAAAGAGTGGAAGATATTGGTCTGAATCAAAATAAAAATGTTACAGGATTAAGTTTCAAGGATCTATCAGAAGAAGAGAAAGATTCTTTCAGTGCTACACCAAGCGATTTCCTTTTTGTAAATGAAGAAATCAGTAACAAAGGATCTCTGATGGATGCAAGAAGTAAATTTGTGCAGTTCATTGCGGTAAGAAGACAAAAGAGAGATGTTTTAGCCTTCATTATCGAAGTAGCGGGGTATGTCTCTTCTCGTTTCAGGGTAGCCTTAATTCTCCTTTCTGTACTATTCGATATCTTCAGTAGCTTCATAGATTTTTTCAAAGACAAAATTATTAAAAAAATGTTCTGGGGTAGAGGTACCTTTTTGAAATCTGCGCTACAAGTCACATTCCTATTTATCGCCTTTATACTTGTAATATCATATGTATATCGCAGACCTGTAGTAATTGAAGCTAGCGCTGATACTCTTGATTCGGTAGGTGTACCTCAGACAGATACGATAGTTGCTACCGCGTCTTTAAATACTTTGGTTCCATCGGGTAGAGCTAGAACGTCAACTATAGAATATGTCGTAAAAAGAGGAGATACTTTAAGCTCAATCGCCTCGGAGAACCAAGTTAGTGTGCAAACTATATTGTGGGCTAATAATATGTCTTCATCAGATTACCTTAAACTAGGACAAACCTTGGCCATTCCTCCACGAGATGGGGTTATCATTACTGTTAAGAGTGGGGATACAGTTGAATCATTAGCTAAGAAGTACTCCGCCGATGCTGCGGATATTGTTGATGCGGCATGGCTCGAAGCCCCATATACGCTTACCATTGGTGCGGAAATGTTCATACCTAATGGTGCTATGCCTGTGGTTGTGGTTAAGAAACCTACTATCGCAAGCGCACCTTCTACATATCAGCAATCTTCAGTCCCTTACAGTGGCGGTGTAGCAGATCCTAATGTCGGTAGGTTCCTTGGATGGCCAGTAGGCGGACCAAGTGCAATCTCAAGAGGATTCTTCTCTGGACACTATGGTATCGACTTCTATCCAACCGGTGGAGGAAGACCAAACGTTGTAGCGTCTTGTGCAGGTACCGTCATAAGCGCAGGATGGGGCTATTGGGGTACTAATTATGGTGGATATGGTAACTACACCCATGTCGACTGTGGAAATGGATATACCATCTTAAACGGTCACATGGACAAGTTGTATGTCTCTGCAGGTCAATCAGTATCTAAGGGTCAAGCATTAGGTCTAATTGGTGCTACAGGTGTTGCATATGGTGTACATACTCACTTTGAATTGAGAAGGGGTGCTGGACTCTCTGGAAGAATCAATCCAGCTCCATATATGCAATAGGATATATTCTTTAGTATAATAACCTCAGTGGGCTCATAGTTCAGTTTGGTAGAATATCTCATTCGCATTGAGAAGATCGCCGGTTCGATTCCGGCTGAGTCCAGAAGTTTGTTGTGGGCCTGTGGCTCAGCTGGTTTAGAGCACATCGCTGGCAGTGATGGGGTCAGGGGTTCGAATCCCCTCAGGTCCACATTATCTTGTAGAAAGGGTTTTTTGCGTGATATAATGTCCCATATAATTTGGTGTCAAACATTATGAAATCTAACAATTATTCTCAAGGAGTATACTTATGGAATGTATTCAACTCTGATGATAAGAGAAGGGGAGAAATAGCTCTTGCAAGGGAAGAAATTGATTTAAAAGTTGGTGGAAATACCTATGTGTCTGACGGTAATTGTGGTGGGAGTTGCTGGGAAGATGGTTTTTTGTGGAATATAAAAAAAGGGGGAACAGTTTTAATTGTTTTACCTGAAGAAGGTTTAGAAGATTTGAAAGAATGGTTCACTAAGGATTTCTATGCAAACGAGATTTTAAAACTCAAGATGGAGATAATAGGTGTTGATTACGAGAGTGATGGTTTGTCAGAAAGAGTTGTAGGGATGGTAGTAGAACATTTCAAAGAAGACGGAACACTAGAGATAAAATCTGAGGAGCTCCAACCAGAGCACCCTCTTAGCTAGACTGTTCACATTTGTGTGTACAACCGGTGTGATGTTCCACGAGAGTGTTTCATAAAACAGAAACCCCGTCCTTCCAATCCCTCTTTTTTTCTTGTAAAATAACTAGATTAAATTCTCTCTTAAGTTCAATGGAAAGAACCTACAAACCACAAGATTTCGAAAAGAAATGGCAAGACAAATGGTTCTCTGAACTTAGTTACGAGGGAAAAGACCTCGATGACACAAGAAAGAAGTACTATCTCTTAGTAGAATTCCCATACCCATCAGGCGATAGTATGCATATGGGTCATACAAGAAACTATTCAATGTTTGATGCAGTAGCAAGATTAAGAAGGATGAAAGGTGAAAATGTAATGTTCCCAATAGGGTGGGATGCATTCGGATTGCCTACAGAAAACTATGCTATCAAGGTAAAAAGAGCTCCGCAAGATATAACAAAAGAGAATATCGATACCTTTAGAAGACAGTTAAAGAGCTTAGGCTTAACATTTGATTGGAGTAGAGAAGTAAATACCTCTGACTCTGAGTATTACAGATGGACTCAATGGATATTCTTAAAGCTTTTCGAAAAAGGATTAGCATACAAGGCAAAGAAGCCAATCAACTGGTGTCCGAAATGTAAAGAAGGCTGCTCAAATGAAGAGGTTGTTGATGGTAAACATGAGAGATGTGGATCTCCTGTAGAGAAAAAGGAGTTGGATCAATGGATATTAAAGATTACTGAATACGCTGATAAATTAGATAAAGATTTGGATTTAACAAACTATGTTGAAAGTGTAAAAACAAGACAGAGAAACTGGATAGACGCTAAGACTTGGTATGATATTAAATACCAAGTAGAGGGCACAGATAAATATATGCAGGTCTCAACAACTAGGCCAGATACTCAATTCGGAGCTACTTTTGTAGTGGTAGCACCAGAACATCCAATTCTTCAAGAATTAATGGATCAGATGTCTGAGAGTAATAGGGAAGAAGTTAAGAAGTACATCGAAGTATCTAAGAACAGGTCAGATTTGGAGAGAGTCAGCGAGTCAAAAGATAAGACCGGTGCATTCACGGGGTTATATTGTGTAAATAGCATATCTGGTTCTAGACTGCCAATTTATGCAGCGGACTTTGTATTATCAAACATTGGTACGGGAATGGTCGTCGGAGTGCCTGCACATGACAAAAGAGACTTCGATTTTGCCAAGAAGTTTAACATCCCTGTAATTAGGGTAATTGAGGGACCAGGTGGAGACAGATCTGAGGTAAAAAAATCGAAAGATGTCTACGAAGAGGAAGGAATCGTTTACGACTCTGGCTTTATGAACGGTCTTGGCAGTGAGGAAGCCCGAGTGAAAGCTGCGGAGTATATTAAAGAAAAAGGTATTGGTGATACGGTTCGAAGGTATCATTTACAAGATTGGATCTTTTCTAGGCAACACTACTGGGGTGAACCAATTCCAATCGTACATTGTCCTAATTGCGGAGAAGTCGCTGTCCCTGAAAATCAATTACCACTAGAGCTTCCTTATGTAAAAGAGTATGAACCATCTGGCACAGGAGAATCTCCATTGGCTGCTATGACTGACTGGGTTAATACAAAATGTCCAAAGTGTGGCGGTGACGCTAAAAGAGAGACAGACACTATGCCAAACTGGGCTGGATCAAGCTGGTATTTCATTAGATATACGGATCCACACAACACAGAATGCATAGCTTCTCCAGAATTAATGAAGTATTGGATGCCAGTTGATATGTATGAGGGTGGGCAAGAGCATGTCACATTACATTTGCTGTACTCGAGATTCTGGCATAAATTCTTGTATGACCAAGGAATTGTCCCTACGCCAGAGCCATATCAGAAGCGAACAATCCATGGAATGGTATTAGGAGAAGGCGGCGTAAAGATGTCTAAATCTCTTGGAAATGTGATATCTCCGGATGATTTGATATCCAAGTACGGCGCAGATGTAACAAGAGCCTATATGATGTTCATGGGACCATATGAAGGGGATGTAGTTTGGAGCGCTGAGACAATCAATGGGGTCAAGAGATTTGTATCGAAGTACTACAACTTTATTCTAGGTGCTTGGAATACCAAACAAGAGCAATCGGATAAAGTGGCACACAAGGCAGTGGCAAAGCTTTTAAAGCGAGTAGAAGAGAATCTCCTGTCTTTGAAGTTTAATACCAGCATATCGGCACTCATGGAGTTCTACAATGAATTCTCAAAGAACACGTTCTGTAAAGAAGATATAGAGAAGTTAATAATAGTTATCACACCTTCTTTACCACATATGGCGGAAGAGCTTTGGGATTTAATCGGACATAATGACAGTGTTTGCTCACAGTCTTGGCCGAATGTTGACGAAAAGCTTCTGCTAGAGGAAGCTGTTGAGGTCCCAGTCCAGATAAATGGCAAAGTTAGAGGACGAATAACTATAAGTACTGGGGATACAGAAAATGTGATCAAAGAGAAAGTCTTGTTGGATAAGGCTTTCGAGGGCTATCTGAATGGAGGGGAGATAAAGAAATTCATATATGTACCCAATAAGATCGTAAACGTTGTAGTATAGGGCTTTTTCGCAAGCCCCAAACTGTTCAAAATCTTTGACAAAAAGGTCAATTTTTCATATCATTTTACGATAGGTGTCGTATCTAAATTTGCTTTTAGCAAAACACTTTTACTGCCTGAGAAACATGATGAAAATTGACTGCCCAAAACTAGTAAAATCTTCTATCCTGCTATCCATATTCTTTTTGGTGTTTTTTCCTAGTGCTGTACTAGCTTTAAGCAGCGATACAATTAACTTTCAAGGAAAGATAGTCAGAAATGATACTGGTTATGAGGGTCTTAATGTCACAACAGGTAATCCCGCCTGTGTAGTTGCCGGAAACTCAAATGATACTTGTGACTTTGAAGTAAAATACTATTCTGCCTTATCCGGTGGTACCTTGCTTTTGACAGAAACATATCAGAATACAGAGATAGGCCAGTACAATGGTGCTTTTAATCTTTCCTTGGGTTCTGATGGAAGTCCAACGGCAGGTTCGTATGCAACGTTTGATGCAATGATTAAAGGGGTTACAGATTTGTATGTTCAACTTGGGTTTGCTCCTGGTGGGGCTGGATCATATACCGAGACTTTTTCAAGAATGCCAATACAGGCATCAGCATATGCTATTAAGGCAAAGTATGCGTCAGGTGCGAATACAGCGTTCCAATTTGATAGCGCGGCCAATAGCTCCGGATATACAAGTCCTGTGGCGGGAATGGTTTACTATGATACTGGTGATGCTGCATTGAAGGTTTACAACGGTTCTTCATGGGGTGGTTTAGGTAGTGGAACTGGTTCTCTCTTTACAGATGGTGGGATATTTACATACTTAACAAGTTTGACAGATCACTTTGTACTTGGTTCAGGTAGTTATTCGGCTATTGGTGCCGATTCATATACGACATATTTGGCAGGGTTGAGTACAAGACCCTCACTTTCATTTGATATGGGGGCAGAAAGGTTGACCATATCTGGATCACAAGCCAATTCCGGATTAACTGTATATTCAAACTATACCTCTACAGGTGCATGGCCAGTAGCTACATTCAAGGCAGAGGATAGTGGATTTGATAACGTGGTTATGCAGATAACTCAGGATGGTACTGGGAATATTCTTTCGTTACAAAAGGGTAGTACTGAAGCATTTGCATTTGAAAACCCACTTACTTTCTACATTCATCCAAGAACGGATGAGCCTCTTGTGTATGCAAACAGACTTTATAATGTTAATGGTACTCTGTATTGGAATGGTGATCCCGTTGGTGGTGGGAGTGGTAGTCTTTGGACAGACGATGGGGCATTTACGTATCTAACATCCACGACAGATGATGTAGTTATTGGTGGGAGTACATTAGGAACTGCGGCGTTCTTCTTCGATGTCTCTACTGGGAATTTTGGGATTGGTACGAGTACTCCTGGGGCTAAGTTGGATATTGCAGGATCTAATTCCACCATATCAAATACTACGGGGGATATAACTATATCTCCAGATGAAAGTCTTGTAATAAAGGCGAATGATACAGATGCTGAGAACCTTACAGAATGGCAGAACTCTACGGGTACTGTGTTGGGGCTAATCAATCAGAATGGATATGCGACATTTGGGGATAGTACGAGTAACACAGGCGCTATATTAACCTTAGGTGCTAGCTCTAGCACTGTTGCTCAAATTAATCTTGATGCAGGGTTTGATGTTGTAGCTCCTAACTCTGGGGATATGTGGTGGAATGGTACTAGCTTGTACTTCTACGATGGTTCCAATTCGGTGGATCTTCTCACTGCAGGTGGTGGTGGGAGTAATGTCCTTTCAAACTATGGTACCGTTTCGAATGGTACTTACATAGGGGTGGCGCATGATACTAATAGCTACGATGTTGTTTCTAGTGGATGGATTTGTGTAGGAGGGAGTAATAACGCGGCCTGTAGCGGCGGGGAGTGGAAGAATGTACAAGAAACTGATTTTACAATAACCCATTCTTTGTCTAATCAATGGGATGATGCGGATAATGATGGAATTATAAGGTCGATTATAAAAACAACAGATATCGAGTTAGCGTCAGGAGTGAGGCTTGGAACTGGTGCGGACGGAGATGTAACAATTAGTTCCAGTATTGTAATAGATTCCACAGTACCTGCTCCAAGTGGAAGAACTTGTGCCGATGCGATTAATTACAATATTACAGCCTTCAATGCTTTAGGAACAGAAGCAACTTTAGATAGCGCACCTAGTGCTGGATGCTTAAACTCTAACGATGAGGTATTAATAATAAATCTGCAAGGTACATCTGCTGCATATGGAAATACCGGGAATTACGAGACTCTCCGTATTAGTAGTGTAAGTGGGACAACAGTTTTCTTCCAAACAGCAAAGTCAAAATTCTATGGTGCTAATTTAACAGATGATACAAATCTTGGAACAACCTATGGCACACAAAGAGTAATGCTGCAGAGAGTCCCAAACTATCATGATGTTACTGTTGCAGCGGCTGGGACGTTCTCTCCTTCGGCATGGACCGGAGCTAAAGGGGGAGTAATGTTCTTTAGGGCGAATGGAACAGTATCTGTTGTTGGAACAATTAGTGCTAACTATGTTGGGTATCTAGGTGGGGATGGTAGGTACTCCGGTGATGTCAGAAGTGGTGGTGAGGGTGGAGAAGCATTCTGTGGTGCTGGTGGTGCTCCAGGTGCCGCGAGTAATTCGGGGGGGGGCGGAGCAGCGGGTGGAGGTAGTGGTCAATATGTTGCTTTAGGAGGAACCGGATATTGCGGAGGTGGTGGTGGTGGAACTGGTACAGGTTCCGCAGCGGTTGGAGGTGCTGGTGGTGGTGGCCAAGGTTATGCTGGTAGTGGAGGTGGTGCAGGGTACGGCACAGCTGGCGTAGGGGGAAATTCTGCCTCAAGTGGTGGTACAAACTCCTCCGGTAATGGAGCTGTGGGGACGGCTAATTTCGGTGGTGGTGGTGGTGGTACATATGGAACCACAGATTTATCAAAATTACTTTTTGGTTCTGGTGGTGGAAAAGGCGCTGACTATGAGACATATACTGATGGGAATGGTGGTAACGGAGGAGGAATTGTATACATATCAAGTAATACTTTAACAGTGTCTGGATATGTAAGATCATATGGCAATGCTGGTGGAACAAGTAATGGCGGTACTTACGGAGGAGGAGGAGGTGGTGGTGCTGGTGGATCAATTCTTTTGTCTGGGAATACAATTACAGTAGGTACTGGATTGGTTAGTACTCTTGGTGGAATTGGTGGTACGGGGCTAACTGCGAGCGGTGGTGCTGGGGGTGTCGGGAGAATAGCTATCTATTATGGAACATCTCTATCAGGTACAACTGCTCAGCCATCTCAAACTACTTCTGCAAGTGTTGGCTACTACGGTTATGGAGTCTACACTAGCCCAGTTATATCTACTCCTAATGCTCAGTCATATGACAATCTAAGGTGGGATTCGACATTAAATACATACGGTAAGATATCTGTACAAACTAGGAGTGGGAATACTACTGATCCTACTGCTCCTGCAAATAGCTTTGTATGGACGAAGTATGATAATACGATTCCGGACGATTCAAATACAACAAGCACAAATGGAAGATTACCATTAGGATTAAGTGGAACAGGTGACACAGAATACGCTTCTGCGGGAACGATAATAAAAGATGGGGATACATATAAAATGTGGTATGAGGGTGATGATAGCATTTTTTATGCAACCTCAACGGATGGTGTGACTTGGACAAAGTATGATAATACAATCCCGACACCATCTGATACTACGGGTACCAATGGAAGAGTTCCAAAAGGAACAAGTGGTCGTGGTGATAGCGAATACGCCTATGGACCTTCTGTGATTGAAGACGGCGGGGTGTATAAAATGTGGTATATAGGGACAAATGGCTCAGGCAGTAGTGGCATATACTATGCTACTTCTACAGACGGTTTAACTTGGACTAAGTATGATAATACAATTCTGTCTCCGTCTGATGTCACAGGTACTAATGGAAGGATACCACTTGGAACTAGTGGAAAAGGAGATGATTCATACATCGGAGGGGTTAGTGTAATACTCGACGGATCTACATACAAAATGTGGTATTCAGGTAACGATAGCACTTATTATGCTACATCTACTGATGGATTAACTTGGACGAAATATGATAATACTATTCCAACACCATCAGATACTACGAGTACGAATGGAAGAGTACCGTTGGGGACAAGTGGGAAGGGTGATGCAAGTGATGCTAGCGATCCTTTTGTTATAAAAGATGGAGCTACATATAGAATGTGGTATCAAGGGGATGACAGTATTTATTATGCAACTTCATCTGACGGTTTGATTTGGACAAAGTATGATAATACAATTCCGACAGCATCTGATACTACAAGCACAAATGGGAAGATTCCTTTAGGAACAAGTGGTCGTGGTGATCAAACGGAACTTCATACACCATCTGTAATCAAAGATGGGGATATATATAAGATGTGGTATACAGGATATGTAACAGGCGACAGTGTGTACAGGACATACTACGCCACCGGTATCGAAACCATAGGATCATGGGAGGAATGGAAGCCATATGATAGTGGTACAAACCAAACCATATTACAAAATGCAGACACCCATACCTCATGGACAGGTACCAATGCCACAGTAGCAGAGGGAGATATAACCAGAGATGTAGATTACTTTGAGGATGAGGATGAACCATTAGGAACAAACATAACAAAGGTAACAAGTAGTACCAATGGAGGATACATGGAATCAACCATAACTGCTACTAACATTGTTAACTACGACTATATTACTCTTTGGGTAAGAGCGTCTCAAACAGGTAATGTATTAAGAATAGGGATGGGTGAGAGTGCAGGCACAGAACAGTTTGAAGATATAACCATAGATGTAGCAAATACATGGCAGAAGGTATATTGGGATATCTCAGATATTGCAGCAACCTCTAGAGACGCTATAACGAAGATTAGATTAACGAACTTCTCAACGACTAGTAATGTGATTTACCTTGATAATGTAAGAGCAGAAAGTTTGTTGGATATAGGTACGGGTAGTGTAATAGCCAGTACCCCTAATGCATACTTCCAATACAGAGTGATCTTTACAACAACCAATCTTTCATACCAACCACAGTTAGAAAGTATCTCCCTTGCATATAACAGTGGATATAGAATAGTCATGTATGACGCCAATAACGTAAGGCTATATAACTACTCAGGTGGTAACCAGTATCTAAGACTAGAAGTTGTTGCTTCTACAGGCGCTGGAGGCACTGGTGGTGGTGGCTTTATAAATGGTCTCACAGTATCACATGTTGAAGATGGGGAAGATGCAATAGCATTCCAGTTTAATACTGCAATGTCGTTTACAGATCCTTCTTCTAAACTCCTTTCTGTGATGAATAACAGTGTAGAGAAGATGTATCTTGATGCAGATGGAAACCTCTATGTATCAGGAACCATAACCTCAGGAAAGGGATTAGGAGCAGTGTTAGAAAATAACTCAGGAGGTATAGTAAATGAAAGATCATTAGTAACTGTAGATTCGTCTACCAATGGAGCATTTACTACAACCACAGTTGCAGGACTACAAGGCGCTCTAGGAGTAGTGCAGGGAGTAGAAGTAAATGGAGATGTAGATAAAGATGGAGTATGTGATGACGGCGATATGTGTTTAGTAGCATTTGAAGGAGTAGTGGATGTGATGCTAGATAATGCGGCCTCTAGTTCTCGTGGCGACTATATTTACTCTTCTACAACAGCTGGAAAGGGTCATGCCGATGATAGTACTACGCAGACAAATGGTTTGCTGGGTGTAGTTACATCCATAGCAGATGCTGGGTCAGGATATGTAAAGATGGTCTTCGATGCTCAGAATAAGGTAACGGCAGATATGTACCTAAATGTTAGCTACGATGAAAATGTATACAGAGATATCTATAACCAATTAGCAAATGATTACACTGCAATGTCTGATGCTGAACGAAGAGGTTACTTAGAGAGTAATCAATCTCAGACAGTGATGTTTGATAACTTTGTTGATTCTTTAAAGATTGATAGTACGAATTCAACCATTGGTGTGGATGCAGATGCTAAGAAGGCGGGGTTGTGGGGTGGAGTAACCATAGATAACAGTATGTTAGATATTGCAGGTAACAGATATCTAGGTTCTGCTACAGCTACACTTCTAACCAGTAAATACTACGACAGAACTCAGTCAGGACTACAGGATCAAGATTCTACTCCGGAGACTTTGGTCGACGTTGGTGTAGATCCTAACTGGTACAAGGGTGTATCGCTTCAAACAACTTCTAATCTCACTACTTCCTATAATGGTAGTTTAATTGGTGTATCCGGTGTATATGGTACTGGTTCTGAACATGGATATATTGATTTAACTATCACGGGTACTACAACAACAGGTATTACTGCAAATATTGTTTCTTCTGATGGTAATTGTACGGCAACTGGTGCATCGTTAGCATTTGGCTCTTCATACGCATTTACATCTGGAAGCTGCTCTGGGTCTAGTATAACTATTAGGCCTGTAAGGAGTGATTACAAGAATGGAGATAAGTTTAGAATTGCAAGCTGGTATGTAGAACCTACTACTACTGATGACAGAGGAAGTAGGAGAGATTTCCCTGAGAGATCGATAATACTTGCAAGTAGTGATGCTTCAAATGGGTATTTAAGTATCATAGATGCTGATACTCAGAGAGTATGGATGAAGTTTGTACAATCTTCTACTGGTGAGATGTTGGGTGTTGCTTTAAACAATACAATCTCTTCAATATCCATGAGTAACGGAACAATGAATGTTGGTATGAATGGTAGTGGGGCTACTGGTATGTATTCTGTACAGTTTAGTGATAGCCTCGCATACAAGTACAATACGAGTGGTAAAAGTATTTCTAACAAGAGTATTTCGGACAGGAATATTGCTAATACATATAGTGTTGTTAATAGCGCACAAGCATTAGTAAGTAATATTGTAAATGATGTTAGTAGTGCTACTGTTCCTAATCAGCCTACACAGAATATGACTGTTAGTGGGTGGGGATATATTACAGGGGCTGTAGCGGCAGCGGTTTCCGAAACAGTAAATCTACCGTATAAATTTGATTCGACACCTTTAATTACTGTTAGTACTCCATATTTCTCAAATACTGTCCCATCGAGCCTTGCTGATTGTAATTATGGTACTGTGACAGAAACAGCTACTTTCTCCAATGTAACTACGAGTTCTTTGAACTTACTTATTAGAACACGAGATGCTGCAACTAATTTACAATCGGGGGTGTATTATTGTTATACCTGGACTGCTACAGGACAGGTATCACCAAAACAAGCCACGGTATTAGCTACAGGTTCCGCAAGTGCAGATGGTGCAATGACAGTCATTAACAAATCCGATCAAAGTTCTACAAATTTTGTAGTAGGATCACAAAATGCCAGTATAATGTGGACGGGGAAAGCGGTGCTTGATACGAAGGGAAATGTATATACAGCATACAATACTCCTACCAGTTCTGCTTTATTGGTGTACTACGGAATTCTTACAAAATCTTCAGAGACATCATGGTTAAGCAGCCTTTCGGGGTATTATCATTTTGGAGGTTACGGATGGAGCGCTGGTGGTCCAACCATTCTTGGTACTGCGGGGGTAAGTGCTATAACAAATCTTTCAATTAAAGAGGGAGCATCGACAATTGATGGGAAATCAAACACTTTGTATATAGGGACTTCATTGGGAGTCTCTGAAATTCAGGAGAAACAATCAGGAAATGCTACATTAGCAGATGGAAATGATGAGAAGAACGGCTCGGCAAAATATTACACCAAAGACTATATCTCTGAACAAATGATAGGGGATATAAGAGGTATGTGGCCTCTGAACTATGATAATACAAGCGCAGATAATGAAGATGTATCTATAAAAGCAAATGCTCTAACAGCAGTAAATATAACAAGCGCAGATGCAGTATCAGGAGTAAGAGGAACAGCTGTAGACTTCAATGGTACTGATGAATATCTGTACAGAGCATATGACGCTGATCTTGCAGCACTAGGGTCATACGGAACCATTGGAGTATGGGTAAAGACATCATCGTCTGCAAATCAGGTGATCTTGTCTCAATATGGTTGTGATAATGATGCGGCATTATGTAATAACGTGCCGTACTATCTTACGATGAATTCTGGCATACCTGCTGTTACATGGTATAACAATTCAGGGACTGGGGCGACAGTGACATCCCCAACCACAGCTAATGATGGTAATTGGCATTATATAGCTTCTAGCTTCAACGGAGCAGTAGTTTCTCTCTACGTAGATGGAACACTGGTAGCAACAAGCGCATTAACAGGCACAGTAGTTGCTACAGACAATGATAGATTCTTCATTGGTGCCAGCTGGATTTATACCGTTGGAGTTGCCCGTTTCTTCTCTGGATATATCGATGAGCCATTTGTAACAGCTACAGCCCTAACGGCCGATGAAATCAAATCCCAATATGAAGATGGCCTTCGTGCTCTCAAAGGTTCTCATGCCTCAGCAGATACATATAACCAATTAAGTGGTACAACAAGTGATGTAAGAGACATACTAGTAACTCCAGACAGCAAATACATGTATGTAGGAACAGAAGGAGGAGGGATATCTAAGATAGATCTAACATCAAGTACAAGATTAAATGCATATACTACAGCAACAGATCCAAGTACAAGTACAAACAATATTGAAACACTATCGGGTAGATACTATCCAGTATTTGCAGGAGATATAGGGGCAAGTGGATCATTAATGGGAATAGATTCCAATGGAAACAACAGTACCGGAACATACTATTCCAATGTAACAACCTTTGTAGAAAACACTAACCGAGCATTCCTGTGGATGACTGCAAGTATAGACCCGACAGACACATCAAATAGTATTACAGTATCAGCATCCAATGATAATGGAGCAAACTATGTAACAGGAACACTCATACAGACTAATACAACAGGATCATTACCAGAATATGAATATTCGTTCGTATTCCCAACATCAGACAACGATTACAAAGTTAAATTCGAGATAGCTAGAGGATCATCTAACAAAGCTACAACATATGTAACCAAGTGGGGACTCTCACAGATGAAGATGGATAACGCAACCGTAAATGGGCTATTCACCAATTCCAATGACACTGTAGCTAACGGAAGCTATTTGGATGTAATACATGGTCAAAATACATATGATCTAGTAGCTAATGGATGGGTATTTGATACAACATTGAATCAATGGATAGAGATAACAAATACAGATAACGGAATGACACAAAACCTATCCAACCAATGGTTGGATGCAGATGCTGACGGCATAATTAGGTCTATAGTAAAGCTAACGGATGTAGAGTTAGCACCAGGAGTCGACACTGGTACAGGAGTAGATGGAGATATTACATTGAGTAGTAGTGCAAACATAAATACAGCCAACTTAGTGTTGGGAAGAACATGCTCTGATGGTGGAGATGCAGTTAATTATAGTATTACAGCCTTTAATACTGCTGGGACAGAGGCAACCCTTAGCTCTACACCATCATATACAACCGGAAATAGGTTAGCATCTTGCCTATACCCAGGAGATGAGGTATTGATTATAAACTTGCAAGGAACCACGTCTGCGTATGGTAATGTTGGTAACTACGAAACGCTCGAAATCCAAAGCATTAGCGGTTCTACAATAACCTTTACAACATCAAAGGTAAATTATTATGGAGATTCCGTTGGAGTTGATACTAATCTTGGAATAACTGCTGGGACGCAAAGAGTAATGCTCCAGAGGGTTCCTAATTACAATAATGTTACTATTCCTTCTGCGTATACTTTTTCTCCATCCGCCTGGAACGGTGTAAAAGGTGGCGTAATGTCTTTCAGAGCTAAGGGGACAGTTACTGTCGAGGGTACAATTAGCACTGCTTCTACGGGTTATGATGGCGGCCCAGCTACGAATGGCGATCTTTACACAGGCTATCAAGGGGAGTCTTACAATTACGACTCCTCAACTAGGAGTACTAGTAATAATCTAGGTGGTGGTGGTGGTGGTGTCGGGACTAACTCTGCCTATGCAGGTGGTGGAGCTGGTGGTGGTTATGCAGCGACAGGATCAAATGGTTCTGCGGGTTCCGCAGGTGTACCTTCTTCAGGTGGATCATCATATGGTGAGTCTTCTCTAAACCAGTTATTCCTAGGATCGGGTGGTGGTTCTGGTGGAAACGACGGTTCTGCAGAGGCTGGAACGAGTGGCGCTGGAGGAAGAGGTGGTGGTATAGTCCTTTTGTCTACATCAAGCTTAAGCGTGACAGGAAGTATTTCGGCCAATGGATCCAGTGGAAGCAATTCTACAGGTGCGAGCTCTGAGGCAGGTGGTGGTGGTGGTGGTGCGGGTGGGTCGGTAAAGATTCTTGGACAAGACTTGGTGTTGGGTACAACAAAGGTTACGTCGAGTGGTGGAACTGGTGGTGTTAGCGCAACGGGAGGTGCTCTTTGTGTTGGTGGCGCTGGCTCTGTTGGACGTGTGGCTGTTTATCAATCTGCGTCTGTGAGTGGTACGACCTCTCCAACATATGCAGGAACATCTATAGGTTATTATAGCTATGGGATCTACAACAGTGGCGTAATAAGTACTCCTAACGCTCAGTCATATGACAACCTGCGATGGGATGCATCACTAAATACTTACGGTAAAATCTCAGTACAGACCAGAAGTGGAGCAACTGATGACCCAACGGATGGAACATGGGAAGGATGGAAGCCATATACCTCTGGAACCAACTACACAACCCTTGAAAGCGCAGATACCCATACTACCTTCACAGGTACTAATGCAACAGTAGCGGAAGGAGATATAACACGTGATGTTGACTACTTTGAAGATGAGGATGAATCATTGGGTACAAATATAACAAAGGTAACAAGTAGTACCAATGGAGGATACATGGAATCAACCATAACCTCTACAGATCTAACTAACTATGATTATGTAACCCTTTGGGTAAGAGCATCCCAAACAGGTAATGTATTAAGAATAGGTATGGGAGAAAGTGCAGGTACTGAACAGTATGAAGATATTACCATTGATACGGCCAATACATGGCAGAAGGTATATTGGGATATCTCAGATATAGCTGTAGGCAGTAGAGATGCAATAACTAAGATTAGATTAACCAACTACTCGACGATTAGTAATGTGATTTACCTTGATAATGCAAGAGCAGAAAGTCTTTTGGATACAAGTACTGGCAGTATAGTTGCTAGTACACCTAATGATTATTTCCAATACAGAGTGATCTTTACAACAACCAATCTTTCATACCAGCCACAGTTAGAGAATATAACCTTTACATATTCCTCAGGATTTAAAATCCAGATCATAGATGCAAATACAGTAAGACTTTTAAATAACAGTGGTAAAACGCAGAAACTGAAGTTAGATGTAATACTAGGTAGCGCAGCATTAGACCTTAGGGCAAGCGAATATTCTGTAAATATCGCACCTTCGAGTGCACAGATAGATGGTGGAACAAATACAAACAGTATATGGATTAACAAACTTGGTACAGGTGGAAATCTTCTGAAGTTACAAACCAATAGTGTAGATATGATGGTTGTAAGCTCAGAAGGAGATATGGAGTTAGCTGGAGATGTCGCGATAGGGGGTGGTAGCCTTACGTTAGGGACTGTGGGAGATCAAGGAACCATAAGGTATAACGCAACAGATAACTCCATAGAATTCTCAAATGATGGAACAACATGGATGCCATTGGGAGATAATACAAGAGAAGTCACACTCTCGGCAGAATATGCCGGTGCAGTACTCTCTGGAGATGGTACAGATAATGTTGGATCCATGCTTTCTGACAATACAGGCTCTTCCTCGAACTCAATGAATTACTACGAATGGAGTAGCTCGGCGGTGGCTTTAAATGACTACGATGTTCGTGTAAGATTTACATTACCGTCTGACTTCGATGGATGGGGTAGCACCGGTGGAGTAACGCTCAACTATGCTACAGAATCGACTAGCAATACCAATAATAAAGTAGATATGTATATCTACAAAGAAGATTCTGCAACAGTAGATGGAACATTCGCAGCAGGTGTTTCCTCCTCTGCAGGAGTTTGGACATCTAGCACAGTTGCAGGAACGGATCTAAATGAATGTGCTGCCGCAGGAGATACATGTGTGTTCATAATGAGAATGTCATCTCTAAGTGATAATTATATAAGAATTGGAGATATAGCTATTACATATAACAGATCATTGTAATGGTAAAACTAACTGCCCAACAAAAGAAAAATCTCTACTATTTAGTACCTTTGGTAGTACTTTTGATTGGTACTTTTCTCTTCTACTTCCTCTCTGTACGTGTAAAACCAAATGACAAGATCCTTACTACATCTGAAGGAACTGCGCTGTTTGCAAATGAAAATCCTACCTTCAATGTGCAGTTCGGTGAGAAAGAGAATCTTGATGGACAGTGGGTTAGATTTGAAGCACAAGCTTCAAGTGATAACCCATTTTCACCAGAGGGAAAGAAAAATATTTTCACACAAATAGCCAATATATTTAAACCTAGGAAGAAGACAGGCATAGAGATGTCTTTAAGAGGTGTGGATTTTAGTGAAACTAAGTCGGATGGAAAAGCTCAACAAGATGGAGAAATACAAAAAGTTGCAGACATTTTAGGAACAGAGAAGATTGAGACTTCTACAGTCTTAACTAGTATGGGCCGAGAAATAGGCAAAAATGATGATGATCAAATTATTTCCAAACATACTATTGTCAACCAGGGAGTTGCAGATGGGATAGATTTGGAATATCAGATACTTAAAGGGCTAGGATTGAAAGAAGAAATAGTCATAAATGACCTAGAAGCATATAGGAATAGTTGTGATGAGGGATGTAAATTACCATTAAATGAGTTTGTATTTGATCTGAAGGTTGACGATGGTGTTGTCTTAAAGAAAGGATGGTTTACAGTTGAGGGTAAAAGCTCTGAGGTGTATTACTTTGTGGATGGTGATGGAAAATATCTAGCGCATTTCTTGCCTAGCTATGCAGTGGATTATAGCGGGAACAAGACATATGAAGTAGCTCTAAAGATTGAAGAGAAAAAGATTGGGAACTATGAGGCTAAAGTTACAGTGAATTCGGATTGGTTATTGGACTCTGATAGGGCATATCCCATAAGAATAGACCCGAGCATTGTACATGATGATACTAGTGATTTCAGTGGGGGGATATTTGACAAATCCGAGAGTGTATCCGGACCAAAGATACAGTTGCTTGCCGCAAAAGCACCTGTGGTTGATGCTAATACCGTTGGTTTGTGGCATCTTGATGAAGCGAGTGGAAGTGGAGCATATTTACTTGATAGCTCTGCAAATGGAAATAACGGAACTCCAGCAGGTACGACATATATAAATAATGGAAAAGTAGTGGGAGCAAGAAGTTTTAATGGAACGAGTGACTATATTGGTGTTCCTACAATAGCGGTATCTGCTAATGTAACAATAGAGGGGTGGTTTAGGGTAAGAAACAGTGCAATAGCAGTTATAGCTTCCCATGGGACTACATGGTCTAGTCCAGATATTGATTGGAATCTTTACCTTAATTCTTCTGGAAATGTAGTTTTTGATGTGTATAGATTCACTACCTCTGGTGGTACAGACGTAGCTAGCACAACCACATATAATGATGGAAATTGGCATTACGTTGTAGCTACAATAAACGGCACTATCGCGTCACTATATGTTGATGGTTATTTTAATGCAAGTCAGACTGTTGCAAGTTATGTTGCTAATACAAAGAATTTCCAAATAGGTACGAGACCTGCAAGGGATGGATACTATTTTCCAGGTTCTATAGACGAAGTAAAAATTTCAAATGTAGCTAAGACAGCTTTACAAATTCAAAATTCATATTTAGATGGTGTGTCTAAGTTCTCAGGGGCATATACTTCATCTGTCTTAGATTTAGGATCATCCATGTCTGGTATGACAATGTCTTGGTTAGCTTCAGGTATTAATACTGGCAATGGAGAAACACCATACAGTACAACAGGTATGGTAGCTCAATGGAATTTCAATGAAACAAGTGGTACTACAGCTGTTAGTGGTGGAACATGTGGCACGTCTTGTAATGGTACCTTAACCAATATGACTACTACAGGGCAAGATGCTGCTGTCATGACAGGATGGACAGCAAATAGCCGAATGTGGGGAGCTGGAGCTGTGATGTTAGATGGTACAAATGATTATATCAATGTCCCTCATAACGCAGCTTTAAATCTTACTGCTACTGGGGATGGAAGTTCATATTCTGGTTGGTACAAGTGCGTACCGAAAAGCGTGGGACAAAACTATATGTTTAATAAATATGACAATGGAAGTTACAATGGCTATGGTCTATTGGCAAGTCTTAGTTGCGATTCTTTGAGTTTCTTTTATTATGCTGATTCAAGTCATTACATTTCAATCGGAGCTTCTAATCTTCCAAATTTCTCAGGACAATGGATATATGTTGTAGCAACAATTCAGTCAACTGAAGCAAAAATTTATCTAAATGGTCAATTAGTATCTTCACAAAGTGGTTGGACTGTTGGAACACCAGCAAATATTACTTCGACATATGCCTTATGGTTAGGCTATCGTAACTCTTCAACTCCATCGTATACAGCTGGAGTATACGATAATTTTAGTTTATACTCACGAGTTCTCTCAGCTAATGAAATCCTCTCCAATTATCAAGCTGGAAACATAGAATTTCAATACAGAACAAGTACAGATAATAGTACATGGAGTAATTGGACCTCATACAGTGATGGAACAAGTGATGCCTCATGGAATACTTTTGATAATTCATACCTATATAGTACAACCGATACGGGGCTAACTTATTATTGGCCATTGGATGAAGCATCGGGGACCTCTTTAGTGGATGCAAAAGGGGCCATTACAGCTACGGCTACAGGAACGACCGTAGTATCTGGGAAGTATAGCAATGGACGAAATTTCAATGGAACAAGTAGCGACTATATTACTGTTCCCAATACTATAGATACACCATTAAAAACAGATAGCTTTACAATATCTGGTTGGTTCAAAGCAAATAGCTTAACAAATGAGATGGTAATCTTGCAAAGAGGAATTGTCTCTACTGCAAGTATATATTATGGCATGGGCTTATACGCATCTAGTACTGCACTACAATTACAACGCAACGTTGGAACAGTAACAAATCAATTATTATCCTACACATATACTTTCGCAACAGGGACTTGGTACTATGTAGCCGCCTCTTACAATGACTCAACTGGCGCCTCAGTATTATATATAAATGGCAAACAAGTTGCCTCAAGTACTCTATCTACCAGTGATGTCCCATATCATGCTTCGTATGATCTTGGGTATACGATAGGTGCCCTTAGACGTAACACATCGGATAGGTATAGTAGTGGGGTAATAGATGAAGTAAAAGTATATGGTTCTGTCTTAACTTCTACCTCTATTCAATCTGATTATATCCAAGGATTAAATGCCTTAGGTATATATCAACAGAAGAGTGGTGGTATGAAGCTGGAAGGAACAAATTCAAATAGATTAACTACATCATTGAATGATGGGCTTGTATCACATTGGAATCTTAACGAAGCCAGTGGTACATCTCTAGCAGATTCCATAGGAACAAATACAGGAACAGCTTCTGGGACTACTGTAACCACAGGAAAGTATGGTAATGCAAGGAGCTTTAATGGAAGTAGTAGTTATGTTTCCCTTGCCAGTGGTAGTAATGCGAATATCACGGGAGATATAACCGTAGAGATGTGGTTGAATCCTACCTCATTTGCTTCTTCTGGGGTATTGATTCACAAAGGGTATCAATATTCTATCCGTCCAAATACTTCTGGTTATGTAGCTTGGGCAGATAGTTCTGTCTATGACTATGCTACTTTTGGATACCAGAACATCGGATTGGTTACGGGTAGCTGGCAGCACTTAGTAGTAACTAAGACGGGTGGCGTTGTTACGATGTACTTAAATGGTGTCTCAAAATTCTCCAAATCGTTTGGTGGATCTCTCACATCAACATCAAATACTATGTTGATGGGATGCTATGGAGATGCTTCGGTATGTACATCTTACTACTTTAATGGAGGTTTGGACGAAGTAAAGATATATAACGTGGCGAAGACTGCAGATGAAGTATTGGAGGAATATAATGCAAGTAGTACTTACTACGCAAGTTATAATCTTTCATCAACAGATCTGAGCTCAAAGAACACGATATCTGTTGATGTCGCAGGGGACAAAGTTGGTACATATTCTGCTCTTACATGGGGTGAATCTCCATTTGCTAACTATCAACCCGATGCTAATACAGTAGCATTGTGGCATTTAGATGAAATATCTGGTAGCGCAGCATATATAAAGGATGGAAGTGGCAGTAACAACAGTGGAACTCCTACAGGCACTACATACACAAGCGCCGGGAAGTTGGGAGGCGGGAGAATACTTAATGGAAGTAGTGACTATATAGCCATCGGCTCCAATACAAACTTAAGCCCGACATCTCAAGTTACTGTTTCCGCATGGATAAAGTCAGACAGTGCAATAGCTGCTATGGAAGTGATCTATGATCGTATAAATAGCGCCCAAGGATATGGGCTATTTGTGGATGCAAATGGGAAGGCGGTATTTGGCATAAACGGAAGTATAGGTACGGCCGTTTCTGCGACAAGAGTAGACGATCAGGCATGGCACTACATTGTTGGTAGATATAATAGTGGAGAAGGTGGAACCCAAGAAATCAGAATATATGTCGATGGTATATTATCTGGTGTTGGTGACTATTCTACCGCGATAAGCTACTCAACGGAGCCAAGGAATCAAATTGGAAGAATGGGTACTGGAAACTATTTCGGTGGATATATTGATGAAGTAAGCATATCAAATGTAGTTCGAACCCCTGACGAAATTCGTCAGGCATATGAGATAGGGTCTAGGATGCACAACGTAATGGTAGATTTTGGTGCAACATTGAGTAGCGGAAACCTCATCACTGGATCCGGTGATACCTCATTTACTGTAGATGCTACAACACAGGGACTAGCTCAAATGGGAAGTAATTTGTATCTAGGAGACAAGCTCATTGTACGAGAGCTAAGTGGCGGAACTGAATACATAGCCCAAGGGACAGTATCTGCAATAACAGCAGCAACAGGAGTTGCTACGGTATCATCTTGGGATAGCGGCTCTACATTCCCGACAGGAGGCTTTACTATAAAGGCCAGTGTATTTAAATGGCAAAGAGAATATATACCGATAAAGAATAGGACAATTGGTACCCAGGTAGATGCGACATCTTTGCTAACTTTGCGCCTTACCAATACATTTGGAGGAAGAAATATATGGATAGACGATTTAAGATCATCTACAGGATATCTGAAGACCTCAGCAGGAGAAACAATTGTATTTGCAAGTAGCGCCAGGTACGTACAATACAAAACAATACTCTCGACCTGGGATAGTAACGTAACGCCATATATCAGCCAAGTACAGGTAGACTATGCTTCTAGTGGACCAACAATAGATAAACTCATGAGACATGGAATGTGGTTTGATAGTGGAGGAGCAAAGCAGAATTTCTGGTGGGTAGGTACCCATTAATCTTGGCAAATTTGTTTAGGTAATGTATAGTAATACATACATATGAGTGGAGTAAAAGATGTATTAAAAGATAACAAAAAGATACTAATCCTAGCCGTAGGATTACTTCTCGCATGTGCATTAGGCCTGTATTTAACTAAGAGTGGTGGGCTTCTAAGCATGGATTCAGGGTTGTCTAATCTTGCCAAAGCCACATACACGCAAGCAGAACAAGTTATGGAATCAAATATAGATTACAAGGCAGTATTAAAAACATCAGTGGGGGATATCACTATTGATTTGTTTGAGAAAGAAACACCGTTGACAGTCAACAGTTTCATCTTCCTTACAGGTAAGAATTTCTATGAAAATATGATTTTCCATAGGGTAATTAAGGATTTCGTAATACAGACAGGAGATCCTACGGGTACCGGTACCGGAGGTCCAGGTTACTATGTTAAAAATGAAATTACAGAGAGAAAATATGCGCCATATGTAGTAGGAATGGCAAACTCAGGAGCAGATACAAATGGCTCACAGTTCTTCATAACCTCAGGTAATATCCCAGCAGAAAGTTCTGCATATATGGATGGTAAATATACTATCTTTGGTATTGTAACCAAAGGCTTTGCAGTGGTTGATTCAATTGAGAAGGTTGAAACTAATGCTAATGACAAACCTGTAAACGATGTAAAGCTAATATCTGTTCAGATATTGGAGAATTAATCGAAGGTTCATCTCTTGTTGATATATTCGATGTATGTCATCAAGAAAAATCATCTTTCTATGCATTGGTTGCGTTGTAGTAGGCCTAATTGGAGGCTTCTTTTTGCTTAAGTATGTCTTTCCAAATCTCCGCGTAGTTCAACAAAGCTTAAAGGAAGAAAAGGTCTACCAAGTCGAACATAACGTATGCCCTGAACCCGAAGTTGTGAATACACAATGCAGCATCTTTGTAGATATTAGTGGGGCGCTCAGAGCCCCAGGAGTGTATTGTTTTAACCCAGGTGACCGAGTGATTGACGCTGTAAAAAAGGCTGATGGATTCAATGGAAATACATCATTAGAATATGTGGCAAGAAGTATAAATCTCTCAAAAAGTTTAACGAATAATCAGAAGATATATATCCCTTCAAAAGAGGAATTACTGTGTGAACTAAAACCATTCACTTTGAAGGAGGAAGAAATTACTCCTCAAGCCCCAGAAGAAAATGTCCCTTCAGAAGGAGATATAACCGGCAACCCTGTAGAAAGCAACTGCATCAATATTAATACAGCGAATATAACAGAGCTAGATAGTCTTACAGGAATTGGTCAATCAACTGCCCAAAAGATAATAGATAGTCGACCCTATAACTCAACCACAGATCTCCTCAAAGTAAGTGGAATTGGACAAGCTACTTTCGATAAATTTAAAGATAATATTTGTATATAGTATGTTTCACTCTTTTAAGACCAAAATCCTCAATATGGGGAAAAGGGTAGGTGGATTCTTCCACTATGTGATCGATTTCAAAATTATTTTCATTTCTGTTTTGTACATCATTTTGAATATTTTAGGTATCACACTTCTGAGAAACATAGATCTCCATATCTCTATGAGACATATTCTTCTGATCTCTGGGATGGTAATTATCATATTTCTGATCTCAAATAGGGTGAGAAACATAACCGCCAATACAAATCTAACCAAAAGGCGTCAGAAGCTGTGTAGAAAATTGTTGCTCTTTTTGAACCTGCTGAATTTGCTAATCATGATAGGTATATTTGCGACCGTGAGGATTAATCCGTTGATTAAGCAAGAAAAAGAAAACACCGCTGCAGTAGAGAGTTTCACAGACCAATGGGCAGATTTCGATGCAATTGTAACATCCGAGATCACAGAGAAGGAGACTTACAATACAATTGAAGTAAAACCCGCTTCAGATATATCAATAGGAGAGAATGTGATTAAGAGAGGAAGCCAAAAATTCTTGATTAAGATTAAAAAATATGAAAGCCTAAAGATGGGGGAAGTGTGTAACATAAAGGGTTTGTTTAAAATGCCTGAAAATTTCGAAGATTTTAACTACAAAGACTACCTGAGAAATAATAACATTTACCTTTTGATGGAGTTCCCAGAGATGCAGTGTAGTGGAAAAAGAGAAGGCTTCTTTTTGCAAAATACATTGGTTGATTTTAAACAGAAGCTTAACAATATTATTTCTCAAAACTTAAAAGAACCTCAATCATCATTGATGATGGGAATAATCTTTGGGCAGGATAGGCTATTCAGTGAAAAGTTTGATAGCAATGTAAGGATGGCAGGAGTAAGCCATATTGTTGCGGCGTCAGGATACAATATTACGATATTGATACTGGCAGGGAGCAAGCTTTTGAAATTTTTACCGTTAAAGCTACGATTATTCTTGCTTCTGTTTCTAATCTGGGGATTTTGTATTCTCTCAGGGCTTTCTCCATCCATAGTTAGGGCCTGCATAATGACCAGCATTGCATTAATCGCAATGATATTGGGTAAAAAGAACACTATACATATATCCTTGCCGTTGGCGGCGTTAATATTTGTTTTAATTGAGCCCAAGATTGTCTTTAATGTAGGCTTTCAACTCTCTGTAGTAGCAACATTGGGTCTGGTATATCTCCAACCCGCATTGAGTAATATATGGAAGAAGATATTTAAAAAGAGTAGTGGATTTGTTGAAGATACATTGCTTACTACATTGAGTTGTACGCTTACTACGCTGCCCATAACGATATATACATTTGGCACAGTCTCCATATGGGCAGTGGTAGCCAACTGCCTAATACTTCCTGTCATAGAAAGCACGATGTTTTTAGGAATATTTGGATTAATATTTTCAAATGTAATCCCATTACTATCAGTTCTACTATTCGAAGCTTCCAACGTTCAGCTCAAATATTTCGAACTTGTAGTAAATTTGATAGGTAAGGTTGGATGGGGATATTGGGAGTTGGAAAAAGTTGGGATTGCTATCCCCATAGTCATATGCGTGTCTTTAATATTACTTTGTCTGTATTTCTATCCTGTAGAAGATGAATCTCACAATTTCTATCTTAAAATTTCTAGTTAAGAACTTCGTCTTAACTATTTCACTAGCTATCACCTTCTACAGGCTTTGTACTATGCAAGCTCCAGTAACACCTTCTCTTGCTTTCCTTAATATTGGGCAAGGGGATGCAACCCTAATTCAGCAGGATAGTTTTCAGATGTTGGTAGATACGGGAGCAGATACCTCCATATTGTTTGAATTACCTAAATACATGCCAGCCAACGACAGGACGATAGAGGTGGTAGTGTTGACCCATTCCCACGATGACCATATACAAGGGCTCTTTAGTCTTCTAAACAATTACAAAGTGGGAACAATAGTGTATGCCTCTAAATGTTTTGATTCTAAAGATTGGAAGTATATAGGGACAAATTACAAAGATATTTTGTATGACTTAAAGGATAGCTGGAAGCTCACATATGGTGATATCTCAGCTTCTGCCATATATCCTCTTAATCTTAATTGTCACAACAATGTGAATGAAGATTCCATCGTTTTAGACTTGAAGATTAAGGATACGACGATTTTACTAATGGGGGATGCAGGATATGAGGCGGAAGAATATTTACTTGAGAATAATTTGTTAAGTCAGGTTGATATTTTGAAAGCGGGACATCACTGTTCAAGATCAGCCACAAGCGATATGTTTCTCAGCGAGATTTTCCCATCAATCGCAATTTGTAGCTGTGGCACAGACAATACTTTCGGACATCCGCACAGTGAAACAATGAATATTTTGAAAAAGTACAACGTACAACATTTGGTAACGTACCAAGAAGGCAATATTGTATTTACATTTTAAAAAGAGTAAGAATATATGATAGAATGACGGTATAAATAGCTCTTTTGTACCTGTAGCTCAATTGGATAGAGCATTGGTTTGCGGAATCAACGGTTGTCGGTTCGAATCCGGCCAGGTACGCCAACTAATATGCACTCGTAGCTCAACTGGATAGAGCATCGGTCTTCGGAACCGACGGTTGCGGGTTCGACTCCCCCCGAGTGCGTTTTAAAATATATTTACAATATGATGGATATAGTTCAAACCATACAAGAGAGGTTAGAGAAAGGAGTTCTAAGCTTAAACAGTAGTTTTAGCAGAGAAAGAATCCAGGTATCGGGTACGGACAATCCAACACATGGTGAATATACTTCAAATATTGCGATGCAGCTTGCAGGAGAGTTAAAGAAATCTCCAAGAGAGGTAGCACAGATCATTGTAGATAGCTTTGAAAAAGGTACAGAGATTGAGAAAGTAGAAATAGCAGGACCAGGGTTCATAAACTTCTACCTTTCCAATTCATACCTAATGAACGAAGTTAAAGAAATTCTTAATCAGAAAGATGACTATTTCAAGTTAGATGTTAAAAAAGGTAAGAAGATTGTAATCGAATATACCGATCCTAATCCATTTAAAATACTCCATGTGGGCCATTTGTATACCAACATAGTCGGAGAGTCCTACGCACGCTTACAGGAGGCTCTAGGGGCTGATGTGAAGCGAGCCATATATCAGGGTGATGTTGGATTACATGTCGCAAAAACATTGTGGGGGTTGGAGAAGAAAATGAAGGAAGAGGGTAAGGAGTTTAATAGCTTGGAATCATTGGATTTGAGTAGTAGGGTTAAGTATTTAGGCGAAGCATATGTGCTAGGTAGCGAGTACTATGATGAAAAGGAAGATGCTCAAGCACAGGAGGAGATCGATAACCTTAACTACTATATATTCTCATTGTGCGTACCTGAATTACCCGAAAAGGACTTCAGTATCTATGAAAAAGAAGAGATTAAGAAAAAGTATTTAGAAGGAAAAGAGTGGTGTATGGAATATTTTGAAACCATATACAAGAAATTAGGTACTAAATTCGACTATTACTTCTTAGAAAGTGAGACCAGCAGCATTGGTTTGGATATGGTTATGAAGAATATGGAGACGGTATTTAAGAAGGATGCGGGTGCTGTAATCTATGAAGGGGATGAATCTAAAGGTCTTCATACAAGGGTTTTTGTAAACAAATTTGGTATTCCAACATATGAGGCTAAAGATCTTGGATTGGCTATAAAGAAGGGCGAACTAATCGAGTATGATGAATCCATCATTATTACTGGTAAAGAACAAGCTGGATATTTCAAGGTCGTACTGGATGCTTTGAGTAAAATAGACAAGGGTTTAGCAGAGAAGACAACACATATTCCTCACGGTTTAATTAAGTCTACTGAAGGGAAGAAACTATCTAGTCGCAAGGGCGTTGCTGGTGCTGAAGAATTGATTGATACTACTGCACAACAGGCTATGGATATGATGAAGGAGAACGGTAGGGTTACTGAGGGTATTGAGGAGAAGAGTCTTAAAATAGCTATTGCAGCTATTAAATATGCATTTCTTAAGGTTGGAGTAGGTAGTGATATTGTTTTTGATTCTACTAAGGCTTTGAGTTTTGATGGGGATACTGGTCCATATCTTTTATATGTGTATGCAAGGTGTAAATCTTTGTTAAAAAACAATACGGACTTGGAAAACGGAGGAGATATTGACGAGAGTATTCTAGAGAATATCGCAGTGAAGAGCTTGGGTGGGATGCTTAGCAAATCTAAATATGTACTGCTTAATTCAGGTGTGAACTACTCTCCTTCAACATTATCCCAGTATATCTTCGATCTTGCACAATCTTTTAACAATTTCTACCAGCAGGTTTCTGTATTAGAGGCTCCAGAAAAGGATAGAGCGTCTTTGTTGGCAATTGTACAAGCTACAATGCTAACGATGAAGAATGGGTTAGAACTACTTGGCATAGGGGTGGTGGATGAGATGTAAGTGAGTACGGGGTGTAGTTCAGTTGGCTAGAACGCTACGTTCGGGACGTAGAGGTCGCTCGTTCAAGTCGAGTCACCCCGACCATAGTGGGTGGTAATTAATTTTTTATAATATACTAACAATGGGAAATATAGTATATGTAAACTCACAAGATCAAGTGATAGGAGTTGCCCAAAGAGAAGAGGTCACGCAGCAAAATCTTATAAGAAGAATTGTGCGTATACTTGTAATAAACCCAGAAAATAAAGTACTTTTGCAATACAGAAGTAAGCAAAAATCCATCTTTCCTCTGACGTGGGATCAATCAGTTGGGGGACATGTGGATGAAACTGACGAAGGATACTTAGATGCAGCTGTGCGAGAAGTGAGCGAGGAGTTAAGTTTGATTATTGAACCGATTGATTTAAATGAAGTGGCTCATTTCTATTGTGAAGAAAGTTGGAATGGAAATACATATAGGGAGTATAACAAACTGTATGTATTGAAATCATCAGAGGATAAATTTACAATTCAAGAAAGTGAAGTGGAAAGCGTACGATGGTTCACCATCGAAGAAGTCGATATTATGTTTAATGAGCACGTAGATCTTTTATCAGGAGGGTTTCGGGTTGCATGGGCAGAATTTAGGAAGCAATTTTAGCAATAGACGATAACTGCCCACAAGCTCCTTTAATATCACTCCCGTATGAATATCTTAATGTATTAGTAATCCCTCTGCTATCCAATACCGCTTGGAATCCTTCAATCCTTTTTCTAGTACTAGGTTCGTAGGCAATACCATTAACCTTGTTAAAGTTAATAAGGTTAACAAGTACAATCTGATTCTTTAATAATTTTGCCAATTCCTTAGCACACTCAGGAGTATCAGTAACATCCTTAAGCATTAAATATTCATAGGTTATCTTCTTGTTCCTCTTCTTCTGATCTTTAATCAACACTTCCATAAGCTTATCTAAAGGATTTAACTTCGCAACAGTAGGCATAAGCTTCTCACGAAGCTTTTGATTAGGAGCATGAAGGCTAATAGCCAGATTAACACCCATATCCTTCTTCAAAAACTCTTCCAATTGAGGAATATATCCAGAAGTAGATACCGTAATCCTTCTAGCACTCATAGCCATCATATTGCTATCTGTTAGTAAATTGATAGACTCAGAAACATTTTTCAAATTGAGTAGAGGCTCGCCCATACCCATATACACAATATTGGTAATCTTCTCTCCAGTAGCTTTCAGCTTCCTTTGAAAATACATAATCTGATCCATAATCTCATGAGTAGAGAGGCTCTTGTTTAAACCCATTCTCCCAGTAGCACAAAATTTACAACCCACAGGACAACCACTCATACAGCTAATACACACAGTAATACGGTCTTTGTTGCGCATCAATACACTCTCAACAGGAAACCCTTCCTTAGTATTTGCCAATACCTTAATGGTCTTGTGATCAGAAGAGGGGAATTCAGTAAAATTCTCTAATTCAGTAAAAGGAACCTCTGCTTTAAGCTTTTCTCTTAGGTCTTTAGGCCAATTAGTAAGCTCATCCCATGAGGAAATCACCTGCTTGAAGTACTGGTCATACAGCTGTTGAACTCTGTAACCCTGTACATTGTTGTTCTTAAGGAATCTTTTAAACATATGCCCATTATATTGTTCTTTCGTGTGATTTACAAACTAATCGTTCTCCTCTAATATGTATATATCTAATTAAACATATTGCCCCTATGGTTATTGGAGCTACACACAACGGTTACATCGCCCCAAAAGGCTGGAAACCTAAGAATCCTGATGAGAATTACATCATTACATATCTCGATATTGAGCTTGCAGATGGTATTGGTATGGAGAAATTTGAGGATGTGGTAGCTGCATGCGCAGCAGAAAGCTCTACTGGTACATGGACAGATATATATTCAGGACGTGATTCAGGTGTAAAGATGGCAGAAAAGCTTAAGGCAGTGGCATTTGATCTAGATCCAAGTACTAAGACATTCAAAATAGCTTACAAGAAGGAGCTATTTGAATATGACAATATGTCAGGAATATTGGCAGGAGTAGTGGGAAATATTGATGGGATGAAGATGCTCAAGGCATTTAGATGCTTAGATATTCGTTTTCCAAAGTGCATAATACAAGCATTCCAAGGACCACAGTTTGGTATTTGGGGTATGCGAGAGCAGCTACAAATCGAGGAGGGACCATTGCTCTGTACTGTTCCAAAACCAAAAGTAGGGCGTACAGCTAAAGAACAGGCTAAATTAGCAGAGATACTTTTTACTGCTGCAAATGCTGAATATCATGGGATTAAGGATGATGAGAACTTAACAAGCTTACCATTCAATACTTTTGATGATCGATGTGAATTGATACATAAGGTGCAAAGAGAGGTAGAAAGAAAGACGGGGAAAAAGAAGTTCTACCTATGTAATGTCACACATTCTAACCTCGATGTAATGATACAGAGAGCGGACAAGATAAAGGCGCAGGGGGGAAGATGGATGATGATGGATATTGTTACTACTGGATTTAGTGCAATCCAGACAATGAGAATGCACAATCCGGGGTTGGCAATACATGCACATAGGGCGATGCACAGCCTTTTTGACAGAGAGTCTGGTCCTGGGGTGTATGATAGAGGCGAAATCAAAGACTTCTCAATGTCCATGGTAGTTACTGCCAAGATCATGAGAATGTTAGGTGTAGACTCGCTTCATGGTGGTGCGCCTGCAGGTAAAATGGAAAACTATGGTGAACCAAAGCTCATTAGAGATACGTTGCAGTTGGATATTACCCCGGAGACGAGTATGACATTAGGACAAAACTGGTATGGGATGAAACCCGTATGGCATGTGGCTTCAGGAGGGTTACATCCAGGTACTATTCCTGAAGCGCTATATCAATTAGGTGAGGATATTGTGATTCAAGTAGGTGGGGGAGTCTTAGGACATCCATGGGGTATTGAAGCGGGTGTAGAAGCCGTAATCCAGGCAAAGGATGTGGCATTAGGAAGAGGGAACATAGAACAGTGGGTAGTTGAACATCCTGATACCGCATTGGCCAAAGCTGCCCATCATTGGGGATTTGGTCCTAAGATTGTTTAAATTAATGGATAAATAGGGTACAATAACGGATTATGGCAGACAAAGGAATTACATCCAGAACAGAAGATTTCTCACAATGGTATTTGGATATCATAGAGAGAGCGGAATTAGCAGAGAACTCTGCTGTAAGAGGTTGTATGGTCATTAAACCATACGGCTACGCTATATGGGAGAATATACAAAAAGAATTGGACAGAAGAATCAAGGCTAGTGGTCACAAAAATGCATACTTCCCATTGCTCATACCTAAGTCATTCTTTACTAAAGAAGCGTCCCATGTTAAAGGTTTTGCTAAAGAATGTGCAGTGGTAACCCATTACAGATTGAAAGAATCTCCAGACGGAAAGGGAATTGTAGTAGATGAAGATGCAAAATTAGAAGAGGAATTGATCATTAGACCTACATCAGAGACCATAATCTACGATACCTTCTCAAGATGGATTACCTCATGGCGAGATCTTCCAATGAAGATTAATCAATGGGCAAATATCATGAGATGGGAGAAGCGAACGAGACCTTTCCTACGAACAGCAGAATTTTTGTGGCAGGAAGGCCATACTGTGTATGCAACAGAGGAAGAAAATATCAAAGAAGTTAAGGATATGCTTCAGATGTACGTGGATTTCGCGAGAGAAATATTGGCAGTTGAAACATATTCTGGTAGAAAATCAGAGAGTGAGAAGTTCGCAGGCGCAGTTAATACCTTTGGAGTAGAAGCAATGATGCCTGATGGTAAATCATTGCAATTTGGTACATCACACGACCTAGGACAGAACTTTGCAAAGGCATTTGAGATTAAATTCGCAGACAAGGATGGTACTGTTAAAACACCATATCAGAATAGCTGGGGTGTCAGTACAAGAATGATGGGTGCTTTGATTATGACGCACAGTGACGACAATGGGTTGGTATTACCACCAAGCGTGGCTCCAATTAAGGTTGTCGTTGTACCAATATCCAGAGATGAGAATAGAGATATGGTTATGGAATATTGTACTACCATAGTAGAGGAGCTAAAAACCCAAATAGAAGAAGTCGAATTGGATGCTAGAGACTTTGTATCCCCTGGCTACAAATTTAATGAATGGGAGAAAAAAGGTGTACCTATGAGGATGGAAATAGGGGAAAGAGATATTCAGAATGGTGGAGTTACTATGGTAAGAAGAGATACGAATGAAAAAATGTTTGTGGAACGTGCTCAGGTATTGGAATATACAAAAAATCTTTTAAATGAGATTCAGAATAGTTTGTTAAACAGATCCCAGTCGATAATTAGAAATAATACTCATACGGTTGAGTCATATGATGAGCTTAAAACGATGATGAGTGGCTCAAAAGGATACGCAAAAGTACACTGGTGTGGTGATGCGAAATGTGAAGAGAGTATTAAGGCAGAAACCAAGGCTACAACTAGATGTATTGCAGAAGAGGATGCCTCAGGTAAGTGTATTTACTGTGGAAAGGATTCTGAAGAAGCTTGGTATATAGCGCAATCTTACTAGGTGAAACGAAGCGAAATTCACTATTTTCTCAAACCCTCAAACTGTTCAAATTGACCATGCTGGTCAGCGATCATAAAAATTTCCTGGAATGAGGTTTGCGTGGAATATGCATTTCATAATATGGATTAACTTTAAATGTACCCATTATTTACACCCACCTGCTTTTGTGGGCCCGTAGTATTTTTAGCCCAAAACATGCCTGAAAGTTTCACTATTCTAGATTCTCTAGATATTTTTTAAGATACTTTCCAGTCCAACTCTTAGAATTTTTCATCACATCCTCAACAGTACCCTCGGCTACAATGTAACCACCCTTGTCTCCACCCTCAGGACCAAGATCCACGATCCAATCTGCGAACTTAATGATATCTAAGTTATGTTCCACACACATAACTGTATGCCCTTTATCAACTAATCCCTTAAGTAGGGTGAGTAGCTTATCAATATCATGATAATGTAATCCAGTTGTAGGCTCATCCAATATATACATGGTATGACCACGAGACATCTTTGAAAGTTCCTTGGCTAACTTGATTCTTTGAGATTCTCCACCGGATAGAGTGAGCGCAGATTGCCCTAATTGTATGTATCCAAGGCCTACTTCATTCAATACTGCAAGCTTTCTATATATAGAAGGGATGTTCTTGAAGAATTCTAATGCGTCTTCTACTGTCATATTTAAGACATCAGATATATTCTTTCCCTTGTAATCAACCTGCAATGCCTCATCGTTATATCTTTTCCCATTACATGCATCACAAGTTACATACATATCAGGTAAGAATTGCATTTCAACTTTAATCTGACCGTCGCCCTGACATTTTTCGCATCTTCCACCCTTAACATTGAAACTGAATCTGTTAGTTCCATATCCTCTGGCTTTGGCTTCCTTGGTGTTCGCAAAAATATCTCTAATTGCTGTGAATACGCCTGTGTAAGTAGCTGGATTTGACCTTGGTGTTCGGCCTATAGGCGATTGGTCGATATCAATAATCTGATTAATTTTCTCCACTCCCTCGATCGATTTGTATGATCCTTCCTGTTGTTTTGAATGCATAACTTTATTCATCAGTACTGGGTAGAGTGTATCGTTTATCAATGAAGACTTTCCACTGCCAGAAACACCAGTTATACAAATGAATTGGTTTAACGGGATTTCAAGATTTACATCCTTAAGGTTGTGGGTTGTGAGTCCTGTTAGCTTTAGCATGTTCTTTGTGTCTACTTTTTTGCACTTCTTAAGGTTTTGACCGACAGAAAGCTCTTTATTTATGTATTTGGCAGTTAATGATTTACTATGCTTGATATCTTCTATGGTGCCTTCTGCTACTACCATACCGCCATGCTTGCCTGCATTAGGACCTATATCGACTACCCAGTCGGCACATCTTATAGTTTCTTCGTCATGCTCGACCACTATGACAGAATTGCCGGTATCACGCAGGTTTTCGAGTGATTTTATCAACTTTGATACATCTCTCTGATGCAATCCAATTGAAGGTTCGTCAAGCACATAAAGGACTCCTGTGAGTCCGGTACCAATTTGTGATGCTAGTCGTATTCTTTGTGATTCACCACCGGAGAGGGTTGTAGCCTTTCTGGATAACGTTAAATAGTCTAATCCAACATTGGTTAAGAAGTTCAATCTTGAGAGAACTTCTTTAATAATTGGCTTTGCTATCTCCGCTTTGTTACCTTTTAGCTCAATTGAGCCAAAGAATGAGATTAACTCATTGATAGGAGTATTGGTTATCTCGTCTATATTCTTTCCGTTGATTGTAACTGCGAGTGTATATGGTTTTAATCTCTTACCATTACATGCATCGCAGACTCTTTCTACCATGTACTTCTCGGTCTCAAGCCTTGAATAGTCAGAAGAAGTTTCTTTGTATCTTCTGTTTAATTCGTTAATTACACCCTCGTACTCAGCATCATATACCTTTGTTCTACCAAATCTGTTGGTGTACTGTATGGTATATGTTTCTTTTGCACCTTTTCCATGGAATATGAGGTCAAATATCTCTTGAGGATATTTCTTAATAGGGGTTTTGAGATCAAAATGATGTTCTACAGCTACACTTTGTAATATCTTTAGTGTCCATGAGTCTTTACTTGTTCTATTACTCCATGGGAAGATTCCACCCTCTGATATAGTTAAATTCGGGTTGTAGAGTAGGTTTATATCTAATTCCTTAAGTATTCCTAATCCTGCACATTTTGGGCATGCACCTTCTGGGGCGTTAAATGAAAAGCTGGCTGGAACTATTTTAGGATATGATATGCCACAAGTTGGACAAGTGTTGTTTTCTGAGAAGAATAGGGGTTCTTCACCTTCTATTAATACCTTAACTTCACCTTTTGATTGAGCTACTGCAAGCTCTATGGCGTCTGTGAGTCGCTTTTGTTCTATGCTTTTGCCATCTAATCGGTCTATTACGAGATCTAAATCATGCTTTTTGTTCTCATCGAGCTTAATATTTTCAATATCATCAAGCATATATGTATTACCATCAACGATTATTCTGAGAAACCCTCGTGCTAGCAACTTCTCAAAGAGGGAAGAAAACTCTCCCTTACGGTTCTTTATCAATGGTGAAACCACTTGGAACTTCTTAGTAGAACCTTTTATATGATCGAGTACTTTTTGTGTTATTTCTTGAATGGTTTGAGCTTCAACTGGTGTGTGACAATTTGGGCAATGGGCGATGCCGATATTTCCATACAGTAGTCGAAGGTAACTATATATTTCTGTGATAGTTCCTACGGTAGATCTAGGATTGGATCCTGCGGTCTTCTGATCAATCGAGATAGCAGGGGAGAGTCCTTCTATGGAATCTACATCAGGTTTCTTCATAACGCCTAGAAACTGCCTTGCATAGGACGAGAGAGACTCAACATACCTTCTTTGGCCCTCTGCATACAATGTATCAAAGGCTAAGGAGGATTTTCCACTACCGGAGACTCCGGTTATGACTACTAATTTGTTCTTGGGGATATCAAGCGATATATTCTGAAGGTTATTCTCTCTTGCACCCCTTATTTTTATATATTCTTGTTTCATTGCAACGTACATTATACCACGGAAAGGTTATATATATAATCCTATAGAAAAATGAAATTCCATTGGAAATGTGATATATTTGTGTTAAGCTTAGCTATCAATAGGCACCTGTAGCTCAATCTGGATAGAGCAACACACTCCTAACGTGTAGGTTGTCGGTCCGACTCCGGCCAGGTGCGTTCTAGTGAATTTCTAACTCAGTGATGGAAAGTTTGTTTTCTTCATCCTTGGTGAATGTGAGTAGGGTGTTATTTGAATTTCTGATTAAGAAATCTAGCAAATTTGAAGGCTTAGTAATATAGGTTTTATTATCCCCATCCACATCTGAAATATATATTATTCCTTCTTGTAAGTAGGTGATGTTTAGAGAATCCGTTAGCCATTTGTAGCTAGAGGATTGAGATATATCCTCTATATTCTTTACTTTCTTTGACCCGATGCTCACGGTATGATCACCCTCTGTTTTTGCAAAAGTAAAAATTCCAAGTTGGTTATCATCTGTAAATATTAAACGCTTATGATCTTGATTGAATTGAACAAATTCTGCTGGGTAGGCAGAGATCATCATGAACTTCTGAGTCTGTATATTGAACCAATATGTAGCTAAAGTGGTTTTAATATATACTCCTTGAGCTTGTTGGTTTACATTAACATCTGTAATTGCTCCTGCTGAGAATGTTCCTTCGGGAGATGATGCAAATTCTGTGTATGTAAAGCCATCTTCTCTATATTGCTTTAGGTATTTATCTGTTTTGTAGAAATAGAAGTTCTCAATGATATATTTAGGATTAGAGCCATTAAGGTTTGTTTGTTTTAAATTGTATGAGTAGAGGTCTGTGAGTTGAGTATTGGATGGCTCTACTATATAGAAGAAACCTTGCTCGTCTGTTGTCCATATATATTCTTGAGAGGCTAATTTCTCGACCAAGGTTGCTGTTTGGTTTGTTCTTATATCATATGAATAGATCCCGCTAGTTGACTCGATGATCAAATAGCTGTTGTCGTTTGACCATGTGATCTCATATGCTTTGGATGTGTCGATATTTAGAGCCTTAAGACTCGAGAACTGGGAAAGTACTTGCGTATTAAGGATATAGTATTGGCTTGTAGAATTAGTCGTTGTTTTGAGTATTGCTTGCAAACCACTAGGGGATACGGTTATATCAATATCATTACTTTCCAATTTTAATATTTCTGAAGGATTAGAAGAAAAATCCCAAAGCGCAGGATTTAATGTATATTCCCAAAGTATATATCCTTCAGCCTCTTTGGTTAAAAATATTGTGTGATTGTGATCTTTGTTAATCCAGTATTTTTCAATCGTACCTGTTGAGGTCCATAGGGTAGTATATTTAGGATTTTGTTTAATTAACCAAGGAAATATGGGTGTAGATTTCCCCTCTAATATATCAATATCTTTTTCCCAGTTAAAATATCCCTCTTTTTTTACAGTCATATGGTATGATCCAATCTTTACACTCGTACTTTTTGGGGTTTTACCAACTAGCTTTTCATCTACATATACATCTGCTCCAAATGGGGCACTTTCGACAGTTATGACTCCATTCTGAGTTATTTCCTGCTTAAAAATATCTAATCTATATCCATTAGCATAGAAATATATGCCTGAGGCAACTAAGAAGAGTATTAAGGTGTACAATATTGGGTAGAGGACTGATCCAATATGTGGTTTAACTTTGGTCTTGGGAGACGTTTTCATGCCAAGAGTATAGCATAATGGGTACGAAGTTTGTTAGAATGTAAACTATGGAAGTAAAGAAAAGAATTTTAACGGGGGACAGACCTACAGGGCAGTTGCACATAGGCCACTATTTTGGGTCTTTACAAAGTAGGGCAAAATTACAAGATGAATATGAGGAGTATATAGAGATAGCTAATGTACAGGCTTTGACAGACAATTTTGATAATCCAGGGAAGGTGAGAGAGAATATTGAAGAACTTCTCTGTGATTACTATGCAGCTGGTATTGATTTCAAGAAAGCCACTGTATTCATCCAGAGTGAAGTTCCTGCAATTCACGAGATCTTCATATATCTTGCAAATTTCGCAACCGTTCAACAGATTCAGCATAATCCTACAATTAAAACAGAAATGGCTCAAAAGGGGATGGAAGTTTCTACTCCTTTGGGCTTCTTCATATATCCAATACATCAGGCTGCAGATATTCTTTGTGTTAATGCAGACCTAGTTCCAGTTGGTAAGGATCAGGCTCCAATGATTGAAGATACTAGAGTATTGGCAAGAAAGTTTAACAGTACATACAAGACAGATATATTACACCAACCTCAGGCTTTGTTTGGTGTTGAAGCTAATGTTCCAGGGATTGATGGGAATGCAAAGATGGGAAAGAGCCTAAACAATGGTATATATCTTGCTGATACAGAAGAAGAATTAAGAAAGAAAGTATTTAAGGTATATACAGATCCTGCAAGAATTCATGCTACCGATCCGGGTAAGATTGAAGGAAATGTTGCATTTACATACTTGGATCTATTCAACAAGGACTTAGAAGAGGTTGAGGCTATGAAGGAGAGATACAGGAATGGAACTATAAAGGATGTGGAAGTTAAAGAAAGATTGTTTGAAGTTATGAATGAGTTCCTAACTCCAATTAGAGAGAGAAGAAGAGAAGCGGAGGGTATGAAAGATGAGCTAATGAAAAAGGCTTTAGAAGGAAGTGTTAAAGTAGCCGGTATTGCAAAAGGTGTTGCAGATCAGATGAAAGATGCAATGAAGTTGAAATTTTAAGGATAATAGATAACTTGTAGTAGTGAAAACTAATTCATATGTTTGTAAAGAAATTAGGTATAGACCTAGGAACAGCTAACTCAGTTGTATTTGTCCAAGGGGAAGGTATTGTCTTAACTGAACCTACCGTTGTAGCTATTGATGTTAATAACTTCACAGTTATTGCTGTGGGTATGGAAGCTAAAGAGATGATTGGTAAAACTCCAGACAATATTGTTGCAAAAAGACCTCTTCGCAATGGCGTTATCGCGGACTCTCGAGTAACCGAAGCTTTACTTAGATATTTCTTCGACAAAGCATTAGGTAAGGGAAGATTCTTTAAACCAGATGTTGTCATTAGTGTACCGGCAGGTATCACTTCTGTAGAGGAAAGAGCAGTGTTAAAGGCAGCAAATGCAGTGGGTGCTAGAAATGTAACCTTGCTTCCAGAGCCACTTCTAGCTGCATTGGGTGCTGAAATGCCAATACAAACATCTTCGGGAAATATGATTATAAATATGGGAGGTGGTACTACCGAAGTCGCGGTCATATCCCTCGATGGAGTTGTCGAGTATGAATCTCTACGAGTAGCAGGTGACGCTATAAATGAAGCGATAATCTCTTACATGCGTAAGAAAAAGGGAATATTAATAGGAGAACAGACGGCTGAGAAGATTAAGATAAAGATAGGGTCTGCATTAGAAGTGAAAGATCCAAGAGAGATGGAGGTCAGAGGAAGAGATGTCGGTGCTGGTATGCCTAAGTCCATAGTCATAGACTCTAATGATATTGCTAAGGCAGTAGAATGGCCTCTAAGGAGTATCATAAAGAGTATCCAGGCCGTACTTGAGAAAACACCTCCAGAACTTTCTGCCGATATCATGGATCGTGGTATGGTAATGAGTGGTGGTACATCTTTGCTAAGAAATTTAGACAAACTCTTCTCTCGAGCCACTGGAGTTCCTGCCCATGTTGCAGATGATCCACTTTTTTGTGTAGTAAGAGGGACAGGAATAGCATTGGATCTCATAGAAGAAGGCTCAAGAAAGTTCTCATTTAACAGAGATTTTAGAAGATAGTTTTAATCCTCTCTAACATATATAATATATCCCATGGAAATATTCGCTAGAAAAAAGAAGACATTAAAGTTGGACGAAGTAACCAAGCTACTTGGTGATTTGAGAATACCTACAGCATTAGTATTTACGCCTACAAATTTAGAAGCGGAGAAGAAGAAGTTCTTTAATAGCGAGACATATAATCCAGTATTTGAGTACAGGATTGTTAAGAATAATAACAAAGAGATATTAAAGAAGCTTTCAAACGTTAAGGAGATTGTTGATGTAGATCCTCGTATCTCTGATTTCTACCTTCAGTTAATTGATTCTAAGAAAGAAGCTAGTGACCTTATGTACGCTGTCGGTAATAACGAAGAGGTTACGGATATTTCTGTACATAGATATGGTAAGCCTAGTGACAAGTTGTTTAGAAATGCGGCTAGGGTACTTAGAGGAAAATTGGATAACTACAATGTGGTAAAGGAGGATGATATAAATAGGCGAAAGATTCTGTATCATGATGATATTGAGAAGGTATTTGATATTACTTTTAAAGAGCTAGGGCTAGATGGTTGGACTGTAAATGAGTCTGCAAATATTTCAAAAAATGGAATTAAGCTTGGTATTAAACGAAAAGAGATTTTGGTGGATTCCAATATTGAAAGAAGTAATTTCAAATTACGAAAAACCTTAGTACACGAGGTTGGGACCCATGTTTTAAGAGCGGAAAATGGTATGAAATGTGGGTTTAATGCATTTAGCAATGCTAATCTTCCAGAGTATTTGGATGTTGAAGAGGGTTTGGCTACATGGAATGAAAGTAATATGGGTCTTCTTACGGAGAAATGGTTAAAAAACAAAGCAGCACTAACATGGGCTATATATCTTGGTGAGGATTTGTCATTTAGAGAGCTTTATAATGTTTTATTAGCTGTTTTACCTAAGTATTCTGCATTTGATGTGACATATAGTGTTAAGAGGGGGCTAGGAGATACACATGACAGAGGAATATATTGTAAGGATGTTGCATATTTTAGGGGGTTTAGAAAAGTTAAAAAGAAATTGGAAGAGAATCCTAGATTGTATAACCAATTGTATGCTGGAAAGATTACATTTAAACAGTGTGAATGGGTTGAGGATGGGTTATTACCTATGCCTAATAACGTACCTACAAAGGAAAAATGGTTAGAGATATTTGAGAAGGCGGGGATATAGTCATATTGAGTTTTTGTGCTATCATATATACATAATATTGCCCAAATAAGTATGGATAATAACCCTGGACTAGAAAATGAATCTATTCAATTAAAAAAGGATCCAACTTCACAATCAGAATTCTCAAGTGCTCCTTCTACCACAGAAGTGGTGTCTTCTACGGAAGAAAAGAGTGTAATAATAGAAGAGAATACTCCTCAATTGCCCTCGTTAACGAACTATCTTCCACAAATATCGATTAATCAAGAAACGCAGACATCTACTTTCCATGATCCAAAAGATCTAGATTTAAAAATGTTGGGTTCAGACGAATATGGGCTTTATATTAAGGTTCCAACAGAGGTTAGTGCTGAAGTAAGAGATGCTCAAAATGAATTTGTTCCTGTATTTATGAGTGTTCATGAAAAATATAGCAACTCGGAGGAATGGAAATATATGAATCCAGAGAATCCTTTTGTCTTTGCTCCTGCAACTATTCGAATTATGTCAAAAGAACTAATACCTGAATTACTTAAAGAAACAACACGGCTTTTCTCCAATGGGGTAGAGGAAGGCTCTGGAAAGTCACTGCACTGGGAAGAATCAAATATTGAGGGAATATTAAATAAACTCCTAGCCTATGAATCATATAGATTAGAAAGAATCATGGCTCCAAGAGCAAGAGATCATATGAAAGAGGCCTTTCCAGGAGAAGAGGTAATCAAGGTTAAAGAATTATGTACGGGAGCAGGTATTACTACTGCATTAATGTATGAAGCTTTAAAGGAAACAGGCAAAAAGGTTGAATTTCATTCCGCAGATAATTCTCTTCAATCGGTGATTTGTGCAGCTACATTGCTAACTTTACGAGGTATTCCTACAAGAATTGTTTTGGATAGTGGTCAAAAAGAAAAGAACTTTGAGGGTGTAACGATATATTTTGAAACAGCTCAAGAATCTATACAAAAGAATCAAGATCAATACCATTTTGTCTATTCAGATAATGGGATTAATTATTTTGATGAACCTAGTCACTTCGCTGTAGTGAAGGAAATGATAGAAAGAGTTAAACCTGGGGGACTTTTCCAAGACTGTACATTAGATCCTGGAATGCAGGTAGATCTTTCTACAGGAAGCATGTTAAAGACAATTTTCTTCACAAAAAAGGAAGACTTTGTACAAAAAGTAAGATTTGGGGACGCCGAATATAATATTAAAGAAAAAAATGGAATTTCATTTATCGAGCAACTCTTTTCTCCTTCTTCTACTATGCAATATGAACTTTTGGCAGAGGTAAATAAGAAGTTAGGCCTTAATAGTTTCTGGGAATATCTAATGGGAGCAAAGAAAGCTGGAGCAATAACTAAGAAGTTAGCACCAAAAATAGCGCAAGATTTAAGAAAAACAGGAATGAAGATTTTAGAACTTACAGGCCTTGAGGGTTCATATTATCCAACATATGAAGATAGAAAAATGAGTCTAACAAGATTTTTTGAATTAAAACTGCCAAAGAACAATGATATGGGATAACACGTTATATTTGTTTGTTGTAATACTGGGGTTTACCTCCTTAATTGGGCCTTTAGTTACTTTTCTCAAAGAACCAAAGAATAAAGCATATTTCTTCTTAGGTATCTTGGGAATAATAGCTGGTCCTGTCTGGGCATTCTCAACAGTATCTTTTCTATTAACAGATACATTAAGTACCGCTAAACTTTGGGCAGATATTATATATCTTGCATCAATATCAATTGGACTTTTCCATTATATTTTCTCTACATATTATCTCCGTAGGAAGAAAATAAATTTGTTATTTGCCTTATTTGTAGTAGGAGGATTTATATTCCTGCTTTATGAGATATTTTTTACCAACAACTTTATAGAAAGAATTGTTTTAGAAGGGGATAATTATATAGTAGTAGGTAAAGCATATCTGGTTTGGATGGCATGGTTAACAATCGTTTTTGCAATTAATGTTTACAAAACTTTAAAAGGATACAAAGAATTGTCGTTTATAGAGAAGGAACAGCAAAAATATCTGATCATAGGAAATGTTTTAACAGTTGTTGGTTCTTTTCCAGCTAATATCATAGCTCCATATTTTGGTGTTTACGAATATATTTGGTTTGGCCCAGTGGTATTTTCTATTGCAAACCTTATCATATCTTATGGTCTAACTCAGACTCGTTTTCAGCGATTGGGAATTGTAATACGTGGACTTTTGCGTAGTTTATCTTTATATATTATTCCCTCTGTTATCTTTGTAGTCTCATTGGAGTTTCTCTTTCCTCTTATCGAACAATTGGAGATTCCTAAGTTATTGTTCTATATAATTGCATTTTTGTTAGCCCTTATTTTTAAGATAATCGTGGATGCTGTTGCTAATATTTTTCTATCTGAAAAACAAATTCTAAGAAACAAGGGTGAAGGTTTTATCAAACTTCTTAACTTTGAGCAAGAACTTTCTGATATATGTAACAAGACTTTAGACTATATATGTCAAAATACATCTGCAAACAAAGCTCAAATCTATCTCTATGATTCTATTAATACAAAATCATATCGTTTTACTCATGGAGATTGGAAGATAGAAAATCTTAACAAAATCTTTGCAGAGATTCCTGTGTATTGGAATAAGGAGACATCCACTGCTGGGAGGCTCAAGTCACTTTCCAGATCTGAATTAGAATATTTGAGTAATAAGGATGCATTAGAATATCGAGAATATTCTAACTTGTTGTATCTGCTAGAGTTGTCTAAAATCCAAATAGTATACCCAATTGTTTCGGGGAGTGAGTTAATAGGAGTACTATTCATTCAGGATTTACCTAATAATCAGATGTATAAGATTGATGAATTGGATCTTTGGGACCGTATATACAGCCAGTTCCATATTTCTGTTAACAAGGCACTTCTTTACAAGCAGCTTCAATCCTTTAATCAAACTCTTCAATCAAAGGTCGACTATCAAACCGCAGAACTTCAGGTTAAGATTCAGGAACTTCAAGAAGCTCGTAGAAAGGAGAACGATATGATAGATATCATGGGTCATGAATTAAGAACACCTGCTACCATAGTTAAACTCAACGCACAGTTGTTAGAGAAATTCACAGGTGATATACAGAGTGATCCTGAAGCTTACAAGAGATATGTTGATAGAATTAAGATGGCGGTTGAGAATGAAATAAGGTTGATAAATACATTACTGAGTAGCGCCAAATTAGAAGGAGATAAGATAGTCATAGATCCAGAAGAGGTAGATATTAGGAGTGAGGTAGATATGGCTATACATGGTCACGAGAGAGATGCTAGAGAAAAGAATCTTCCAATTATTAATAATATGCAATTAGGTACTCCTTGCGTATATGCAGACAAGGCTAGAGTAGTGGAGATTTTGAATAACCTGATAGGTAATGCAGTTAAGTACACGGAAAGAGGTAGTGTTACAATTGAAAATAGATATGATGATAATTGGGTTGAGGTATCTGTCGTAGACACGGGTAATGGTATTAGTGCTGAAGAATTGCCTAAATTAGGACAAAAATTCTTTAGAGCAGGTAACTATATTGATTCAAATATGAAAGTGGGTGACAAGATAGATATTGTAAGGCCTGGAGGGACAGGATTAGGCCTCTTTGTTACCTTTAACCTCATACGTAAGATGGGGGGTGCTATTCGTGTAGAGAGCGAGGTAGGGAAGGGTAGCAAGTTCATATTTGTATTACCAAGGTACAAAGCCCAAGCAATACATGATCATAATGGTGAGAGCAAGAATATGTTTGAAAAGCTAGGACTTAGAAGGTAGGAGGCTTTTATACATAAGACATGCAAGATCCTTTGTATCATCCTTAATGTCGAATTCAGATCTTGTTAGTAATATCTTATATGCACCTTCTATCTGATTAAATGAATCGATCATATCTGAGGCTACTCCACGATGTTTAGGGTCAAGAAGATTGAATGGCATTGCTTCAGACCATTTCTCTCCTGACGCAATTAATGTCTCTTTAGATTGATCAGACCATTCACAACGAGTTTTCTTCTCTCCTGTAAATGACTCTGGTGGGGTTTCTGAAATTGGCAAGGAATTATCCATATTTTTAATTTGTTGTTATTAGTAGTAGCTTAAATGACTAATTACTAAAAGCAGTAATAATTGCTTCTGCTATATTCACAGGTTCTCCCTCTATCTTAGTCTCATATGCCTTATATCCTGGATGTAAGCTAATCTCTTGTATACATGCCTTTCCATTCATATACATAAAGTCTACAGCCATGAAGTCAGCTTCTAAGACAGATGCCATCTTTTCTGCAATCTTAGTAATCTCCTCATTGGGAGTATCATACAGCTCGTATTCACCTCTTAGAACAGTCTTAAACCCTTCTGTAGCTTTTCTTTTAAATCCACCAATAACCTTTCCTAGCTTAACAAATATTCTGTAATCTTCACCAGTATCTGAAAATTCTTGTATGAAGAAGTGGGAAAGATCCTGCCCATCAAGATTCTCTTGCTTGTAATCCTCATCTTTCTCTAATTTAAAGACATTCTTCTTGATCTTCTCTTTTCCGTCTATCATTTCAGTTCTATTCATACCGGTGTATTCCTTAATAATCAATGGATATTCATTCAACATCTCTCTCTCCTTTAAGTACTCACCATTGGTATGGAAATATGTATTAAAGTAGGGGAGGTTATTCTTTGAACATAGCATTGCGAAGGCTATCTTATTATAATATGGAAGATTCTTAATTGCCTTAGAATTCTGAATGATCACTTTTTTTTCTGGGTTGTCTCTATTATATTGATCAACATAGTCTATGATGAATCTCTTGTACTGATACTCCCGTTCGTCGTCTAAGGAGTGACCTCTGAAAATGATGTTGCTGTAATCAGTTATATCATTTCCTTTAGCCTTTATATTCGTGGAACCATTATGAAACAGGAATTCAATCTCATCGTTATATGCAAAATCGTGAGGAATATTCTTTTTATCTAATTCTTCTACTAATCTTGCTGATCCTGTAGGTATTTCACCCATTGTAGCTACTTCTACACGTTGTCTTTTATCTATGATGAGGTATTTCATATTAGAATTTCTTAATTTTAGATATTAATCCTTTCATTTGGTATCTTCTGATAGCTTTTTTAAATTCTCTATCTTCAAGATACTTAGATTCTACCATTAGAAGGTCAATTCTGTTAAATCCTAAGCCTGTTTCTCTAACATCTTCTACATTTCTATGATGTATGATCATTGCATCTAAAGAAGCGTTTACTTTTAGTCCTTCTATTGCTTTCCATTTCTCTAGGCCTTTATTTATATCTAACCCATTAATTCTGATCTCTCCATCTTTGTATTCTCCAATCACGGCATCTTGTTTTAGGTATGATCCGAAGATTGATTTCTTTCTAAGTAGGGTAGGTACATCTTCTGTACTATTACCTACGATTACTATCTGTTTTGTGTTATTGCCTTCAACTAGAGATTTTACGTATTTTACATATACATCTTCTCGAGTTTTTCCAATCACAGGGTATACATTAAGATATGCTTCAGGCATGATATTGATCTCAATTATTCCACCGTTCTCCTTGGTAAGAGGTTTGGAGATATCTTGGCAAAGGATATCTATACCCAATGTAAATGCATGTACAGAAGCGGCAATGCTTTCTACAATTGCTTTAATTTCAGGACCAACCTTTTCTGTAAAGTCTTCGGTTATACCCCCTTGGCTCATACTTGCAACCTTTCTAACATTGATTTTCTGCTCTTTTTTAGGTATTGATTCCAATGACAGCTTTTGATCTTTGAGATATGAAAGTAAGGATTCGTCTATGACAATTGGTTTTAATGTGTGAGTAGGGGATGTGATATCTCTCCTTGGGTCTGTATTAGTAATCTCGATTAATTCCTTTATTGTTTGTTTTCCGTTTCCTACAATGAAGGCAGGAATACGCTTGGTTGCGATTTCTAGCTTGCCATTTATAACGAGAAGTCTGTAATCTTCACCTTTGATCTGTTCTTGAATCATAATCTTGTTTTGCCAGTCTTTCCCAACATGCTTGCTACATGCTTTTTGTGCAAACTTAAATGCCTCTTTGGCTTCTTCAATAGTCTTTATGCCTGTTACAACACCGTGTCCTCCAACTAATCCTACGGGTTTTACCACTACAGGTTTTTCGTATTGCGTCCATATTTCTTCTAACTGAGTTACATTGTCTACTACTTGCCATTTAGGAATAGGAAGGCCTAATCTACTAATGAGAGTATTACTTGCCCATTTGTCTTTTTGAATTGTTTGAGCAATCTTAGAATCTTTACTAGAGGATACTGAATATAGGATTTCGGAATGCTTACCAACGCCGATTGTGTAGTGTCTGTTATATGTTTTAGTATATGTGACTCTATTATCAATTAACATTGTTGGAGTAGTTTCAAATCCTAGTTTGTTTGCAATATGTAGAACGGGGATAGTGACCATAGAGAGAAGTCTTTGTTTTACAATCTCTTCTAAGGTTATTTTCTTTGCTTCTTCATAGGTCATTTTATTGTTGTCGATAGCGAGAATGATATCTCCAAGCTCTCGCCAAAGTGAAGTCATTTGGGAATGTATGCTTAATATATCGTTTTCAAACTTGTATTCACGCATAAATAAGGGATGAAATCCTTTAAGCATTTCTAAGTACTTGACGATTGTGTCTGATTTATGAGCGTTGATCTTAATAACCGAGATATCTGAATCTAGATTGAGGCCTTGTAGAACTTGCACGTTGTTCATAATGTTTGTCTTATAATTTATTTGTATACTTATCCCTAATATATTCCATAATAGGGATGGCGACCTTAACTTTTTCTCCCTTGTCGGCTTTGTAGTGTAATCTTAATCCTGGATTGTAGTTAATTTCATTAATCCCACATTTCCCTGGCTTGGAGATATCTTCTGCAATGATATCTACACCCCCAAATTCTAAATCAAGTGCCTTAACGGCCTTTACAGCGAGCTCCTTGTAATATGGATCTACAATGGAAGCGCATTCTTCTGTAGTGCCTCCAGTAGTTAAATTACAGTTGTATCGAAGGGTTATAACTTGACCATCTTCTGGAATTGAATCTAGTGTGAGGTTAGCTTCTTTTAGTCTAGTTTCAACCTCTGAGTCGATGGGTATGGATTTAAGAAGGAGGAGTCTGCGCTCTTTGTTAAAGGTTTCCACAAGCTCTCTTATAGTATTCTTACTATTGCCAATAACCACAGGGGCCTTTCTCCAGACTATTCCTACAACGTTTTCTCCTACAACTAGGAATCTATAATTCTCTCCCTTGATGAATTCTTCACCTAATACCTTTATTTCTCCTTTTGATCTATCTTTTTCAAATGCTTCGTTAAAAGCAGATATGACTTGTTCTTCTGTCTCTGGGAGTAGGGTGATACCTTTTCCTCCGAGCTGTTGTGAGGGTTTTATAACAATGTTCTTATATTTATTAAAGAATTTTATAGCATCGATTGGGCTTGCTAATCCCTCTTGTCTTGGGACATCTACACCATATGAGCTTAAGACCATATTGGTAAGATTCTTACGCTTTGAAATGGTTGCGCTTGGAGAGCAGGTTAGGGGTGTTACAGTATTTATGATGAACCAATGCTTATCGCCAATCTCAAATTTTGCAATTAGGCTTCTGACCACTATTGAATATTTTATTCCTAATATATCTGCAGCTTCTACATAGTATGCTAAATGTACATTGCCTGCTTCTTTTAAATATTCTTCGTATGTTCTCATTATTTGAATGTTTTACTTGTATCAATTAAGTAGTCCTTTAGGTCATTTCTTCCTAAAGTGACAGAGTGGGTACTGTCTTCGGTTACAATCATTTCAAGATCTCTAATTTCTCCTGAGATTTTTACTTTAACAATGATAACAGGTCTGACAACGATTTGCCCGTCTTCAAATATTTTAGCTAAACGGATGATATATGCATCTTCTGCCATGTTTTTGCTGTACTCATCTATATATTCTTGTGCATCCTTGAAAGTAGGGAATGTCTTAGGACATTTTAGATAGTCGAACTGTCTCATGGTTTCAAAATATCCCATTCGGGAGACATAGCTTCGTGATATACGGGAGGTTATAGCTCCAGTGTCTACAAATGCTGTAGTCATTTCTCTATCTTTATTCTCATTTTTACTACCCTCCTTGTATGATTTGTAATACAAGGTGATCTTTTCGTTAATGTTTATAACCTTTCTTCCACTAATTGCCTCTATACTATCCTCAACCTCTCCACCAAAAAGATTTTTAGCAACTCTAATACCGTGCTTGATACTTTTTACTTCAAGTCCTTTTACCTTTTCCAATCTCCATCTCAATCCTGCTTGATTTGCGACTTGGATTCCAAGCCCTGGCCTAGCATTTAGCTCGAAGACGATAGGGCCTTTGTCTGCATCTAATGCTATATCGACACCTGTATAGCCTAGCTTACTGGCTTTTTGACATCTGACTGCAATATCCAATATCTTGTTCCAATCAGGTATCTGCACACCAGAGAGCTTCTTGTTAATCTTCAAATCTTGGGTATTATCTATCATCTCATATGTGTCACTTAGTAATGATCGGCTGTTCATATGCATAGAGTAGGTGGTAATGCCTGTTGCTATGTCTATACCAGTACATATTGCCCCTGAATGTAGGTTTGCAGTACCATTTGAGCGTTTGGTAGGTATTCGCATCATAGCCATTATGGGGACGAGATTAAAGCAGATGATTCTAATATCAGGTACACCTTTGTAGGAGTATTGTTTTAGAAATGAATCAGTTCTGACTCTTTCTTCAATTATGGCAATGTCACTTCTTTCACCCATTGAAAATCGTCCTTCAAGGATATTCTCTATATGTAGCATTAAGTCTTTCTTGGTTAATATCTCTCCACCTGGTCTTATCCATGCTAATTCACCTTTCTTTCGGCCGTAGATTACTAGAATTCCATTCCCTCCTGTACCCTGATTAGGTTTTATTACAAAACTCTTGGGTAATGATTCCCAGTCTAGGAAGGCTAACTGCTTTCGATTCTTAATGAGTTTGTATACTTCGGATGTGTTAATACCTTCCCTTGCAAGAAGTTTCTTTGTAGCTATCTTGTTATCTGCTAATGCTTTGGCTTTTGGATGATTGTAAGGACGAACGTACTCCTGATTTCTTCTATTGAGTCCTAATACATCCTTTATTCTATTTCTGAACATTGTCTTTATCCTTATTTTGAATAACTGATTTAAATCTAAAGAGATCTTTGATTCTTAGGCCAGCAAATTGCCCTATGAGGATATTTAATATGATCAATATTGGTACAATCCAGAGATTGTTTAAGAAATATACTGTGATGACATCTCTTGTGATTACAAACCATCCCAATGTAGCAATTAAAACGGTACTGAGCAGTATCAAGACAGAGGACTTAAATGATTTCTTTACATATTGCTTTATGAAGAAGTCTGAGAGTGCTGCAATGGAGATTGCGGCAAGTCCAGATATATTTGACATGTTGTCTAAGCCAAAACCGAATTGTCCTATGACTATGAAGAATACTACTAACATTATGGCTAGTAAGCAGTAATTAACTGCTATCCTAGCTATGTAATGCATACGTACTCTTCGTAATATGGTGTATGAGAGTAGGGTAGTAAGGATAACTATTAAGGTTATGGCTAATCCATATCTTAAACCTGTGTATGAATATGCTATTGCCAATATTATTGGTGCATATATTCCGTATGTTTTAGATCCAATTATATATCTAGCTATGCTTACAATTGTTGCTACAATCATTACTGCGAGTAGCAATTCCAATACCTGTTGTGGTACTCCAGTCGTAATCATCCATTGAGTAAAAGGTGTATAGGTCATTGAAATATATGTGTATTAAATTAAGGCAGATTCTGGTTAGATTATACTTAATTTGGGGTGTATTTGTCGATGGGAGTTAA